>JACCDR011341387.1_pt1 | contig 14297 bp, 16 predicted proteins | sample 7446431 | NCBI WGS metagenome assembly JACCDR01 (sample SAMN15323443, study PRJNA562643) | freshwater metagenome | isolation source: river surface water | place: USA:Blue River Watershed | collected 2017-08-17 | reverse complement strand
CGCTACTGGATGGTCCTCCCGGTGAAGGGCCGTGCTTGGTTCTGGCTCGCGGACGGGAACGGCAACCCGCTTCTCAAGAGCGCCGTGCGCCTGACTGCACCCGACAAAGCCGTCCAGATCGGCCACCGTATTCCCGGTAGCGACGCCTACAGGGTCTCCCACGACTCTCTGTTACCTGTTGTGTTACAGAACATTGTCAAAACTTGTAAGCTGCTACTTTACAAGGCTTAGTAGGTCGGTTTAAGCTCCTGCCATGACCTGCGCTTTCTCAGTAGACTACCTTCTCGTTTTTAAGGAGAGCGTGGTCTTGATTACCTTAGTCTGCGGCGCCCTTACGGCTTTGGTTCCCCCTTGGCGATCGGCTGTGTGGAAAGTGATGGTCAAGGCGCAGCGGTCCTGGCAGCGATGGACCAATTCGGAGATCTTCGCGAAGCAGGAGGAGATCATGCGCATGATCAGTGAGGGGGTTCCTAAGTGGGAGGATTCGGTGAGGCTATCCAAGGACAACAATCGGGAAATTCTCCTGCTGAAGGCGATTGTCACCAACGGGCTTTCCCACTCGGTAGCCCGTCTTGCGGCGCAACATAGACAAGAGTTCGAAGCCTCACGAGAGCCAAAATTTGTCTGCGACGAGACCGGCTCCAATTGGTTAGTTTCGGCAGGATATAAAGCTCTTGTGGGGATGGACGCTGAAGGCCTTAGAGGGCAGAAATGGCATAACGCGTTGAGCGGGGATCTTAAAGAGCGCTATATCGAAGAATTCGAGAGGGCTGCTGCTGCCAGGGAGGATTTCGTGTCCGTTTGCGACTTCCAGCACCCCATAACCGGGGAGCACCGCGGACGTTGGCGGGTTTTCGCGAGCTGTGATGTTGTAAATTCAGCCGCAGTTTATACAGGCCGTTTTGTCAAGGCCGAAGACGACAAAGCCCAGCACCTAACCAGAGTCAATGGGTGGACGCTGATCAACGATAATCTCTAAATAGGCCTGTAGCTCAGCGGTTAGAGCAGGGGACTCATAATCCCTTGGTCGCGGGTTCGAATCCCGCCGGGCCCACTTTCAAATCTATGGCTGAGACATACATAAGAACTCGAAGTAAAGTTTTCGAGTATCCCGACTTAGTGGCGGCAAAGCTCGCACTACCTCGTCTCAGACGGGCAGATCCGACAGCTGCAATTATACCTCCGGACGAGGAATACGGAGAATTGAGAAAAACTCCCTCTCGCGATATTGTTCTTTCAGATTCTAAGAAAAGTCGGAGGTAAGGAGGCTGGACCCAGAAACGATTTTGCAAGCGTCGGTTATTCCGGCGCTTTTCATTTTAGCTATGGAAGAGTACATTATTTTAGAAAGCAGCAGAGACCCTAAGGGTTCCTATTTCTCCGTAATCTTATCCGGAGATAAATACTTTTTGGTTTTGTTCGATGAAGAAGGCAAAACTATCAGACGTAGGTCACATTCTGATCTGAAAGAAGCCCTCGTCGATTTTGGGAAAGAGATTTCAATTCATAATCTCGAATTGATTACCGACACCTTTTTGATTCCAGTAGGTTATATTTTCTGCGTTCAGACTGAGTACCGAGATTGTGCTCGTGAGGTCATCCGGATTTTCTACACTCAAGAAGCCTTCGATCTTTTCCGGCACGAGCAGCTTGCTGTTTATGCGGGTCCGGACCGCGATGAGATTGACCGTCTGTTGGAGGCCGGGGAGCTAGACACCGCTTGGGAAACAGCGGTTGCCGACGATGGCGACAGAAAGAACGCTCGGTTCAGCCCCTTCGGCGATCATTACGTGTCCCTACAGCCTAACTTTGCGGCATACAGCCAATTACCAGATTGGCTGCGCCCAGACCTATCCGCGTTTATCCTGAAAAAGTGACCACCGAAAACTACTATTTCACTGCTCCTCAAGGGGACGCAGTCATTGATAATTTCTACGATTGTTTTTGCGGGGGCGGCGGATCAGGATCAGGTATCCTCAGCGCTTTTCGACGCCTCGGTATCACCGCGACTGGCACATTTGTGAATCATTGGGACAGGGCCATCGATATCCATGAGGCGAATCACCCGCAGCACCGCCACTTTCGCGAGGACCTCTTCCTGATGGACCCGGTAAAGCACATGCCGCGACAGCGTTACGTTTTAGGCTGGTCCTCGCCCAGTTGCCAGCAGTTCAGTATCAGCCGTGGCAATCGACCTATAAACGAGCAGGGCCGTAGTCACGCCGACACCGTGGTGACTTGGATGCGGCACTGCATGCCCGAGTGTCAGATTGTCGAGAACGTGAAAGAATTTCTCCACTGGTGCCGCCTTCGGCAGAGGCGGGATAAAAAGACCGGCGAGCTAATGTGGGCCAAGGAGGTCCCAGGTAAGAAGAAAGGAAAAAAGAAGATCCAGACTTTTCCAACCCTGGAGCCCGCACACCGGCGGCGGAAGAACGAGTCTGAAAGCGAATGGGAAGAGCGCATGATCTCGCTCGGCTACGATCGCCACCTGGAGCCCGACCTCCGATACCGCGGTGAATACTTTAGGGAGTGGGTCGCTCGTATAGAGGAGCTCGGCTACATCTCGGACTGGAGGCTGCTGCGGTCCGCCGATTACGGCGACCCGACAATCCGGCAAAGGTTGTTTGTCATGTTCGTTCGAAAAGACACCGGCAAGCGCATTGTCTGGCCTGACCAGAGGTTCATCAAACCCGGGGCAAAGCGTCCTGTTTTCAAGACTCGACCCGACCGCTATCTTGCGCCTTGGCCAACCGCTCGAAACTCGGTCATCGATTGGTCCCACAAGGGCACTTCGATTTTTAGCGGGCGCAAACCCCTTGCAAAGGCCACGATGCGGCGTATCGCGATCGGAACTGTGCAGTTCGGCCTCCGCGACTTCCTTGTACCTGCCTCCAACTTTGGCGGTGACAGAGTGCGCGGGGTCGACGAGCCTGTGAGCACCTTACAGTGCAACCACCGTGGGGAAGGTCTAGCTCACCCCGAGCTAATTCCGTTTGCTCTCACCTCGAACAAGGGTTTCGACACTGGCGTCCGTGACCTAGGTAAGCCGGCCGGAACTCTTACCTGTAACAGTCGCGGGGAGGGGTTGGTCGAGCCCTACATCGTTCCTAATTTCGGGGAGCGTGCCGGACAAAAACCGCGGACACACGCAGTAGATGATCCTCTACCGACGGTTACCTCGCATGGCGCGGGCGCGCTGGTCGAAGTTCCGTCGTTCATACTCCCGAAAGACCAAGGGCACCAGCGGGACTACGTGACGAGCGTAGATCAACCGGTCTCCACCGTTCAGACCACTGCCGTCGACCATCTTGTGCAGCCGTGCATCATCCAAAACAACGGTCAATCTACCGCTATCAGCGTGGACAAGCCACTCGGCGCTTTGACAAAATGTCAGAAGCACTACGTGCTAGAGCCGCATATCAACCACCTCCGCAACGGAGATGGCGTCAACAGCGTCGATGAGCCTGTAAGGGCTCTTACCGCCGCCGGACAACACCAACTGCTCGCCGAGGCATTTCTCCTGGTCCTCGACAACGCGGGTAAGGGCGGTAAAAACCAGCGCGCTTTCACGGTTGAGGAGCCCTTGAAGACCATTCCGGTAAAGGCCAACCACACTTTGGCCGAGCCGGCACTGAAACCGCTGACCTCGGGCGTCAAGTTTAACCTAGAAACCCTTGAGGACGCGATCCGCAAAGTAGCTCCCGCCGGGATAGACATCAGCAGGGTGTGCGCTCTCCTGGATCCGCTTATGGAGGAACTCAAGAAAGCCGGCCGTGCCGACATCCGCCCTTGGGTTTATGTCTACTACTCCAACGGGTCGGTTGGCTCGGACATCGACATGCCTGTCCCCACCCTCCGCTGCAAGGAGGCCGCCGCAGTATGCTACCCAGTACTTGAGTTCGACGGTGAATTCATGTTGCTGGACATTCTATATCGGATGCTCAGCGTGAAGGAACTGCAACGCGCTCAAGGATTCCCAGATGACTACATCTGGCCATTAGGCGTGAGCAAGACGGATGTGGTAAAGGCTATTGGTAACTCCGTTTCGTGCGGCGTGGCAGAGGCTATCACTCTGGCTTGGTATTCGCAAAATGAGGATATTTCAGGTTTCTTCGAGAAGAAGGCACATGTCGCTTAGAGTATGAAATCGGAGAACCTAACGGACGCTACAGTAGGTGGTCTTCAGGCCGGCGAAATCTTACCAGCGGAACGCGAGTCTGAGTCTACATTCGATTTGATCGAAGTTGACCAAGATGGCGCTATTAGATCAAGAGTGTGTGACACATGTGCGGCGCACTGCTGCTCCCAGAAGTTCGGCTACCAGGCGATCAACCTGACTTGCGAGGAAAGGGAGAATCCGCTGTTCAAGCCTCATCTGACCGATTTCGGATGTCTCAAGCTTGAGGGGCGCTACTGTCGGTTCCTCGACGCCAGCTCCTTTCGCTGCACGATCTACGACCAGAGGCCGCAAGCCTGCCGTAGGTTTGTTTGCTTCGACACAGAAGGACAAGACCCAACCATCTTGGCCATGGTCTACAGGAGCCGGGGACTGCGGGCGCACTTGGAGTCCCACGGCGCGCTGCCGCCTCTCACGGAGGACCTGTTCTGGTCCGAGAACGAGCGACGAGTCCCGACCCCTGCCTATACTCATAGCGCCATCGAACGGATCAATTACTTCCCGCCAGGGACACGTCGATTTTTCAAGCTTTGCGCCGAGACCGGCGAGATCGTACTTGAAGGTCGCCGCCGATCGACCAGGAAGCACCCGACCACCGACCCGCTCCCGAAGGTCATTCACGAGGCGGTCATCTGCTCGGACGACGACAAGGCCCGCCCGTAAGACGACGGTCGGGTTCGCTGAGGTAACGGCTGAAACTAGAATCGATTACCATACCTTGATCACCAATGACGACCACATTGCTTCTTAAGCTTGCGCTTCGCGCGCTCAACGAGATCCCCAATCGTATGAACATCGCTGGCCTCCCAGAGGCCGAAGGTAATTTCGCCGAGCGGTTCAGCTCCTACGAACTGGCGACCGAAATCGAACGGCACTTCAAGGATAGCGCGGGATTCACCGTGATCTTGCAATATCCCAGCGACCCGTTTCAGACCTACTCCGGGTTTTCCAGGGAGCAGACATGGGAGGCGGCCGTGGCGGATGTCGCTAGACAGATGCGTAGCGATAATCCCGGATCGATTGACCACGGCGACGAGGTAAATATCGTCGATGTCCTTGAAGGTGAAAATCCTTCCGCGCCGGGTTGCGATTTGAACGCTACGGTTCTGTTTCGTAAGTCGGGACCGGTTGTAATAGATCACTCGGAGATGGCGCGCGAGGTGGAGTATTTCCACGCCTTATGGATGGCGACCGATTCGGCCCAGACGGAAGGACTCGACTTTACATCCGCTCTAAAGCGGGCAGCTAGCGCCAACGGCATTTCTGACGGGGTCCAGATGGAAGCATTTCTTGCTTGGGCCCGCGGGGAGTGGCCTTGCGAGGACACCGGACCCTCTGGGGCTTGATGTTTGCCACCGACTACCTAAAGGGATACGCAGGCGCCGAAGACTGGGTGTGCGTCGTCGACGCGGGCTGCGGTTACAGCTCCCTGCTTTGCCACGGGTTCGACTACTCCGCCTGGTGGAGCCCGTCGCGCAAGCTGGTGGCGTTCGGCAACAATTGGTTCGACGTAACAGACATGCCGTCCGCCGCAGAACCGACCGAGGAGGCTGTCTACGCCTGGGTTGCCGCTAATCCTGGCTATCTGCAACGAAAGATCAACGCGGCCGTGGCGCGTAATAAAGTGCGGGAGGCGGAGGCTGAGCGGACGGACAAATTCTACGCCGAATTCGGCGTTGGAGAGGTCCATGTCGAACTGCGCGCGCCGGACGGCTCTGTCAAGGAGTTCAATCAGGCCTGCGGTATCTACGGTCCGCTCTGCATGATGCGCCTGGTGATCGACTGGATGCGCCGTGAGATGCCGCCTGAGTCCGTTTTGCAGCGGCTGATTGTGTATCGAAATAAGGCTGCTCACCGCGGTGAAAAACCTCTATCGAGTCGTGATCGTCACAGCCGAGGCGTTTGTGAGACGCCTAGCTGACGAGATCCCACCTTTTCCACGTATGAAACCGATACCCTCCAATCTGGAGCCTGCCGCCAGACATTTTACTCGGGCGTGCCGAATGTCTCGTCGCTGGAGTTCCTACGTTAGCCTCAATATTCGCCGCCACGGCGCCATTCGCGGTAACCACGTCAGCGGCATCTACAACCCCGATTGGCCGGAACACGTCCAGAAACGCCTCTGGGTGATCGCCCGCGCCGTTGCGAGGTTCTCCGACGCTGGCTACGCCGCCAGGCCAAAGAGGACCCACTTCGCCACCATGAGATCCCTAGCCAGCGCTATCGCGCGCCGCGATGGCTGGGGTTACTACGGCCCGCGACCCTGATTCAACCAATGAAGATCCCCAGTACGTGGCAACGCGTCCATAACGCAAAGTGCGAGCCCGAGAGGCTTGAGTTTGAGGTTCCGTGTTCCAAACGGATGCAGCGGCTCCTAGAACTCTGCCATCAGGAGTCCGAGAAACGGATCAAGGAGTGCTTCCCTCACGTCGAGTTGATCGCCGACAAGCCGGGAGCGATATGCCGGCGGACTATCAAGGGTCGGCGCTTCAAGAGGTGCAACGGCGTGTGGACGGAGACGCGGACCACCCGCAACCCAGATTACGTGACGCCGCCGTTCTTCCAGACCGTCTATGGGATCGAAAAGCTGCAGCGCGGCGGCTGCTTCCTCTGTAAGTTCCCGCCGAAGTTACGGTCCAGAGATATGATGCTGGCCATCGCCAGAGTGGCTCGCGGCTACGGCCATCCGGACCGCGGTGAGAACGGGTTCCTCCTTGAGGGCTGCGACCAGGGGATCTGGGACGACGCCCATCCAGAGGTCCCGCGCTACGAGTGGGACGGGCTGAAGCTGGCGCGCGTCGAATGGCCGTCGCGCCCGCCGCAGCCGGAGCGACTCTTCATCCCCCGAGAAAAGTTTGCCCGGCGATACGGGATTTACGGCGCGTCGATGCTGCCTCTCGGCAGCGTTTATGGCGGTAAGCTGCCGGCTGGTATCCGGATCGCCTGTCTGATTGACGGCGATCTCAAGGAAGCTCGTTGCGGCGAGAAGACGCACCGCGAAATCATTGCACGGGAAGCCGTGCCGGGATCTGTGGTCGAGAACGGCTATAGCGTCGACCCTAATCAATCATGAAAACTATTCCGCTCAATGAAGCGCTCGACCTGCTCGCGCTTGCCTACGCCATCGATGTTAATGACTCCGACGAAGGTTGGCTTGGTACTTCTTACACCCTGCATGTCGACGAAGACGAAGAAGATGAGTTTCTACACTTGGTGGCTACGAACGAAGAGGGCCTCATGTGGGATTTTGTTTTCCACCGCAGCGCTAACCAGACCGTCACCATTGACGGCGACATCATGACGCTGCATGCCCACATGCTTGCTCGCGATGGCGTCGATCCGAAGGTGGACATCCGCATGATGGTCCCGCTGCAGTTAGAGGCGTGCAGTAAAGAGATCCCGCCTCCCGTTCGCGAGGCGCTCGTGCACGTCCGCTGCCCACTCCCCGACGAAAATGCCGGCTGAACCCGAAGAGCACTTCTATGCGGTTGAAGTCACTAAGACTATCGTCCGCAAGGTCACGCACTTCACTAAGGCCGCGAATGACCACGGCTGCGAGGTAAGGGAAGACAGGGCGCGGGAGGTGAAAAAGGATCCCAAGCTGATGGCAGCCTGATGCCTCAAGAAATCTACGCCCGCTGGGAGTCTCAGGATACCGGCCTCACCGTCGCGCACGGTGAGGCCGGTATAGGGGTCTATGCCTTCCTCGACCGGGACAAGGCTATGGACCAGCACTACGCCGAGAAGGATAGCCGCCGACGCGTCAGGTTCGTCTTGCCGATCAGCGCCAAGGTCCTCGACTTGCGCCGTCGGGAGCATCGTTCCGAGATCGCCAGTATTGCCCGAGAGATCGGGGCGGGCTTCAAGGTGACCCTCGAGAACATGGAGCGAGCCTTCTGGTCAATCACAACCTACCTAGAGCGACACCACCCGGACTGCGTCGCTTACATCGTCCCCCACTACACGCCAAGCGTGCGCAGCCTTCAGGTGGTGGTGCGCAAGCCGGAGCTTATCGAAGAACTATCATCCACTTATTAAACCGTGAACGAGCAACTCCTCAAACAATACAAGCTCTTAGCAGTCACCTACGGCCTCGACACCGGCTTGGTGTCGCTGGTCACCGGCGACCTGCTAGCTTGCTCTACGGCGGGCAGCCTCTCGACTCCGTCGAGCGTCCCGTGCTGCATTTTTCCGGACTGGGAGGCCGAAAGCCACTTTGGCGAAGAGCATAGCTGGAGCGACGTGATAAGACACCTACAGCAGCATTACGACTGGGAAAATAAGTACTTACCTGAAGGCGAGGTGGAGACCTATGAGATCCGACGTTTCTTCACAGATCAGCGCCCCTACGAGGTGGTTCGGAGGGGACTAACGCTTAAGGAAGCGCAAGAGCATTGCGAAGATCCCGGCACTGAGGTAACGGGTGTTTCCTTTGATGGATTCGCAAAGGAGTAGTTTACTGTATTTCTGTGTTTACGAGCAAAATTGGCAGGATAGATTTAACAATTACATTATCAGGCTTTGAGACCTATTTATAACATTTCTGACGAGGAGCGAAACCGGCTTGCAGATTTTTGGCTCAGTCGCCAAGCGCAAGGTAATCCTATCGTTGTTGCATACGGCGGCGGGGTAGATTCTACCGCGATGATTCTAGGCCTGCATGAGCTAGGTGTTCGACCCGACTTGATTCTAATGGCCGACACAGGCGACGAGAAACAACAGACATATGATTTCGTCAACGGGCCAATGTCCGAGTGGCTTGCCTCAGTAGGTTTTCCTCCGGTGACCTGGGTAAAATACACACCTCAGGACTTCAAGCACTGGCCTCCTTACGGTAAGTTGAGCGAGAACTGCTTGACCAACTCGACCCTACCTTCGCTGGCATTCGGGTTTAAGAGTTGTAGTTTGAAGTGGAAGGTCGGCCCCCAAAACAAGTACACCGAGACATGGCTTCCCGCTAAAGAGGCTTGGGCGACGGGTAATAGGGTTCTCAAGCTGATCGGTTATGATGCCGGTCCCAAGGACATACGCCGCAGAAATCACGCGGGGGACCGCAGCGATAGCCGGTACGAATATGCTTACCCCCTGATTGAATGGGGCTGGGAACGTGATACTTGCAAGGAATATATTGCCAGCCGTGGCCTGCCGGTCCCGCCCAAGAGCGCCTGCTGGATGTGTCCGGCAACGCGTCCTGAAGAACTGCACGACTTTGAACCTGAGCTGCTTCAAAAAATCGTGATCATGGAGTCTAGGGCTTTTGACCGCTTGATGGGTAACTGGAGCCAAGAGACCATGCTGGCTTTCAATAGGGCGCGTTGGGAAAAATGGGAAAAGGCAAATATTTTCCGGCCTCCGTTCGAGGTTTGGTTGGACAGTCTGAAACCTAAGAAACAGCGTGAGCACGAGTGGAAAATCATTCCGGTACGCGAGGGGGATGATGCCGACCCGAAATGGAGACCGAAATACCCAAAACCGATGACGACCGAGCAAGGTGTTACCGGGCTGTGGCGCGCCTCGTCCAAGACGAGGAGCGGGCGCATCACGGATTACATTCGAGACAAGGGTCTGCTTCCCGAGTCCGAGGTGGACCGTCTGATCGCGGAAACTCCTCGTCAGGCTCTATCGGCGTCGGAAATGGAGTCTTGGAGCGAGTTCTTACAAGGTCTTATGGAGAAGTCGCCTTGCGATGAATGCACGTGCTCCTGAGCGTGGATCCTTGCTTTCAGCATGACTAAGCAGCAGAAAACTATAATCACTTGCCTGGAGCTCAACGTAACGAACGCGCGTAATAAAAAATTGCGCCGTTTCGCGGAGGAAAATCTTCGACTTTTCAGGGAATCTTTGAAATCCAAAGTTTCTAGCGAGTCTAAGTCTGCGCCGCCTGCAGTAGAAAAATTTGCTGAGTAATGACGCTGCAACGAGTAAAATAACTATTCTATGACATTGAGTAAGCACCGTTGGACAATTAAGCAGCTCGGGGCTGTGATTGATGAACTGGATGACGAGGTGAAAATATACTGGGACTACAGAGACGAGCTTGATGGAGGTAGCATCGAAAAAATCATCGATCAAGGGCTTGAGGGGGTCGATGAAGTCGAGCAGGAGCTGATCGACATCAACCTGGAATTACTCTCCCGCTCTAGGGAGCAGGCCATCGAAGAAGCCTTGTCATCAATGAAGCTGATAGCGCCAGTTTCAAAGGCTGCCGAAAAAAGGTTACGCGAAATGGTTGATGACAGCGACAAGCTGCGGTTCTCGGCAAACCTCAAGGGGCTTGCTGGTCGTTCCGAGGTGGAATGCGTGGTCATCATGAATTCGCCAGAGTACTTCGATTACGCTTCACACTACGGGATCCGCTGCATGGACCAGGTAGAGCAGCTATGCCAAATCCTCGACCTCCTGAATGTCAATCCAGCGCACATGCAGCGGTGGGTATTAGAGGACTACGAAGATCCTGCGAGGACTCCGACTTTCCCTTCCCGCCCGGAGCGCGACGGTCAAGAGTTCGTCGACATAGGGGAGCTGCATACGGTCATGAATGAAATCAACCACGGCGGACAGCTGACTTTCCTAGTAAGCATGAGACTGTCAGATCTTTTGGAAGACGTGGAAAGTATCAAGAAAGGCCCTATCCGGGTGAAAGCGGGAACTTGGTGCTTCCCCTATTGTTTTGGTCTGGGCTCCGGTCCTTGCGCTGAAATGATTTTGACGAGAGACCTTATTCTGGAGGCGGGCTCTTACGATTTTCGGCTGGACTCCGCTTTGCATCACGGCGTTCAGTCTTGCTATGGTTTCACAAGCATACCCTGGCGGGCGGGCAGCATCACCCCCCTGTAAAGACCATGAGCAGAAAAACTACCGTAACACCAACGGTGGAGACCGTGAAGGCCGCCATCGGACGCACTTGGTTCGACGTCTCCGACGAAGACTCGTTCATCAACATCGAGTCACGCGACCATGGCGACGTCGGCAGCGAGACCCCCGGAAAGGAGGACGTAAAGGAGGGGCAACGGTTGCTCGATCTTCTCCGCAAAGCCTTCCCACCGTCGAAGTGGGCGACCAAGTTTGAGGTCGTCGACGAGTGGGTGACCGTGAGCCTCCGCGTCGCCCCTTTGTCCAAGGTGGAGCGGGACAAGCTCGCCAGGGAGAGGAAGGTCTCCAGGCTCCGCGCGGAACTCGGCGCCGTTGTCGCGGCAGCCAACGACGAGACCAAGAAAGACGGCTACCGCCTCTCGTTCAGCGCTCATGTACACGAGGGCGATTACTTCAAAAAGGTGACAATCAAGGCAGTCTTCGGAGAGCGTTTTCTCTACCCGAATCACCTCGGCGCCAGATTCCTTCTGGTGAATGAAATCGAGGCCGACGAGGCCCTCCAGCCTCTCGTCAAGAAATTCTCAGGTCTCACCTGGTCTAAGACCATCCGCGAGCCTACGCCGCGGCGTACCGGCAACTGCCCGCCGCCGCACAACATCATCGAGAACGAAGGCTACGTCGAATACGAAGCCGACACTCGCAACATCTGATCCCCATCCAATCATGCCCTCACCAACCCGCGAAACCATCCTCAGCGTCGCAGAGAAAGAAGTCATCGCCCGAGAAAAGCGCTTAGTCGAAGCCAATGACGTCTATCACCACGGAGGTATCCCGGTGATGACCGACGCCAGCTATGACCTGGAGTGGCGCCTCCACGAGCTTTCTCGTCGGGAGAACCCTCATCTGTTCGACCCAAAATCCCCGCACTACATGTTCGCCGACGGCGGTACGATCCTCGACCGTGTCGGTGCCGCGCCCAAGAACGACGGATTCGCCAAAGTCCGCCACGGCAATCCGATGTTATCGATCAACGACGTGTTCGAGGGCGACGGAGCGGTCCAGTATGAGGAGCTCCTAGCCTTCGTCAGCGACATGGAGAAGCGCCTCGGCAACGGGGCCTGGCCGATGCAGGTCGAGCCGAAAGTCGACGGTTGCGCGCTCAAGCTGATCTACAGCTACGGTCTGCTCAGCCTGGCAGTCACCCGCGGCGACGGCGAACTCGGTGACGACATCACTGACAATGTGCGGATTTCTGGAATCGTCCCGCAGTCGATCAGACCGGACGAACCGTGGGACGGTACGCTGGCGCACCCCTTGAACGCGGAGCACCTCGAGGTCGTTGGCGAAGTCTACATGCCGCTGGACGCTTTCGCTCGTGCAAACGCGGAGCGCGAAAAAGCCGGCCTCCCTCTTTGGGCCAACCCCCGCAACGCCGCGGCCGGCGCGATCAAACTCCGCGACGAGGCAGAGCTGCGCCAGCGCCCGCTGGCCTTCGTCCGTCACGACGCGTTCTCGCCGTTCATTCGCGACATCGTTACGGTGCCTTATTACACGGTCTTCAACTGGGAGGGACTTGTGCGGGCGGTCGAGGGTGTCCGCGGGATGCAGTTGGATTACGCCACCGACGGGGCCGTGGTGAAAATCGAAAACCCCGCCGCGCGCGCCACGGTCGGTACCGGTACTCGCGCGCCGAACTGGGCGTGCGCGTTCAAATTCAAACCCGTCCAGGTCGTGACCAAGCTCCTCGACATCGCGGTCCAAGTTGGACGCACCGGCGCCCTCACCCCGGTCGCCGTGCTCGAGCCCGTCTACGTCGACGGTACCACGGTCAGCGCCGCCACCCTCTTCAACGAGGACCACATTCGCAGCATGGGGCTCCAGATTGGCGACACAGTCATCCTGCAGAAAGCCGGGGCGATCATCCCTCAGATCGTCGGATCGGTGAACTACAAGAAGCGTTACGACGAGCTCATGGAGTGGTCGCGAGCGAGCTTCTCGAACACGCGGGAAGGTCATGAGTCCAGGGTGGAGGACGAGATCGACAAGGAGCGTCCTCCGTTCGACCTGCTTGCGCATATCGACCACAAGTGTCCGCGCTGCCGGGGTCCCGTTTTGATCGGCGAGGAGGGCGAAGTCGCCCGTCGCTGCGAGAATCCCGGATGCCAAGCGCAAATGGCGGCTAAGATCAAACACGCGGCCTCACGCAAGTGCCTGGACATCGAGGGTGTCGGTGAGGAAGTCGCTGACGCACTCGCTCGCGATCTCGGTCAGACGCACACCGCCTTTGAGGTCATCCGGCGTATGGTGACCGGCAAGCTGGTGCCAGTGCTATCAGCTCTGCAACTCACCGGATCCGGACGGTCGGTGACGTTCGGAGCGCTCAGCGCAATTAAGGCGACTGAAGCCGCCACGCGGGCTGTGAACATGCCGATGCACCGCTGGATCTGGGCGATCGGTATTCGCACGATCGGTGAGAATACCTCAAAAGAGGTGTCCCGCCTGTTCAGCTCCTGTAGAGACCTCATGGTTCTCTGCGCGGCAGGCTCGGTCGACCGCTGCCACGTGGCAGCGGATGCGCTGATCCGAATCGCGGAAGGCGAAGACAAGAACTCACCCAAGCTGAAGCCGCTCGCCGTCAGCAGCCATCTCGGTCCGGTCAGCTGCAAGGCCTTGCTGGACTTCGCGCAAACCGATTACGGGCGGGAAGTGCTTCACCACCTCGCGAGCTGGGGAGTCAAGTCGGATAACTACGACCCGATCCCGACTGCATCGGATGACAAACCTTTCTTCGGCAAGTCCTTCGTCATCACCGGCACGCTCAGCGTCGGTCGCGACGAGATGAAGGCCCTGATTGAGAGTAAGGGTGGGAAGGTGGCCGGGTCGGTGTCCAAGAAGACCGACTTCCTGGTCGTCGGCGAGAACGCCGGGTCCAAGGCTGCCAAGGCCCGTGAGCTCGGCGTTCAAATCCTTACAGAGGCCGCGTTGCGGGAAATGCTGTGAAGTGCGTGTTCGAATCAAACATCCTTCGGTCATGGATCGCTTCGCTGGAAGACCGAATACGAGTGGGCGCCGTGTGCAGGCGCGACGCCCACCGCAGGATACGGAATTACCAAGCCATCCTACGTCGCAGGGAGGCGCGTCTTAACGCGGGAGGTGAAAAGTGACCGCCCAGCAAGCCGCGGAAAACTACGGCGCTCAGATGTACCTTCCAAGCGACTCCAATCCTTCGGAAGCCGTACTGTTCTACCGGTGGCACACGGAGATACTGAACACCGGAGAGTTCCGTACCCGCCTCGAGTATTTG
>JACCDR010573068.1_pt1 | contig 14298 bp, 12 predicted proteins | sample 7446431 | NCBI WGS metagenome assembly JACCDR01 (sample SAMN15323443, study PRJNA562643) | freshwater metagenome | isolation source: river surface water | place: USA:Blue River Watershed | collected 2017-08-17 | reverse complement strand
GCTTAAGTAGCTGATGATGGGGGCCTTCCTCAATAATTCTGCCTTTGCTCATGACAATAATGCGATGGCAAATACGCACGGTACTCAAACGGTGGGCAATGATAAAGACCGTACGGCCTTTACAAATTTCCGCCATATTGTCTTGAATAATACGTTCGGATTCATAATCCAAAGCACTGGTGGCTTCGTCGAATATTAAAATACGCGGATTGGTGAGCAGCGCACGTGCAATCGCTAATCGCTGACGTTGGCCACCGGATAAATTACACCCTTGTTCGCCGACGGGGCTATCGTAGCCTTCGGGTAAATCCAAAATAAACTCGTGTGCACCGGCAAGGGTAGCGACGCGGACAATCTCATCCATGCTCGCCGCAGGATTGGTAAGCGCAATATTTTCGCGCACACTTTGGTTGAATAAAAAATTTTCTTGCAGCACAACACCGATATTGCGACGCAACCAGGCGGTATCCACCATGGCTAAATCCACGCCATCCACCATCACACGGCCCGATTCGGGAACATATAAACGCTGAATGAGTTTGGTGAGGGTGCTTTTGCCAGAACCTGAGCGCCCAACGATACCAATAATTTCACCGGGGCTTACGCGCAGATTAAAATCTTCTAAAATCACCGGGCCGTCGAGGCGATAGCGAAAGCGCACATGTTCAAATTCGACTTTGCCTTGCACATGGGGCAAGGTGGAACGATTGGGGTTGTAACTGGGTTCGCGTGGGGTATTTAAAATATCGCCTAAGCGAGCGATAGAAATACCGGCTTGTTGAAAGTCTTGCCAGAGTTGTACGATGTTTAAAATGGGGCCACTGACTCGACCGGCCAACATATTAAAGGCAATCAATTGGCCCACCGTGATGCTGCCATCCATCACCAAATGCGCGCCCCACCAAATAATCCCTAAGGTCATTAATTTATTGATCAGGCTTGCGACTTGGTTGGCGACGTTACCGAGGTTTTGGCTGCGAAAAGACGCATTCACATAATTGGCGAGTTGATCTTCCCACTTACGTTGCATCAAGGGTTCAACCGACATGGCTTTAACCGTTTGCACACCGGTTACAGCTTCAGTGAGAAATGAGGTGTTGACTGCGCCGTGTTTAAATTTTTCATCCAGGCGATGACGCAACATCGGGGTGATAAAGACTGACAGCAACACATAAAACGGAATGGTGGCCAAGACGACTAAACACAATTGCGGGCTGTAGTACCACATGACCGCGATGAACACCACGGTGAAAAATAAATCCAACACCAAGGTTAATGCGGAGCCAGTAATGAAATTACGGATGTTATTAAGCTCATGCACCCGCGCCACGCTTTGGCCCACTTGGCGCGATTCAAAATAGCTAATCGGTAAGGCAAGTAAATGATTAAATAAACGTGCACCCAGTTCGACATCGACACGGCTGGTTGAATGTGACAACACATAGCTGCGAATTCCGCTCAGTAAAACTTCAAACACCGAAATCACAAAGAAGCCGAGGGCAATCACATCTAAAGTGCTCAACCCGCGATGGACTAAGACCTTATCCATAATCACTTGGAAAAACAGCGGTGAAACCAAGGCGAATAATTGCAAGAAGAAGGAGGCAATTAAAATCTCGCCGAACAATTTGCGGTATTTGACAAAGGAGGGAATAAACCAGCGAATGTCGAAGGCTTGTTGCAAGCTGTCTTTAAGGCTGGTGCGACGGGTTAATAAAATCAGCTCGCCCGACCAGCGCTGCTCGGAGTCGTCAAGGCTTAAAATCTCGGGGGTTGGATTGCGGACATCCTGAATCAGCAGTTTATCAATGCCACCGGATTCCGCCGCAGCCACTCGCGCGAGCACTAGGTAGTCACCAGACTTAGTTTGTACTATCGCGGGCAATGGCGTTTTGAGGAGCTGGGCGCTGGTTACTTTAACTTGCTTTGCCTTGAGCGTTAAAGCCTTAGCAGCGCGGAGAATAGCGGTGGAATCAAAGGGTTGACCGGGGGTGCCAAACTGGTGGGCTAACTGCCCTTCATCCACGGGAAGCTGGTGAAACTGTGCGATAAGACCTAAGCACTTGAGTCCTGTATCCATGTTTTCCTGAGAGAGTGTTTATCCGATGAATGAGAAAGTGCGTAATGTACACAGCTCATTTAGGAATATCTAGCCAATAATTAGAACTTTTAGTGCTTAGCCCCTGTGAACAGCTTCTCATTTACGGTGACAATATGGATTTGTGGGCAAGATTGACTATTAGAGGCGGTTTTAGGCTAAACGGGTGTCACCCAATTCTCCAATCGAAGCCCACTGATGCGTGAAAACTCCTTGAGGTTATTGGTGACTAATATCAAACCTTCACTCCTTGCATGGCCGGCAATGTGGACATCGTTGACACCAATAGGGGTGCCAGCCCGCTCCAGCTCCGCGCGTATATTGCCGTAATGATTTGCTGCCTTTGTGCCGTAAGTCAGTACCTCCAAGCGAGACACAAAATCCTCCACTTGCCTGAGATTATGGGCTACGCGGTCACTTTTCTCGACACCGTGAATTAGCTCAGCCAGCGTCACCGTGCTGATACACAAATGCCCAGCATGTTGATTAAAACTATTCAGCACGTCCAGTGGACGACGTTTAATCACATAAATAACGATATTGGTATCGAGCATGTACTTGAGCATAAATTCTATGTTCCACCACGGCAAAAAGACCCTCTATGCAAATTGAGGGAGATCAAAAAGATTCACGTTCCGGTTGATCTTGTGATGCTCGTTCAGTCATAAAGTCATCGCTGACAGGCTCCCCAGCGAGAAAAAAACTATCCCAAACTTTGTCGACAGGCGACAAGACGCGATCTGCTCCCAATACACGTACGACGACTTTTTTCACCTCGTCAGGAAAGCGACTCTCCATGGGTAAACGCACCGATTGGGTACGGTTGTTGATAAACACAGAACCTGTTTGCATGAGAACCCCCTATAAAACCTATATACGATTGCCATATAGCATAACCAAAGAAACGTCATTTATCTATCGAATTGATATTCTCTGCTTGGCGGCCTTTTACGATCAAACCCAGTATCAGGCCACCGACAGCCAAGCATTTTGAAGTCCACTCTCAGCATCTTCATTTAGTCTCGAACTCCTCACTCTAAACACCGCGATGGGCTTTTTACCCTTCACCGTATTTTGATAGGCGGTGCCATGCGCGCGGCTCATGTTGCTTTTTAATCGCTCAGATAATGCTGCACCGCCCGTCAAATTGTGAAGACTATTAAAGACCTCCATGCGTTTAATCTCCTCTTCAGATTCACAGAGGGTTGCGCGTATTTCTAAAAAGCGCATTTCCATTCCGGCTGTTTGCGTTTTACTCACTAGGTAGCGCCGCTCGCCTGCAGCCCAATCAATGACCGCCCATTTATTGATCTGATTTATCCAGGCCGCTGAAACAAAAGCACTGGTAATTGGAGAGCTGCTTTTGCCACAACGGTACCTTGGTAATTGCTGATGGCGGCCATAATAATAGCGAACCATGCATTCGCATACACTTCAACGGTGTAGTCAGTTACACCCAATGCCTCACGCTTTTCAGTTTTGCGTGCTCCATAGGGCCAATGCCATCTGCTACTAAACGACGTGCATCGTATGCCTTCAGACGGGCATCTTTTAAACCCATAGCGGCGTAGCCGCCGATCGGATTGATTCTGACAGAGTATAAATGAAAAACCCCGCAACTAGGCGGGGCTTAGGACGACATAGAACTATATCGACAGGAATGTGGCGGACCGGACGGGGCTCGAACCCGCGACCTCCGGCGTGACAGGCCGGCATTCTAACCGGCTGAACTACCGGTCCGCAAAATCACAACAAAAACATGGTGGGCGGTACAAGACTCGAACTTGTGACCCATGCCTTGTAAGGGCATTGCTCTACCAACTGAGCTAACCGCCCTTGTTGAGAGGTGCGCATTCTACCTAATTTAATGGTGCTGTCAAACTTTTTTTACTAAAACGAAATATGCAGATGCAATACTTCTCCCCCGTTGGTTCTGTTCAATAAGAAAAGTACCCCTTCCTCTTGAAATTGCTTTTTGTCAGCGCAAGAGGGTGAGACAATGACAACCTCAAATCCGGTCACGCCGCGCAACAAATGAATCGCTTATTTCACATAAATAAACATATGAGCGTTAAGCTAATCTTTGTATGCCTTTCTTGGCTTCTAACAATGCCTTGCTCGGCTGCAGATGAATCTGAAATAAGTTTGGGCTTATTTATTGTCATCGTTTGCCTCCTCATTGTACAAACACTCTTAATTGTAGGGTTACAACGTAGCCGATTGAAAAATAAAGCGACAAAAAATTTATTGGCGCTCCACAAGAAAGAATTAGAGCTTAAAGTTCACGAACGCACCCAAAGTTTGCATCAAAAGAACCTTGAGCTAGAGCTAGCCATTAACGATCAACAAAATATCGCGCTACAACTACAAGAGACCAAGCGACACCTTCAAACCATTATCAATTCGGTCGCCGACATTCTCGTTGGCGTCAATACCCTAGGCATAGTGACCTATTGGAATAATGCAGCCAGCGATAAAACAGGCGTTTCTTTTGAGCAAGCTCTTGGTAAAAATATTTCTTCAGTTTTGCCGCAGCTACCGGTTAGTGATGAACGCTTACTCAACATCATTGAGAGCCGAAAACCTTTTATCAATCAACACATACATCAAGTTGAAAAAGAAGGTTCCAAATTTTACGATTTGCGTATTTACCCGCTGATAGGCGAGCCTTCAAACAGCCATGAAGCAGTTGGCGCTGTGATTCAGCTGATCGATGTTTCCAAACGAGTCCAGTTAGAAAACATGATGATTCAAAATGAAAAAATGTCATCACTGGGCGAGTTAGCCGCAGGTATTGCGCATGAAATAAACAACCCGCTAGGAATTATTCTGCATAATGTGCAAAATATTATTCGCAGGACCTTACCCAATCTACCTAGCAATATAAAAATTGCCGAAGAACACAACATTCATTTTGACCAAATTAGCCGTTATTTTGCTGAACGTGATATACCGCAATTTTTAGACAATATCAAAAGTGCCGGCGAGCGTGCTGGAAAAATTGTTGCCAACATGCTGGAGTTTTCTCATGGCAATCACAGTGAAAAAAGTTGGGTCGACATTCATAAACTGCTGATACAATCCGTAGAACTCAATCGGAATGCTAGTTTTGTTGAACGAAAAAAAATGGCTGCTGTTCAAGTGGCAACAAAGTTCAATTCAGATTTTCCCTTGGTTTTCGGCTCAGCGGCAGAATTACAACAAGTATTTTTAAATTTACTGCGCAATGCTTATCAAGCATTGACTACGGACGATTATCAAAAACCAGAAGAGCTCCGCGTTACTATATCGACCTATACAAAAAATTCAGAAGCGGTTATCGAAATTAGCGACAATGGCCCAGGTATTAAAGACAATGTTAAAGATCATATTTTTGAGCCCTTTTTTACCACTAAGGAAATTGGCAAGGGCACAGGCCTGGGATTGTCAGTAACCTATTTTATTATTGCGGAACATCATCAGGGGCACATCAATGTCATTTCGCAACCAGGAAAAGGTGCTACTTTTAAAATTCGCCTACCCATTACGGGTGACCGTCAAATTTCACTCGACATCTAATTAGGCTTAACGCCTCATTTTAAACTTCCATACACCACACTCTATTTTTTAAGATCCGACCAATAACTTATGACACTAGAACACTATTCCAAACAGGCGTACCAAACACAACTTGACGAAAAAATTGCCATTTTCAAAGAAGATTTTGCTGAGTTTTCCATTCCAGAACCGGAGATATTCAGCTCCACTGAAAAGTATTTTCGAATGCGCGCCGAATTTCGTGTGTGGCATAAGGGACCTATTTCCACTTATTGCATGTTCAGCGATGATGAATTTAAGCGCCCCTATGACATCACGCATTTTCCAATCGGCTCAGAATTAATGAATCATTTAATGCCTGCGCTTATGGCGTTAATTAACAGCAATGAAATCTTACGCACAAAACTTTACCAAATTGATTTTTTAACTACACTGAGCGGACAGGCGCTGGTGTCCATGATTTACCATCGGAAATTAGATGAGGAATGGCTTCAGGCTGCACAGCAGGTGCAAAATCAGCTCAATGTTTTTATCGTTGGCCGTAGTAAAAATCAAAAACTGGTGGTTGAGCAGGAATTTGTTGTCGAGAGTTTAACTGTAAATGACAAACAATATTTTTATCAACAAATTGAGTCTGGTTTCACACAGCCCAACGCAAAAGTCTGTGAAAAAATGTTGACTTGGGCGGTCAACAAAAGTCGCTGCTGGGGAGGTGATCTTATCGAGCTTTACTGCGGCAATGGCAATTTCACTTTACCCTTGTCACAAAACTTCAATCGTGTAATGGCGACAGAATTGTCTAAACCTTCGGTGAAATCTGCGTTATACAACAAGGCGCTAAATGGGATCACCAATCTCGCTATCGCCCGGCTTTCCAGCGAAGAATTTTCTCAAGCATTAGATGGCGCAAGAACTTTTAACCGGCTTGAGGGAATTGATCTCACTAAGTATGAATTCACCAGTGTATTTGTGGATCCACCGCGCTCCGGATTAGATCCACTCACTACCGCTATTGCGCAACGCTACGACAATATAATGTACATCTCTTGCAATCCAATTACGTTGCGTGAAAATCTGAGGGTAATAAGTAACACTCATGACATATCGGCGATTGCACTGTTCGATCAATTTCCTTATACGCCTCACCTTGAAGTCGGTGTGACTCTTAAAAAAAGATAGTGCTGACAACGCCTATTGATAGTGGATATCGGGTTGCAGCGAGAGATTCTCAGTAGGCGCTAATCTATAAATAAGAAGTTTAAGCTGTTGTTCTGAGTTTATATCAGGAAAATCGACATGGGGAGATAAACGCCCTTCGAACTCTGCAACAGGTAGTTGGTCTTCAAATATTTTTTTTATGAAATCCGTAGGCAGCTCAGGTGCATTAAGGCAGGCAAGCACTAGGCCTCCTTCCGGCATCAACTCAGGTAGCCGACGAACAATTTTCGCGTAGTCTTTGGTGGCGACAAAACTTCCTTTCTGAAATGACGGGGGATCTATAACAACCAAATCAAAGGGCCCTCGCTTTTTAATCCGACCCCAAGACTTTAAAATATTTTCAGCAAGAAATTCACTGCAATTTTTATTCAGGCCATTAAGTTGATGGTTGGCGCGGCCAAGATTTAACGCGGCGCTACTCATATCCACATTCACGACCTTTTCGGCTCCAGCAGCAATAGCCACAACAGAAAAGGCGCAAGTGTAGGAAAATAAATTCAGCACACGCTTACCTGAAGCTTGTTGCTCCAACCACATGCGCCCAGGTTCCATATCCAGAAAATAGCCCGGATTTTGTTGCGCATTTAAATGCAAATGAAATTTTAACGCACCACGCCGCGCAAACGTGAATTCCGGTAGCGTGCCAATCACTATTTCAGAAGGTGCGCTAGGCAAATAACGTCGCTGTAGCAATACGCATTGCAAGCCAACAGACAATTTATCGCGCAAGAAATCTATCAGGGCATCTAACAATAATGCGGGCGGTTCTTGATAACATGTGATTAACACTACGGGCTGAAAAAAATCTACATTGATAAATTCTAACGCTGGGAAACTGCGGCCACGCCCATGCAATATCCGGTAGCTATCGCACTCATGTTCAGAGCTTAACCGTACTAGCAAATGCGAAAGTTTTTCCAGCAGCACCATCATGTTAAACTCGAATCTTCATAAACAATACCTATGGGGTAAGCTATAAATTCATTGTACCCAACAAGCACAGACTCATAGCCAGTGAACTGTCGATCCACTTCTGGATCGTTAGAATCTACTAACAAAGGGCGCCCTTGCAATGAATGAATTTTTTCTTTTGTTGCGATGATGTGAATATGCTGTCGAGGAATTTTTTTTAGCAATTCAGAAGAGACTTGCTGATTGCCGCGTCCGATTATATGTCCCTGCCCACCGATTGCGGTAATGATCAATGAAACATTTCCAGTGTGCGCATTGATTAAATCCAATAGCTGTTTCGCTGTCGCATCCACGGCAATAAGATTTTTATTTAACAAAACATCCATTCCCAACAAGGTGCCCGCCAGTCCAAGCTCTTCTAAAAATACGAAGGTTGTGGAACCCGGGCCAACAATATAGAGAGTATCATCCAGCAGATGATCTATCAGATAGTGAGCTATATCGACTTTAGCCATTTCATCCTGATAGGCACCGCTGGTTTTTGTTTGTTGCAAAAATAGCGGCGCGCAGGGAACTTGCATTTCACCATAATACTGGGTTTTTACTTGCCCTTGCCGAAATGCGTTTTCGTCTATATCGCGAACTTCCGCCGTTTGTACATTTACAAGTTGATTGCGAAGCAGCGACAGAAGAAGCTCACCCGCTGCTTCGGGCGAGTTAGCATAAACACCTGAATGCATTTTTACACCGCAGGGAATTCCCAAAACCAACTGCTGGCTACGTTTATTTTCTTGTAATGCGTCGGCGATATTTCTTGCAGTACCGTCGCCGCCTGCAAATAAAATTAAATCAACACCCATATCGAGCAGTGCAGAAACGGCAGTAGCGGTATCCTTTGAGTCACTAATTTCATTCTGAGCTTTACCCACCTGCGTTGCAAACAAGCCGCAATGAACAGCAGCGGCCTCCCCCATCTCTCCCGCAAAACAAAAAATGTGAAGCCTATTTGCAAAGGGTTTTAACATGGACAAGCATCGTTGCACTCGTTCATTGGCTCGCAGCTCAGCACCTCGCGCAAACGCTTGGTTACGTATTTCATCTCCATCACTACCTTTTAAACCCACGGCGCCGCCAATACCCGCATACGGGTTAATGATGAGGCCAAGTTTAAACACGACTGGAACCTGACTATTGCTTTGCGACACACTGAAAACCTAATTTTATTAACCATTCCACCGCTGCGCGATTGTTCCCATCATCGACAATTTTATAATTGTGAAATTCGCGACGCAGCGGATACTGTTTACGTTGCAGATCAAACCCTGCTCCAAAATGCTCTTGGCCTGCGCGAGCGCGTCGAGCCAAATCGCGAATGCGTGCATCGTCGTTGACGATAGAATATATTTGAGCGACCAGTTTTTTTACTTGATTCCAAGCGGGTTGTGTTGCATCGAGTTCACGCTGATTATCCGTTAATGACGGGACTATGCTTGCGAGGGATACGCTAGGCTCTCGATTAAGATGTTTACACAATGCTTGGTAGATCATTTCGGAGCCTTTTAATCGGCCGTCGTAACTGTAACCTGCTATGTGCGGAGAACCCAGGGCAACTCTATCTAATAAATCTAACGAAATATCGGGCTCTGGTTCCCACACGTCTAAAACCACACGAACATCACTGCGCTCATTTAAAAATTGAAGTAAATCTTTATTATTGACAACCGCACCGCGACCACAACTTAACAAGACTGCATTTAATTTTAATTGCTGAAGCTGCGGGAGATTAATAAGATGATAACTTGGAAAATGACCCGCTGTTGTTAAAGGCGTATGCATACTGACAATATCGCAGCTCAACACATCTTCCAAAGAAGCCAAATCAGGATTGGCGGCTTCAGTGAGAAATGGATCATAGCAATAACAATCGACACCCTGCATTTTTAATCGCTTATACAACAAGCCGCCGACATTGCCGCAACCAATGATGCCGAATTTTTTATCTAACCAATTTACATCTAAATGGCAGAGTGCCGCATACACATATTCAACAACCGAATTCGCATTGCAGCCTGGTGCATTCGCATAACGAATGTGATTTTCATCAAGCCAAGGCTGATCGAGATGATCCACACCAATAGTACAGGTGCCGACAAAATTGACCGAGCTTCCGCCAATTAATGCCTTACCTACTGGGGTTACGGAACGAACTAATAATGCTGATGCACCAGCAACATCTGTGGGCGTCATACTGCGGCCAGGGCGAGTTACCACCGCCCCAATTGAATCAAAAAATTGATTCACAAGTGGAATATTTTCATCAGCAAGAATTTTCATGAATTTCTCATAGATCCGTAAATGAGTGTTTAGCAAAAAACAACAGACTTTTTTCGCGAAAAGGTGTTGTGTTTTGTGTGTTTAGCATATACTTAGTTTGAAGACGGCGTTAAAACCCTCTTTCGTTACCGCTGCGATGGCGATCACATAACGTCGATCCATGTCACGCAGGCTTATCTCCAACCGCTTGTACAAAGGGGGTGGCATTATGAAGACCTTAAACACAACTCACAATATGGATAACGTGGTTGACTTCTTCACCGGCAAAACATTTTCTAGCTTACACGACGAACGCTTTATCCGTCTTGCCCCTGAATTAGACGGCCTTGAAATGCTCTACTCTAACGATACTAGCTCTGAAAAACTCTTTAGTTTGAAAATTCTCTGTTGGGGTTTGCGCGCCAATGGCGATGTTGTTGGCTTGGTTCCTTGGCTAAATGATTTAGTCCCCTGCCCTGATTTATGTGATCCTTTAAATGGCCATTTCGAAGGTTACTACGACCAAGGTATAGATGATGTTTTCTTTGAAGCTCCCTTGCATAAGGTGGTCGAATTAGAAACAGCCGCCGACTACTATGAAATTGAATGTGAAAACGATGATGATGTAGTGCAAGAGATCCCCGATATGATTGGCACTCACGCCGTTTTGGCTGCGCCGGGGCAGAAGCTTTTATCCTTGGTGGAAGTCGTGAGCTGGAGACTTCTGCACGACGGCAGTATCTTGGGCATGTTAACCGATCAATCTCGCGTAAAAAGCACACCCGTGCTCCCTGGGGATGAATGTCTTTATGCCGCACAGACCAACGATCATTTTCGCTACTTTTTCCAACATCAAATTGCCAACAAAATCAAAGCGCAAGACCCTGAAGCTCTCGCCGCTATTTCTATGTTGGTGGATGACATTTAGGTTCTACAAGAGGTTTTCTATAGGGGTGAACCTCCTGTAAAAAGATTTTTTAGCGCATTTCACTCAAACGCAACACCACTACACCATGAGCGGGAATTTCAACGGCTAAAGGCGTTTTGGTGTTGCCTTGGCCATTAGTCCATAAATCGCGCCACAGGTAATTTTTTTTCGTGAAATCCACCGAGCGCTTGCTCCATTCATCTTCAATGGATTGCCATTGATAGGTGTATTGCAATGCATTTAGGCCACGATTTAAAAATAATATTGCCCAGTCATTGTTGCTTAGTGGCTTGACCCACATTTCCAGCGCGCCAAGGCTTCTCAGTTTAAATGCTTGGATTCCCAGAGCATCTTGATTTATCGCAATGATATTTTTATTAGCCAGTATATTACGAGTCTCAGCCGACATTGATCGCAAATCGTTACCCATAATTAACGGTGACGCGAGCATTGCCCACAGCGAAAAATGCGCTCGATCTTCGTCGTCGCTCATGCCATTGCCCACTTCTAACATATCCATATCGTTCCAGTGACCAGGCCCGGCGTATTGGCGGAGCTCCACTTGCTGATCGAGAATACGCAACACACTTTGCGCAGACAAAGCACCGTTAAAGTTGCAATCAAAACAGGCATAGATATCACCGGTAGTGCGCCATGAATGGCCGGTATCCTTCGCCCACAACCAGGGTTTACTTTCACCCCACTCGCACATACTAAATAACATGGGCCGCCCAGCCTTGCGTATCGCATCGCGCATAGTGTTGTACGCGATTTGTGGGTTTATTCCACGAGTATCGCACCAGTCATATTTTAAATAATCAATCCCCCAATTTGCGTAATTAAAAGCATCTTTAAATTCGTAACCAGAACTGCCGGGAAAGCCTGCGCAGGTCGTGTGACCTGCATCCGAATAAATACCGATTTTTAAACCCTTGCTGTGAACATATTCAGCCAAGGCTTTCATTCCTGAGGGAAAGCGTTTGGCATTCACGTGAATGTATCCCAAGGAATCGCGCTCCCCGTGCCAGCAATCATCAATATTGACGTAGATATAACCGGCGTCTTTTAAACCCGTTGCTACCATCGCATCTGCAGTCTCGCGAATAAGCTGCTCATTGATGTTGCAACCAAATTTATTCCAACTATTCCAACCCATTTGCGGAGTTTGCGCGAGCTCGGTAAATTTTTGTGCATGCACATTTTTAGCGAGCGAAGCTAAACCCAAGACGATGAGTAACAGAAAAATAACTATGTTCGTAGAACTTGTCTTTGCATAAAGGTATTCGTTAGCTACAGGGACTTTTTGCATATAAATACTCTTTGAATTATTGATCGTGAGTATAACGGAGGAGAAAAGTTCGAACCTAAATCTGCATTACCATACTATTTATTAACAGGTACCCGCTGTCATTGGCAAACAAATTAGATTGCCAATGACATCACAATGAGCAATTGACGAAAACACCAAAACCTATTTTGCTAACTTTTTTTAATATAATAAACGTAGTGATTTTCAACTTCTATCTGCTCCATTAACTCATAACCGAGAAACAGGCAAAATTTAGGTATATCGCGAGTGGTCGATGGATCAGTCGCTATAACCTTCAAAATCTCGCTGGCCGACAGCTGTTTTATCGCTCTATGCAACATCATTACCGGCTCAGGGCAGAGCAAACCGCTGGTATCTAAAATTGTATCAAACTGATTATTCATAGTATTTCTTTGTCTAAAAACCAGAAGCAGAAAACGCTTCTCTTGCTAGACTCTTCTTTAGGATGCCTAGATGTAAAGGATATTGGTTTTAACCTTTGGGGAACAAGGTTCGATGTCTCGACAAACCAGTGACACTCTTTTGCCTGAGGATTTTTTTAGCCATCAAGCACTCGAACTTACCTATAGACTATTACGCAATAATAATCCCGGTTTAGCAACGGCCATACAAAATACCTTATCGCACCTTAATCCCGTGCCCTATGAAACGTTGCAGGGTGCACACACGGGCGAAATGCTTTTTACGGCTGATGTTTATAATTCGTTGAGTGCTCATACCATAGGTAAAATAGTGTCTGCATTGACAACTCTCGGTGAACGAGCACTCATAGAACACAGCCTACACTCAGCAAACTTATCCCGACTGCGCCAGCTAATCGACGACTGGGTTCAACTCACTGAGTGGATTTTACAGCACACAACCACCGATAGATCAGCCTACCAATAGCGCAGACACAAGAGCCATTAACCTCAAATACCAGAGTTGAAATCGGTGCAGCCTTTTATAGGTTAAACAATCCGCAAATGCCCAGTGACCTCTTCGCGATCATGATAGAGCTGTTTAAACTGAATTTCCGCTTGAATTCCGGCGGCATTTAACTCTTTTAAAATACGCGCCTCACATTTTTTTACTTCGAGATAGCGCTGCTTCATCGGCAATTTCAAATTAAATACGGCTTCGCGACAAAAACCTTTGGTAAACCACCGAATAATCATACTCGATACTCGCGCTGGTTTATCCACAATATCGCACACCAACCAATCTACTTTCTTTTTTGGCTCGTAAAGAAAACCGTCGGTGAGTATTTGAATAACCTGCCCAGTGTCCAATAGCTTTTTATCCATGGGCCCATTGTCAACCGCCTCAACATAGATTCCGCGTTGCACCAACTGCCAAGTCCAACCACCTGGAGCCGCACCTAAGTCGACCGCACGCATTCCTGAGGCCAAACGCACATCCCAATCTGCTGCGGGTATAAAATGGTGCCAAGCTTCCTCTAATTTAAGTGTAGCTCTGCTCGGCGCCTCCTTGGGTAAACGCAATCGCGCTATGCCGGTGGGCCACGGGGAGCTATTATGAATTAAACTGACACCTAAATAAGCTTCAGTTCCCGAAATAAAAACCAAATGGAAACGCCAACTGCTTTTAGCCTGAATTAATTGTTTTTTACGCAACGCATTGCTAAAGGGGGCAGTGAATTTTTTACTTAACCCCGATAATTCTTTGCCATCATTGGTGTCCACGGTTTCTAATAGCAATTCCCGTGCAATAGGAAATTGTTCTGCAGCAGCTAGCAGCGGGCTCACGCGATCTGCTACCGGTAAATTTTCGATGAGTGGCTGAGTCACAAACCACTGGCGAGTAAAAATCAATTGTTGAAACGGCAATTCTTTGTGCACGCGCATTGCGCCTTGCTCATCATGGCTGATAAACAGCACAAATGCGGAATTGTCTTTGGTCTTGCTGTAACCAAAAACACCGAGCTCTCCTGCTAACTCTGTTATTTCGGCCGCACATTCT
>JACCDR011437615.1_pt1 | contig 14308 bp, 13 predicted proteins | sample 7446431 | NCBI WGS metagenome assembly JACCDR01 (sample SAMN15323443, study PRJNA562643) | freshwater metagenome | isolation source: river surface water | place: USA:Blue River Watershed | collected 2017-08-17 | reverse complement strand
GCCATCATCTCGCGCCTCAAGATCATGGCGCGCCTCAACATCTCCGAGAAGCGTCTGCCGCAGGACGGCCGCATCAATTTCCGCGCCGCCGGCAACACCCTCGACATCCGTGTCTCGACCATCCCGACCATCTACGCCGAGAGCGTGAGCCTGCGCCTGCTCCACCTGCGTCGCGAGGCCTACACGATGGACCGCCTCGGCATGGACGCCGGCGAACAGGCCGCCGTGCGCCGCGTGCTCGGCTTCCCGCACGGCATCATCCTTGTCACCGGGCCGACCGGCTCGGGCAAGTCCACCTCGCTGAACGCCTTTCTCCGCGAGATCAATTCGACCGACCTGCGCATCGTCACCGTCGAGGACCCGATCGAATACGAGGTGCCCGGCGCCAACCAGATCCAGGTGCGCCCCGAGATCGGCCTCACTTTCGCCAGCGCGCTGCGCCACATCCTCCGCCAGGACCCCGATGTGATCATGGTCGGCGAAGTGCGCGACCGCGAGACGGCCGACATCGCCATCCGCGCCTCGCTCACCGGTCACCTGGTTTTCTCGACGCTCCACACCAACGACGCGCCCGGCGCCATCACCCGCCTGACCGACATGGGCATCGAGCCCTTCCTCATCACCTCGGCCGTCGAGCTCGTCATCGCCCAGCGTCTCGTGCGCCGGCTCTGCGAACATTGCGCCAGGCCCGCGGCCGTCGATCCGGTCAAGCTGCGCGACTCCCTCTCCATCCTCGGCCTCGATCACGCCGAGGCTGAAGGCGTCAACCAGCTGCTGGCCCCGGTCGGTTGCGACCGCTGCCGCCAGACGGGTTTCCGCGGACGCGTGGGTCTTTTTGAAATCCTGGAACCGGTGCCCGAGCTGCATGACCTCGTGATCAAGCGCGAGTCCACCCGCACGCTGGCCAAATGCGCCCGCGAACACGGCATGCGCACCCTGCAGCAATCCGGCTGGCAGAAGGTCCGTTCCGGCCTGACGACGATCGACGAGGTGCTGCGCGTCATCACTGTTTCCGACCACTGAGCGACATGCCGACGTATCGCTACAGCGCCCGCGATGCCGGCGGCCAGGTGGTCGAATCCAGTCTCGACGCCCCGGGCCGCCGCGACGCGCTGCGCATCCTGGCCTCGCGCGGCTTACAGCCGGTCCGGCTGGAGGAAAGCGGCGCGGCCAAACCGGCGAAGAGTGCTGCGTCCCTCATCGGGGATGTCCTCGACAAACCGGCGTTCAGCAAGGCCCTGCTCCTGCCCTTCCTGCAGGCCCTGCACGAGCTGACCGCCAGCGGGCTCTCCGCCGGCGAAGCCGTGCGCCTGCTGAGCCTGCGCCTGAAGGAGCCCAAGCTGCGCGCGCTGAGCGCCACCATCTGGACCAGCCTGAGCGAGGGCCGCACCCTGTCGGCCGCCATGGAGGTCATTCCTGCGGTCTTCAACCGCCAGACCGTGTCGTTGGTGCGCGCGGCCGAGGCCACCGGCAATCTCACCGAGGTCATCCAGCGCCTGATCGACCATTTCACCCAGCAGAAGGAAATGCGCCAGCGCCTCACCACCGCGCTGGTCTATCCGGTGTTCGTCTGCTTCCTGGCCTTCGGCGTCATCCTGTTCTTCGTGTTTTTCCTGCTGCCCCGCTTGCAGGGTCTGCTGGCCTCGCTGGGCGGCAAGCTGCCGCTCTCGACCCAGATCGTGGTCGCGGGCGCGCAGTTCATGGTGCGCTACGGGATCTTCCTGCTGCCGGTCGTCGTCATCGGCGCGATCGTGCTCTGGCGCTGGCGGCTGTCCGAGTCCGGCCGGCGCGTGTCCGACGCCTGGCTCGTGAAGATCGCTTTCGTGCGCAGCTTCGTGATGGAGACGACGCTGCTGAACTTCACGCAGATCCTCGCCGTGCTGCTGGAGAACGGCATCCCCACGGTCGAGGCCCTGCGCCTCACCGAACGCACCGTCGCCAACCGCACCCTGCAGGCCGAACTGCACAAGGCCACCGACCGCGTGCTCGAGGGCGCCAGCCTCTCCGCCGCCCTGGGCCAGACCGGCTTCTTCCCCGACCTGCTGCTCGACCGCCTCGCCGTCGGCGAGAGCACCGGCAAGCTCGCGCCCTGCCTGCGCGACATCTCGAAAAATTACGCCGCCCGCCACACCCGCCGCCTCCAGGCGCTGACAAGCGTCATCTCGACCGCGGTGCTGCTCTTTGCGTTCACTTTTGTGGGGCTAATCGCCTACGCCATCGTGTCGGCGGTGCTCGAGGTCAGCGCGAGCTTCAAGTTCTGAGCATGCCACCCGCCGGCGGCGGACTGTTCTAGTATAAGAGCGGGGGGGGCGTTGAAGACTTCTCCGCGGGAAGCACGGTCAAGGATGGCGTGTTAAGTCACCACGCCCCACCCCATGATCTCCCCCCACTCCCTTCAACGTCTGGCCGCCTTGGCCCTTCTCACCGCGCTTCCGTTGGTCGCGCCGGCCCAACTGGCTACCGGCAAAAGCAAGTTCCTGGGCAACATCACGGCCAACACCGTGCCCTCGAATTACAACACCTACTGGAACCAGATCACCCCGGAAAACGCCGGCAAGTGGGGCTCCGTCGAGGGCACCCGCAACACGATGAACTGGACCGCCCTGGACACGGCCTACAACCACGCCAAGGCGAACGGCTTTAAATTCAAGCTCCACACCCTCGTCTGGGGTGCCCAATACCCCACCTGGATCAGCTCGGTCTCGGCCAACGACCTACGGACGGAAATCGAGGCCTGGATGGATGCGCTCGCCGCCCGCTACCCGGATGTCTGGGCCATCGATGTGGTGAACGAACCGACCAAGACCCCGATGCCGGACAACTACAAGGCCGCCCTCGGTGGCAACGGCACCACCGGCTGGGACTGGGTCATCACCTCGTTTCAACTCGCCCGCCAGAAGTTCCCCAACGCCAAACTGCACATCAACGAGTATGGCACCGAGAACGACACGAACGCGCGCAACCAGATGCTCGTCATCATCAACCTGCTCAAGGAGCGCAACCTGATCGACGGTATCGGCATCCAGGCCCACGCCTTCAACCTCGACCACATGAGCGCGGCCCAGATGAAAACCTGCCTCGACGCCTACGCCGCGACGGGCCTGGACGTCTTCATCACCGAGCTCGACATCCGGGGCATCGGCACCGCCTACAGCGAAGCCAACCAAGCCGTCAAATATCGGGAACTGTTCCCGGTCATTTGGGAGCATGCGGCGGTCAAGGGCGTCACCCTCTGGGGTTATATCGAGGGCCAAACTTGGATGACCAGCAGCGGCATCCTCAACAGCAACGGCACGGAGCGCACCGCCATGACCTGGCTGAAAGGCTACGTGACCGGCACCCTGCCCGCCCTGCCCACCGCCCCCAGCGGCCTGACCGCCAGCGCGGCCTCCACCTCGCAGATCAATCTCGCGTGGACCGACAACGCCAGCACTGAAACCGTCTACCAGGTCGAGCGTGCGACCGCGAGCACCGGCCCCTGGACCGAGCTCACCGGCGCGCTTGCGGCCAACTCCACCACCTACAGCGCCACCGACCTCACCGCCTCGACCACCTACCACTTCCGCGTCCGCGCGAGCAACGTTTCCGGCGACGGCGAATACAGCGCGACCGCCTCGGCCACGACCTCGGCCGTTCCGGTCACGCCTCCGCCCGCGCCGCCGTCGAGCGGTGGTGGCGGTGGTGGCGGCGGCGCACCTAGCCTCTGGTTCCTGACCTTGATTTCTGCCTGCGCCCTGCTGCGGCTGCGCCGGCGCAACGCCTGAGAGCCAACCCTGGCGGTCGCGCGGAAATCCTGATTCATCCGATGAAACCACTGCTGACATCGCTGCTCATCGCGGGCGCCGTGGTCGCAATCGGCTGGATGGCGATGCGCGCCCCGCGGTTACCGGAACCCGTCGCCCAGTCGGCCGGGGGCAGCCCCGTTTTGGTTGCGGCGGAGGTCATCGCGATCCCCGTGGTGATTGATCCGGTGGCCGCATCGCCCACTGACCTCCCCGCTCCGGATCTGGGCAGCCAGATCACCGCAGCGCTCCGCTCCGGTTCCGCCGCGGAGCGTGACCGGGCCATGCAGCAACTCCTGCCTCAACTTGTCCGCGCCGACCCGGCGGCGGCCGGACACCTGGCACTGGCATGGGAACAGGGGGCCGTGCGCGATGAACTCTTGGAGCGCACCATCCGGCTTTGGTCGGAAACGGATATTGGCGGAACCCTCACCTGGCTGACCTCCCTGCTTGATCAAGCCGACCGCGATCTGGCCGCGCTCAGCGCGACCACCCAGGTGTCACGGACCGATCCCGCCAGTGCGCTCGAACTCGCGCAGATTCTGCGCATCGGACTGGACGACGGCAGATTTGAACGCATGGCCCAGCTCTGGGCCGAAGAATATCCGGAGGCCGCCGTGGACTGGGCCACCGCCCAGCCCACCGGTGTTCTCCGGGACAAATTGTTGACGCGCATCGTCCATGTGCGGGCCCAGCAGGATCCGGTGGAGGCCGCCCGGCTGGCCTCCGTCCAATTCGCGCCCGGCGCCAACCGGGACAACGCCATCCTGACCGTCGTCCGGCATTGGGCGGTTCGCGACCAGGCGGCGGCCACCCTATGGGCCGGAAGTTTCGACTCCGGTTCTTTGCGGGACCGGGCATTTTCGGAAATCAGAAACGCTGGGGCCCACCTGCAAATGTAAAGACCCACCCGGGGCATTCCACCCCGGGCCAGCGTGGGCAATCAACACTAGTCTCGCCGGCTGGCTTTGGCCCGGGTCTGGCTTAAATTACCGCCATGATCCGGTTGGCGTCAGTCGTGGGCTGGTGCGGCATGTTGCTGATCGTGGCAACCGGGACAACGGCCAAGGCTGAGTCAACGGCTTGGATTCGCGGGATCTATACCCGGGGATCGCCCCGGCCCCAGCCCGCCTCCGAGGAGAAAGCCTGGCAGCGCGCCATCACGCTCGCGGAAGCCACTCCCGATGCCTTTGTGCTCGTGGGCACCGGCAGTTCAATGCAGCCGCTCTACGATAGCGCGACCATTCTCGTGCTGCGGCAGCTGCCCTACCAGGATCTCCAGCGCGGACAGACGGTGCTCTATCGTAACAAACGCGGCAAGATCGTCGCACATGTGCTAGTCTCCCGAACCCGCGACGGCTGGCGGGCGCAGGGCCTCAACAACCACACCCACGACATGGAGCCGGTGCAGGCGGAGAATCTCGTGGGCATCGTGCTCGCAGCCTTCAAACCGGTCGCCCCCGTTGCACTCGGTAAAGATTACGCCCACGAGGCCTCGGCCGATCGTTACAGCGCCAAATAAAAAGACGCGGACCCCTGTCCGCGTCTTTTACTGCACTACTAACACCTGAAAGAGTGAGGGCTCGCGCGCGCACAACGGGCCAGTCAAGCGCACGCGAGCCCCTTTGGTCACCTCTCGCACCCTCTGCAGGGCACGAAAAATCACGGACGCAAAGCTATCGTAACGAGGCGTTTCCCTCCTTGATCAAAACAACCTAATTTTAGGTGCCCGGCATGCCCACCTAGTTGCGTGGTGTCATACGCCTAACGCGACAGTCCGCCTATAAAGCGCGTCAGAACGCTTATTGTTCCAGTCCGAAGATCGCCCGCGCGTAGGTTTCGGCCGAGAATGGCTGCAAGTCATCCGGCTGTTCGCCGAGCCCGATGAAGTAGATCGGAATCTTCAGTTGCCGCCAGATGCCGACGATCGCGCCGCCGCGGCTGGTGCCGTCGAGTTTCGTCACGATGAGTCCGGTCAGACCGAAACTTTTGTGGAAGACCTTGGCCTGCTCGATGGAATTGGCGCCCAGGCTGCCGTCCACCACGAGCCAGCGATGCTGCGGCGCCGCCGGATCGTGTTTCTGCAGGACCCGGCGGATTTTCGCCAACTCCTCCATGAGATTGTCCTTGGTGTGCAGCCGTCCGGCCGTGTCCACGATCAGCCAGTCCTTGCCGCGTGACTTGGCGGCCTGCCAGGCGTCGAAGGCCACGGCCGCCGCATCGGCGCCCGTGTGGCTCGCCACGATGTCGAGTTCGAGGCGGGTGGCCCAGCTTTTGAGCTGCTCGACGGCGGCCGCGCGAAAGGTGTCGCACGCCGCGACCATCACGGTCTGGCCGTCCGTCTTGAACTTGTGCGCGAGCTTCGCCGTGGTGGTCGTCTTGCCCGAGCCGTTCACGCCGATCATCGCGATGACCTCGGGGCGGCCGGCGCCGAGCTGCAAGCGACCCTCTGCGCCCGCGAGCACCCGCCGGAGCACCGCGGCGCCGATCTCCGCCGCCTGCCGGCCCTGCAGCGTCGGGTCCTTTTTGTAGGCGGTCTTGATTTCCTCCAGGATCTCGGTCGTGGTCTCGACACCGAAGTCCGCCGTGTAAAGCGCCTCCTCCAGTTCGTCGAGCGAAGCCGCGTCGATCCTGCGCCCGCCGAACAGACCGTGCGTCTTGGCCGCGATGGCCGCGACGGTCTTGGTCAGGCCGTCCTTGAACTTCTTGAGCAGCGAAAACATGCGCGCCCGTTACTCCGTGGTCGGCTTGCGCGCGTCGCGGCCGAGCTTGTCCTTCATGCGGTCGAGAATGCCGTTGATGAAGCGCTTCGAGTCGGACGTGGAGAACTGTTTGCTCAGGTCGATGGCCTCGTTGATCGAGACAACCGGCGGGATGTCCTTGCGGTAGAGCATCTCGAACATCGCCAGCCGGAGGATGGCGAGATCGATGCGGGCGACGCGGTCGAACTCCCAGTTGTGGGCGAGGCTCCGGATGTGGCCGTCGATCTCGCTCACGTGCTCAAGGGTGCCGTGGATGAGCTCCTCGGCGAAGGCGTAGTGGTCGCGGGGTTGCTCGAGGTGCTCGAAGAAAAGCTGCAGGTCGGCGCCGAGGTTGGCGGGCTGGTTGACGCTCCAGGCGTAGAGATACTGGAACGCGGCGGCGCGGCATTCGCGCCTTTGGGTGAACTGGCTGCTCATGATTTTCCTCCCAGTGTGCGCTTCAGCGCGGCCATGGCCAGCGCGGCGTGGGCAAACTCCGCCCCGCGGTTGATGCGTCCGGCACAGCGGGCGCGGGCCTGCGCGGGCGTGTCCGTCACGATCACGCCATTGATCACGGGCACCCCGGAGTCGAGGGCCACCCGCTGCAAGGCATGGGAAACGCTCTGCCCGACCATCTCGTGATGGTTGGTGTCGCCGCCGATGAGCACGCCGAGCGCGATCACGCAGTCAAACTTGCGCCGGGCCGCCAGCCGGCCGGCCGCCCACGGCACTTCGTGCGAGCCCGGCACGCGCACCAGCGCGATGTCCTTTGTCTTCACGCCGGACGCCTTGAGCGCGGCCTCCAGCCGGGAGAGCAGCGCCGCGACCAATTCCTCGTTGAAACGCGCGGCGACGATGCCGAAGCGGAGGCCGGCACCACTGACCTGCGGATTGCTGGGAGCGTCGAGACTCATGGAACGGCCTATTGGCGGGGGCGATTGGGCAATCCGCAATCAGAAATCCGCCGTGCTCAGACCGCCACCTGCTCGACGATCTCGAGGCCGTAGCCTTCGAGGCCCACCACCCGCTTCGGGGCGTGCTGCAAGAGCCTGATCTTGCGCAGCCCGAGCGCCGTGAGGATCTGCGCCCCGGTGCCGTAATCGCGCAGATTCGGGTGCGCGGCCGCTGGTCCGGAATTGATCAGCGCTTCCTGCATGCGCCCGTTCTGCTCCATGTAAACGATGGCGCCATGGCCGGTCTGCGCCACGCGCTGGAGCGAGGCGACGAGCGAGCGGTGGCTGCCGAGGCCGTTGGCGTGGAACACGTCGCTGAGCAGATTCTCGGTATGCACCCGCACCAGCGTCGGCGAGCCGTCGAGCTTTCCCATCGTGAACGCCAGGTGATGGCGTCCGTCCACCTTGCTGCGGAAAACATGCAGCGTGAACTCGCCATACTCCGAGGAAAACGGCCGCTGCGTCACCCGCTCGACCAATTGCTCGCGCCGGTGGCGGTATTCGATCAGCGCCGAGATGGAGATGAGCGGGAGCTTGTGCCGGTGCTTGAACTCCACCAGTTCGGGCACCCGCGCCATGGTGCCGTCCTCATTCAACACCTCGCAGATGACCGCCGTCGGCCGCAGGCCGGCCAGAGCGGCCAGGTCCACCGCCGCCTCCGTGTGGCCGGCGCGCTCCAGCACGCCGCCGGGCCGGGCGCAAAGCGGGAAAATGTGGCCCGGCTGCACGAGTTCGTCGGAACGCGTGGCGGGGTTGGCCAGCAGCTGGATCGTGCGGGCCCGGTCAAAGGCGCTGATGCCCGTCGTTTTGACTGCTGCGGCGACCACCGAGACGGTGAAGGCCGTGCGGTGCGCCTCGCGGTTCTGTTGCACCATCGGGTTGATGCCCAGCCGCTTGAGCTGGGGCTCCGTCATGGGCACGCAGATGAGTCCGCGGGCGTGCCGGATCATCAGGTTGACCAACTCCGGGGTGGCCTTCTCGGCCGCCAGCACCAGATCTCCCTCGTTTTCGCGCCCCTCGTCGTCGGTCACGATCACGACCCCGCCGGCGGCGATGGTCTGGATCGCGGTCTCCACGGAGTCGAAGGACGCAGAATGGCTCATGGCGAAAGGGCGGCAGCATCCCCCGCCCCCCACTGCCTGTCAAATCCCCGCTGGGAACTATCAGCCGCGGAAATCGACCGTGTAATTCTCCACCGCGGTCGCCTGGTCGCCCTCGCCCCGCAGCAGGGTGAGGAAGAGCTTGTAGGCATACGGGGCGCGCACGAACTGCGGGGCCATCAGAAAGGTTCCGTCACCGGCGGGATTGAGGATCGCCCGGTTGTCGCCCGGACCGTGCATGTTCGGCCAACGGGCCGTGGCGCGCGCGACGTCCACCTTTTCCGGTTTCTTCTTCTTGTCGTAGAAAGTCAGTTTGTATTTCCCACCTTCCAACTTGAGCCCGAGATAGTGACCGTTGGGGCGCGTGAGAGTCATGCCCTCGATCACCCCCATCTCCTCCTTCTTGGCTTCCGGCGCGGCTTTGCCGGGGGCCGGCTTGCTTGCCGGCGGCTTGGGGGCGGGCGCCGTCTGGGCCTGCATGACTCCGGTCGCGATCACGATGCTCAGCAAAAGGGCGGCGAGTTTCATGCCGGGACCATAGCCGCCCTCCTCATCGGCGCAAGCCCGGGCTGCCCGCCGGGCGGTCACGGGGCCAGATTCGCACGGAGTTGACGCCACCGCGCCAGGCGCTCGGCAATCTTGGCCTCCCAACCGGCGGACTTGGGCGAGTAGAGCGTGAGCGGTTTTTCCAAATGGGCCTGGCCGCTGATGTTCTCGGGAAAATCATGGGCGTAGAGGTAACCCTTGCCGTGCCCCACCCGCTTGCTGGCCTGACCGCCCTTGTCGCGCAACGGCGCGGGCACGGGCTGCACGGGTTGTTCCTTGAGCACGCGATGCGCCTCGCCGAGGGCGAGGGTGGCCGAATTGCTTTTCGGCGCCGTGGCGATGTAGAGCGTCGCGTGCGCCAGCGTCAGCTCGGCCTCGGGCAGGCCGATGAAGTCGCAGGCATGGTGCGCGGCAACCGTGAGCGGCAGGGCCTGCGGGTCGGCCAGACCCACGTCCTCGCTCGCCAGGATCACGAGACGCCGCGCGATGAACCGCGGGTCTTCGCCGCCGGCCAGCATCTTGGCCAGCCAATACATCGCCGCGTCGGGATCGCTGCCGCGACAACTTTTGATGAACGCCGAGATGGTGTCGTAATGCTCGTCCTCGTCGGCATCGTAGCGGATGCGCCGCTCGCGGGCGAAGACCTCCAGCTCCTTCTCCGTGATCGCCGCCTGCTCGGGCAGGCTCAGCGCGATGACCTCAAGCGCGTTGAGCGCCCGGCGCAGGTCGCCGTCACAGAGCACGGCCAGGTCCGTCAGCACCTTGTCGTCCGCCGTGTGCCGGCGCGCGCCGAGCCCGCGTTCCCCGTCGGTCAGTGCCTGCCGCAGGACACCGGCCACGGCCTCGGTGGCGAGCGGCTCCAGCCGGAACAGGTGGCTGCGACTCAGCAGCGGCGGGTTCACGTAGAAACCGGGATTGTGGGTCGTGGCCCCGATCAGCCGCACGTTGCCTTCCTCCACGTCCGGCAGGAGCAGGTCCTGCTGCGACTTGTTGAACCGGTGCAGCTCGTCAATGAACAGGATTGTCGCCGCGTCCGGCTGGCGGCGGGCGGCGCCGAGGATTTCGCGCAGCTCGGCCACGTTGGACATCACGGCGTTCACACGCACGAAGCGGCTGCCGGTCTCCCGGGCGATGACCTCGGCCAAGCTCGTCTTGCCGCAACCGGGAGGGCCGTAGAACAGCAGGCTGCCAAAGCGGTTGCTGGCGATCAGCTGCGGCAACAGGTTACCCGGACCGACAATGTGCCGTTGACCGGCGATTTCCGTCAGCCGCCGCGGACGCATCCGCGCGGCCAGGGGCTGAGCTGCGGGTGGCTTGCCCGCCGCCGCCGGACGCGGCGCCTCCTCCGCGAAAAGGGAACCGGTGTCATCTGCGCTGCGGGCCATGTTGCGCGCAGTGTGTGTCGCACCCCGGGAGAAACAAGTTTGAAGGCGGCCGGCCGATCCTTTGGCTGTGGGGACTGCGAACCGGGCCAGGGCGCAGCTCCGCCCCATGCCCTCGCCCGCCCCCTCCATCCGCGCGCCCCTGCTCTGGCTGCTGCTGCCGCTCATGGCGGGCCTGTCGGCGGCGAAAATCTGGCCTTCGCCCGGTTTCGGGCTGTGGCCGTTCCTGGTCGCGGCGGGGATGTCTGCCCTGACCGCCTGTTGGGCGGCCCGCCGCGCGCGGAGGCGTTGGGCGCTCGGGGCCCTGGTGCTGGCCGGCTCACTCTCAGGCTACTTGCTGCTCCAGTTGCGCTACCCGCATCTGCATGCGCAGGAAAACCGCCCGCCCCGGGAAATCACCCTCCAGGTGCGCGTCACCGAGATCTTCAGCCCGGGGGCCCGGGCCCGCAGCTTGTCGGGCTTGGGAACCGTTCTGCTGGCCGATGCCGGCGGCGAGGACCTGGTCGGCCAGCGGATCTATTTTTCCGCGGTCCGGCGGATCAGCGTGCCGTTGGGCATTTCCGGCCAATACGAGTTCAAAGGCGTGATCGAGCCGCTGCCGCGCGACGCAGCCGGCGCCGGATTCAACGACTACCTCGCCAACCTGGGCGTCCGCCAGCGGCTCATGCGCTCGCGCGCGGTGCGGGAACTGAGTCCTCCGACCCCAATCCGGACCGCGGTCGCCCGTCTGCGCGAGCGGCTGGAGGTCATCCTCCGTCACGGGCTGGACCAACATCCCCAGACGGCATCGCTCTATCTCGCCATGCTGCTCGGCGAAAAGGCGGCGCTCACCCCCGAGCAGGAGAACGCGTTCATGCGCAGCGGAACTTTCCACGTGTTTTCCGTGAGCGGCCTCCACGTCGGGGTCATTGCCCTCGCGCTGCACATGCTGCTGTTCCTGCTGCGCGTCCCGCGCCGCCCGGAGGCCGTGATCACGCTCGCGGTGCTTTGGCTCTACGTGCAGGTCACCGGCGGCGGCACGCCTTCGCTCCGCGCCTATGTGATGATCGCGTTTCTGCTCGGTTCCCGGGCATTCCGGCTGCCGGGCAACGCCTTCGCGGCGCTGACGGCCGCGGCCTATTGCACCGTGCTGGCGGACCCGCTCCAGCTGTTCAGCTCGGGGTTCCAGATGTCCTACTCGGTGGTCACCGCGCTTATCCTTTTCGGCGGGCCGCTGGCGGACCGTTGGCTGGAGCACTGGCAGCCGTTCACCCTGGTGCCGCGTCCGGAATGGCGCTGGTGGCACCACTTCATCAACGGTCTCGGCCGCAAAGTGATCGGCGCCACGGCGGGATGCTGGGCGGCCTTCCTCGCCAGCACGGCCTCGGGCATCGGCTTCTTCGGGCTGTTCTCGCTCGGCTCCTTTCTCGCCAATCTCATCATCCTGCCGCTTTCCACCTTGGCGCTCATCGCCGGATTCCTGTCGCTGCTGGCCGGCCTGCCGGGGCTGATGTCGGTCAGCGCGCTGTTCAACTCCGCCGCCGCCCTCATCATCATCGCCGCCGACTGGATGCTCCGGCACGGCACGACGCTGCCCGGCGTATATTTCCCCGCGCGATTCCGGGCCGAATGGCTCGCCCCGGCCTCGCTCGCCCTGATGACCGCGGTCATGCTGGCCGGCGCCTCGGGACGTTGGGCCGGACGCTACGGCGGATTCTGGCCGCCGGTGGTGGTGCTGCTCCTCCTGCTGATTTTTGGCGTGAAGTTCGGAGAGTGACCATGAAATACACGAACAACACTAAAACCAGACCAGGACCGGTGATTTTTATTTCGTGTGTTTTGTGTATTTCGTGGTGCAACATCCCTGCATGAAAAGCGCCTACGAACTCGCCATGGAACGTCTCGCGAAGAGCGATCCCGCCGCCGCCCCGTTGAACGCGGAACAGAAAGCCCGCCTCGCCGAGATCGACCGCGTGTATCAGGGCAAGATCGCCGAGCGGGAGATCTTCCTCAAGCAGCAGCTCACCGGCGCCCTCAGCGCCCAGAATCTTGAGGAAGCCGGCAAGATCCGCCAGCAGATCGCCAGCGAAAAGGCCCGCCTCGAGGAGGAACGCGAGGACGAGAAGGAACGCGTGCGGCGGTCAAAACGTTGATTCTTAAACCGCTGGAACCTGCGCTTCGCGCAGGTTGGATTGTGGTTTGTCGGACCAAGCCTGCGCCGAGCGCGGCCCTCCCTCCTCACAACCCTACTCCACGAACTCAAATTCCGCGCTGAGCGTGTGGTGATCCGACGTCGGCGTGGGCTTCACCGCATGACTCACCGGCCGCAGAAAGCGGTTGTAGAAAATATGATCAAGGACGTAGGGCCGGCGGCGCCAGGTCGGTTCCGTTGACTGCACCGTGCGGTAACCGGCGTTGGCGAACTGCTCGATCAGGGAGTGGTGCTTGCTGACGTTGAAATCGCCCGTCAACAGAGTGGGCACCTCGGCGCTGCGCCGGAGCTGCTCCTCGACCAGTTTGCGCTGATCGAGGTGGAGCTCGCTGCTCGATTTCAGCATGAAAAAAGCCAGCAGGTGGGTGTTGAGCAGGCGCACTTCCCGCCCATGGATGGTGGTCGTCGCCCCGATGAGCAGGCGGTCGGTCGGTGTTTTCTTTTCCCCAAGAAAATCGAACTCCACCGGCGGCGACGGCAGGTTCATGCACACATGCTCGCGCAACGGTGTCTTGCTGAGGATGGCCAGTCCGATGCCGAAGGGCAGCTCGCGTTCATCCGGCTTGGGATAGCTGAAGTAGCCGTCGTAGGCGGGGAATTCCTTGCGCAGCCGGGTGTAGTGCGGCGGCGGCTGAGCTTGCACCCCGCCGGACAAGGTTTGCTCCAGTTCCTGGAGCATCACGATGTCGGCATCATGGGAGCGAATCTCCTCCACCGTGCCCTTGATGCGGATCGGAGCCGTGTCGGGATAGGTGTCATCCCACGGCTGCCCATACTGCATGTTAAACTGCAGAACTTTGAAGCGTCCGCTCATGCGATCAGATATGCACCGGTGCCGCGTGGAGCCAGCCAGTCGGTCCTGCCAGAAAACAGTCTGTTGTTCTGCGGAACATGCGGACGATGAGCCGGATGTTCGTTTCGCCACCAATAACCGGCAAGCCTATTCTGGTTCGGCCGTTCCCTCTATGACCCAGTCTTTCGCCTCTGGCACCTGGCGGTTGAACTCGCGCAAAACGGCACTGAGGTGCTCGGCGTAGCGGAAGTGCGCCCCCATGCCCGTGCGCAGCTCCGCCTCGTAGATGAATTTGTCGGCGTGGGTGCTGTGCTCGAAGGGCGTCTGCGCGCCCAGCAGCAGCGAATACACGTAGGCCGGCGACCCGCGCTGCATCAGTTCGCGCGTGAGCGCGGCCTGCTCCGCAAGCAGGGCCGAATGGTCCGCGTGACGGATCTCCGGCGGAAGGTAAAAACCGGCCTGGATGAGCGGCGTCCAGCGGTGGCCCGTGCGGTGGCGGTTGAGGTCGCGCAGCTCGGCGATCGCCGTGTTGTTCCAGGCAAAGGTCACGCGCATGCGGCGGGTGGCCTTGCCCTGCCAGCCATAGCGGTTGGCGCGGTGCTTCAAGGCCTCGGGCAGCGGCTGCTCCTCGGCGAGCCACGTCGGGGCGTCGCGGTCGGTCTTCACCCACACGGCGTCGGCCAGCGGCGCGGTCGAGAGGCGCGCGAGCCCGAGCTTGAGGCTCTCCGCGAGTTCCTGCTTGGCCTGTTCCTGATAGGACTTCTCGGCGCTGCTGTGGCGCATGAGGCGCGGAGAAATTTTCAGCAGCTCCTCGCGAATG
>JACCDR011872389.1_pt1 | contig 14311 bp, 20 predicted proteins | sample 7446431 | NCBI WGS metagenome assembly JACCDR01 (sample SAMN15323443, study PRJNA562643) | freshwater metagenome | isolation source: river surface water | place: USA:Blue River Watershed | collected 2017-08-17 | reverse complement strand
GCGGCGTGTTGAGGCTCGTCTCTTCCCAGAGCTGCATCGAGTAGTAGTCGCTCGTGCCGGTCCCCGAGGAGAACACGGTTCCACCGGCCAGCAACGCGATCGTGTCGAACGGGATGTAGCCCGCCTGAACGGTCACGGTCGCGAAGTTGAACCAGTTCCAGGACGACAGCACGAAGTCGTCACCGGTGTTGTCGTAGTTGCCGGTGTCCACGGCGAGCGTTCCCGAACGCACACCATAGATGTCGCCGTCCACTTCTTCGGCACCGGTGGTGCCGTTCAGAATGGCGGCGTGAGTGAGTGAAAAGCCCTCAACTACTTTGCTAGTCACAGCGACACACCCTTTGCAGACGGCGGTTTGGCGTCGTGTGACTAATCGGCAGTGGCTGCGGCCTACCCCCGGGGCTGCTCAACGGCGGCGACGGTTTCTACCAGCTCCCCGAGGAAGTTGTACCGGTGGTAAACGTGCTGGTTGTGCTCGCCGTACGCGCGCCGAACGTCGCGGCTGCAATCGGGGCAGCGGAACTCGATCAGGTTGCCCGGTTGCAGCATGCGAGCGGTCGTCTCGCCGAGCCGCAGCTTCGTGAAAAGCTTCTGCGGCCCGACGGGACACCTCACCTCTACAACGCTAGGCATTGACCGACACCGGAAACTTCAACTCCTTGAGTTCCCGCAGCCGCTGGAACCGGTCGTTGAGATCGCGGCCACGGCGCGGGACGTTGTCGGCGATGCGCTGGAACAGCCGGGCGATGACGGCGTCCCAGTTGCACATCGCCGGGATCACCTGTGCCGCGGTGGCTCCCTTGCGGGCGGCCTCGGCCCGGTTGCGGTACACGTGCAGCATGAGCTGCTTGAGATGGTCCTTGCTGGCGCGGGCGTTCATGCAGTTCGGCTTCGTCGCCTCGATCGGGGCGAGAGTGTAGTCGAGCGGGTAGGCGTACTCCGTGGACAGCCACTGGGTGTGCCCGCCCCAGTTGGTGGCGATGACGATGCCGCCGGTGGACTGGAACTCAAGTGCTGGCAGGTTCTTGCCCTCGCCGCGCGACGGGGCGAGCAGGCAGTGCTGGGAGGCGTAGAACTCCTTGAGAACGTCCTGGGGCCACGTGGCGTAGTGCACGCGGAGCTTCGGGATGACCTGCTCCATCGCCGAGTGCAGGCCGGGGACGTTGGTCTTCAGGTGCAGCTCGGCGCCGTCGAACTCGTCGGGCAGTTCTTCCTTCAGTTCCTGGAACGCCTGGATCGACACGAACGGATCTTTGCGCTGGTGCAGTTGCCCGGTCATGCAGAACCCGAACCGCGGCGAGTTCCAGTCGCGCGCCACCGGCTTCCAGTCGCCGGGCCAGAACCCGCCCTGCAACGCAGCGAGGGGCACCTTGCCGGCGTACGGTTGCAGCGCGCCGGTGGTGACGGTGTCGTAGCCGAGGAGCAGGTCGAACTGCGACAACCGCTTGCGCAGGGTGCGCCGCTGCGGGGCGTTGTCGAGGCTGGTGTACTCCCACATGGTCCAGCCGACGGTCACCTCGGACGCCCGCCGGGCTTCCGGAGTGAGTTCCATCTGCGCCGGGTCGACGTGCTGGATGATGAGGTCGAACGGGGCGACGAGCCGTTTGGTGAACAGCATCGCGATGTCCTTAGGCAGCGGCGGTACCGCGAACGGTGGGTCGACGTACACGTCGATGCCGGCGTTCATCATTGCCCTGGCCATGCCGATGCCGTCCGTGCCGTAGCCGGACTGCGCGTTCAACGGTGCTTTGAGCAGCACGCGTAGGGTCATCCGTCTTCCCACCGTCCTCGATTGACCCGACCGGCCATGCCGCAGGTCGGGCAGTGCAGATCCGAACCGGTCGTCAGTGGTTGCCACTGGTCGATGACGGTCCAGTGCGGACACCGGCCGCTTTCGCAGCACGGCACCGACGTGAAGTAGGCGGCGCACACCTCGCCTTCGCCGTTCAGGTGGTACTCCCACAGACCGATCGGGATTTCCGGGTCGGCGGTCTTGGCCAGCACATACCCGTGCCCGGGGCCGGTCTCGGTCAACGAGTCGATGTCGGTCAGCTCGAACGAGGCCTCGCCGTCGTCGATGCCGTGCTCGACGTAGTCGTCATCGTCATGGTCGTCATCGTCGTCGTGGTGGTCGTGCGGGTGGCTGTGCGAGCCGCCCTTCCCGGCGCTCACCGGTCAGCCCATCTCGATGGAGTAGTACAGCTCGGCCCGCATGAGCCCGTCGCCGTCGGGGACGCGGTAGGGGCGGGGTTCGCCCGAGCGCACGCAGGAGATCGTGCGCACGGTTCCCCAGTACTGGGTGCCGCCCTGGGGGCGGTGCAGGATGCGGTCGAGGATGACGAACAGGTGGTCGACGCGGCGGTAGACCTCGCCCGGGTCGACGATGTTGCGGCCCATGTCGCGCTTGGGGTCGCAGTACATCTCGATGAGCAGCCGCGGGAACCGTACCGTGTTGTAGGTGTTCGCCGTGGCCCACGCCCCGGCCGAGCTGAGGACGATCGCGCTCGCCGAGGTTCCTTCGACCGGGGTGTAGAGCTGGTGCTGGAAGAGCATCGGGCTGCCGCCCGGGGTGCGGCCCAGAGCGTTGACGAGGGCGGGCTGCGCAAGCAGGTACTTGGTGACGCCCTGGACGAGGTCGTCGACGGTCGGCGTGGTCATGACGGCCGCTTCCGCAGCCAGTCGAGGATCGCTTCGAGGTACTCCGGCTCGATCTCGCGCAGGCCGCTGGCTTCGATCCAGTCGTGGTCGCCGCCGCGGTTGTACTCGATCGCGGCATACTTGCCGGGGTCACGGGCGGGGCCGGGAAACGCATTGTCGGGTACACCACCACCGCCGTAGCGGACCTCGCCGCGCCATTCGTGCTCGGAGGTGTCGATCGGGTTCTTGGCCGAGGAGTACAGCGACCCGGTCTCGATGTGGATCGCGGCCTTCGAGATCGACCACTGCTCCGCGCTGAGGGTGGAGAACTTGGCGTAGGTGAACCCGTCCGGGCCTTCGCTGAGGCGGGCGAAGTTGCGGTCGAACTCGGAGGTGTCGAGGCTGATCTCGACTTCGATGGTGCGTCTGGTCATAGTCCGGTCTCCAAGTCCGAGCCGGGGAACACGCCGGTGAGCTTCTGGCTCACTTCGACGACCTGGACTTCCAGGTGGTGGGTCAGGCTGTAGCCCTGCGCCGGGTCGGGGACGGCGCGAAGCTCGAACACCGCGCCGGTCAGCGGCCCGGCGATCGCGCGCACACGCTGCCCGGCCTTGATCCCGTCGACCGCGGAGCAGAACATGATGCCGATGCGGTCGGGAGCACGGCCGGCGACGATCGGCTGCGGGGCGTCCTTACCGGGCCGCTGGAAGACCAGGTCGAGCCGGCACATGAGTTCCCCGGGTTCACCGATGAGCGGGTCGACGACGGTCGACGCCTTCGCCCAGGTGTACTGCGGGGTGCCGTCCACGAAGTCCCCGGCCAGCTCTTCGACGGCGACCCGGGAGTTGAACAGGTGCCGCATGGTTCAGCCCAGCCGGTGGGAGGTGTCGGCGTTCCAGAACGCGATCGTCGGTTCGGTCTGTTCGGCGGGTCCGGCGATGCGCCCGAGTTCGAACGCCTGCTGCACCTCGTCGAAGCCGCGCAGCGAGCCGGAGGCGGTGATGCCGCCCGCGCTGGAGTCGGCGGTGGCGAGTTCGGCGATCGCCAGGTCCCACCACAGCAGCCCGAGCTTCTGCCCCGAGCTGGCCTTGAGCCGGAAGTCCGCACCCTTGGAGTAGGTGTAGGACCCGATCGTCTCGCTCTGGAACGGGCTCGCCGCTGCGGCGGCGTAGGGCTGTTCCAGCACGATGTGGTCGGCCATTTCCAAGATGGCGTACATCGCGAGCTGCGCCTTGTCCGGGTCGGCCGGTGCCGAGGTAAGGCCGGTGGCGAACTGGAACATGAGCGCGGCCTGCGCGAGCGCGGACTGGGCGAACATGCCGTAGGTCGCCGCGTCCCGACCGCTGAACGCGGCGAGATCCGCGATGCTCGGAACTGGGTAGGACACGGCGACCTCCTGGGAGCCGACGGATTACGACAGGGGCAGGCGGGGGGCGGCCCGCCGGCGGCGTGCTTCGGCCAGGTCGGCTGCCGCGAGATCGGCCTCGGTGTATTCGGCAGCGCCCTTGAGCCGCTCGAACCGGCCCTTGGCCTTCGCTTCGGCGTAGGAGGCGCCGCGCCACGGCCCGGACCGGAACTTCACGTGCCCCCAGCGCGCTTCCTGCGCCTCGGGGTCGTCGCGCAGCGTCAGCCACGACCGGCCGTTGCGGTCGCAGGTGTCCTTGTAGGCCTGGCTGCCGACGGTGAACTCAAGCTCCTGGCCCGTGTACCAGATGTGCCCGAGCGCGGTCAGCCCGTCGGCGACGAAGTGGATGAGGATCGTCTCGCCCTCGGCGACGGCCTCCTCGAACTCCTGCTCCGGGTCCTTCTTCCCGAGTTCCTGCGCGAGCCGGTCTTCCAGCTCGCGGATGCGGGCCTGCTCGGGCGAGTCGTCCTTAACAGCGTGCAGGATGCGCACCGGTACAGCGCCGGGCGCCGGGGTCGGCGTCTCGGTGCCGGTCGGCTGCGGGTCGCCGATCACGTCGATGATCTCTCGGTCGACCTTGCGGTTGGGGGTTGTTCTGGGCATTGGAAGGGCCACCACCTTTCGGTGGTACTTATCGGCTCCTAGGTGGCGGTCGGCAGATCCTCGTCCTGCGCGTGGTCTTCATCGACGGCGATGTCATCGACCGGAGGGCGGGGCCGGCGCCGCCCGCGGCGCAGGTTGACGATCGGCTCCGGGTCGAGCGGAGGCGGCGGCGGGTAGGCGTCGAAGGTCTTCCTCAACGCCTCATACGCGGCGAAGTCCCACGGAGCGTGCGCCGCGAGGGCGGCGATCAGCGCGGCCTGGCGGACCTCCACGGTCTTGAACCGGTCGGTGAGCGCGGTCAGTTCGCCGCGGGTGGATGCCAGCCGGGCCTCGTACTCCACGCGCTGTTCGGCGTTGAGATTGCGCTGCTCGTTGTAGAGGTTGCGGACCTCTTCCATGAGGCCGCGGGCGGTCTCGACATGGGTTTTCTCGCCCTCGGCGTCGGTGCGTCGCGCGGTCGCCTCGTCGGTCCGCTTGGAGAGGTTCTTCCCCCAGATCGTCCCAACCAGCGCCAGGAACGCGACGACGATCGGCGTCGCGATGGTGACGATCTGGCCCCACTTCATTCCCGGCCCTCCATCGGCGGTTGCTTCCTGGTCCACTTCCGGAACGCCTCGGCGGCGCGTTCATCGTCGCGCTGGTCCTGCTGGACCTGCTTGATCGCGGCCGTCTGCTGCCGGCGGATGTTGCGCAGGGTCCACATGTGCACGCGCATGATCAGCGCAAGGTGGAGGTAGACAACCCACGCGTAGAACGACGGGCGGGACGAGGTGTTCTTTCCATCGCCGAACAGTTCGATGAGCGCACCCCAGCACCAGATGGCGGTCGGAAGGAAGAAGCCGATGGCCAGAATGAGGTACCACAGGTAGATCAGTCCGAGTCCGACGTACTCCATCCGGCTCTGCCGCGCGATGGATCCAGGGAGCAGGATCAGTCCACCGCCGACGAGCAAGCCGGCGAATGTGTAGGGGAACCCCGGGATGTTGTCGAGGACGTTCCAGATCGGCCCGACCAACGTCGCAGCGCTGGCCATGAACAACAGGCCGATCATGATCGCGGCCACTGCGTGGACCATGAGCAGGTTGAACCTGTTGTGCTGGACGCGCTCCAGCGCCACGTTGGCGTTGCGTGACTGGCGCCTCATGATGACGAGCAGGTCGGCCAGCTCTTCGACGGGATCGATCCGCGTCGGCTTGGGGTTGTGCGTCACGTCGTGTCCTCCCCGTCGAGACCGGCGCGGTTGTGAGCCGCCCGCAACTGGCTGCCGAACCCGGTCACGAACAACATCACCGAGATCGCCTGCACGACGTGATTGACGACCATCCACTCGCTGGTGTGGCTCAGATCGAACGCCAGCGCCAGGTGGGTGAGGGCGCAGGTCAGGAAGAACACTGCTCCGGCGAGCAGAACCCACCGCTTCAGCGGCAGCCAGGGTAGCCACAGTGCAGGGACCAGCAGGTAACCGCAGACGATCACAATGTTCGCGGTCGTGTTGAGAATGCCACCCATGACAGTTCAATCGACACACAGACGCCCCGGCAATGCGCCGGGGCGTCTGTGTTGCCTGGTGTTCAGGGTCAGGTCTGGGTCACGTCATCGACGTAGAGGAACTGCTCAGGCCGGGTGATGACCGGCAGGAGGTTCCATTCGAGCAGGAACTGACGTGCGCTCGGGTCCTTGTCCTTCCAGGTCTTGGAGTATTTGCCCGTGAAGTTGGACGGCGCCTCGTCGTCGGCGGTGGGTCCGATCATCATCTCGATCGGGCGCTGGTCGGTGTAGTTACCCATGAACAGCGCGTTGTCCGGGACGAACAGCGTGGACACGCCGAGGTCGTCGTCGTAGACGCTCTCGACGATCTTCCAGTCCAGACCCATGAAGCCCGGCAGGGTGCCCTGGGCGTAGTACTGGTCCTTCATCCGGTCGGACATGAGGCTCGCCGGCAGCGTGCCGTTGGCGGCGAACGCGTCGAAGACGTAGGCCATCGTCAGCTCGGTCGTGAACACCTCGCGGGCCGGGACGCGACCATCGCGCATGATCAGGCGCTTCCACGCCCGGATGTCGGCGATGATCTGCTGCGGCGTCGCGGTGTCCCACCCGGTGCCCGGGTTCGGCTTGTGGCTGGCCGGCATCTTGTAGTCGACCGTCGCCTGCACGTCGGGGAAGTCGAAGACCAGCTCGCCCTTCAGCGCGCCCCAGATCATGAACTCGGCGAAGTTGTCGAACCGCTGGTTGAGGTCGGCGATCTCGCGCAGCACCGCCTGCTCGGCGTTGCGGCCCGCGAGTTCACCCGGGGTGCGCAGCCAGTGCAGAGTGGTGGGTTCGAAAACCTTCTTCTCCCGCAGGTACACGAACGCAGCGCTTTCCTGCGTCCGGCCCAGGCGGGGAACGATGTGGGCTTCGGAGTTGGGGACGTTCGGCTTCGCGACCATGCGCGAGCCCTTGATCACGTCCCACGTGACTGACGGGTAAGGCCAAGGCGTCTGCGGGAGCCGGTTCAGCATGACCAGCGTCTCCGGCGCCATGAACTTCTCGACGACGCCCCGCAGGACGACCGGTTCGAGGAGACTGATTTCTGGCACGACCGTTCTCCTTTAGGCTGTCACCTCGTCAGCGACTCCGTCGTGGAGCCCGGCCTGCGCCTCCCTGGCGGGATCAACTGGCTGGCCTTCGTGAGACTCATCGGTCGCTGTCGGCGACTACCCCGGTGGATTGACGCTCGACGCGGTACTCGTCCGGGGTGAAGCAGGCGCAGCCCCCTTCGTCGAACGGGTCGACCTGGAACGTGGGGTCGTTCTCCAGCCGCTCCCGAAACGAGCGGAGGGTCAGCGGCTTGACCGTTCCGCCGGTCCGGTCGCGGAGAATCGACACGTCCTTGCCGAGGTGCGATCGCATCGCCTCCTCCTGCCCCTCGTGGTAGGCGTACCGCTCGGGCAGTTTCTGGAGCAGCCGCTTGAACGACGCGTGGCCGGCTTTGATGCAGAAGCCACCGCAGTTGTTGTGCACAAAGCCCATCTCGTACAACCGTGGACGCCGAATGCCGTGGCGGGCCAGTTCGGCGAACACTTCGTCCCGGTCGACGTACGGCGGCTCGCAGAGCGGGGCTTCCAGCGTGTACGGCTCCCACAACGGCTTGGCGCGCTCGAAGCGGTGCATCTCGGTCCAGTCGATGCCCAGGCACACGATCGTCTCGGCCGGGTCGCAGTTGTCGTCGAGCCACTTGCGGAGCAGTTCACGCTTCAGGACCCGCGAGCACGGATCGATGCGTGAGTTGCCGATGTAGCGGCTGTCGTGGAAGACCTGCCACGGGGTCCGGCCATCCTTGATCGTGATGAGCGGCGCCCCGATGTTGGCGGCTGCCTCGCCGAGGAACCGGTAGAGGTCCTCGTCCTCCATCATCGTGTCGGCGAACAGAAGCACCACGTCGTCCGGGCCGTGTTCGTCGACGACCCGCCTCGCGGTGTACCAGGACCCCACCCCGCCCGAGAACGAGACGATTCGCTTCAACGTTTCTGCCTCCCAGCGAACTAAAAGACCAGTAGGTTGCGCCCGACGCTCGCCTTGGCCCCACGCCATGTCTTCAGACGCTCGATGTCCTTCGTGGACAGTGCGTCGAGATGAACGATTCCGCACAGCAGGACGTTGGCGTCGGTGTCGGTGTCGTCGGGCACACGGGTGTGGGTGCGCAGGATCCCGATCGGCGGGGTCAGGTTCGGAGCCGCCTCGTCGTAGGCGTAGTGCTTGTTGTCCACGGTGGATTTGGCGATGCACACTCCGGCGCGGAGCATCCCCTGTCCGGCGGCGAGGGTGACACCCTTCTCGGTGTAGCCGGCGGTCGAGGCCAGCAGCTCGGCCTCGTAGTAGGGACCGATCGATGAGGACTCGAACGGCACCGACGGAACGACGACCGGGACGATCGCCTGCTCCCCGGTTCCCGCGCCGGACCCGGTGAACAAGGCGTGAGCGGTGAGCCGGCCGGCGCCCCGGTGCGACGCGTACCCGGCTGCGGACATGCGGACGCGAGCGGTCAGGGTGGCTGTGCCTAACGCCGTCTGCGGCGCCTCGGTCTCCCCGGCGCCGCGCAGGAACGCGTTGACGACCAGGTCACCGTGTCCGGACTTCGTCCGCTGACCGGAGGCGGCCATGCGGGCGTTGACGACGATGTGGCCCTGCTTGGGGGTGGGCGGCTGCGCGCGGCCCCTTACGGTGCTTTTCGCGGTCAGCCGTCCCTGCCCCGCACGGACGGCTGACCCGGGCGCTGACCGGTAGTACGCGCGGGCGCCGACGATCCCCTTCTTGATCGAGGGGCCGATCTCGATGGTGTACGTCGAGCGGGTGTTGTGGAACGTCTGCGATGCGCCACTGTAGTTGGACACCTTCGCGGGCGGGATGGTGCCGTAACCCATGAGGCCCTGCAACACCTGACCGCCGACCACGCCGCTGTTGTAGGGCAGGTCGAGGACGACGTTCGACATCGCGGCCGGGTAGGTGACGTTGTTGTAGCCGCCGGTGTGGCTGCTGCGCAGACCGCCGACGACGATCAGGGTGTCACCGGCACGTTGGGTCGCAGCCGGAATCGGGGGCCAGCTCATCGAGGTTCCGTTGCCGGTACCAACGGCCGAGCTGATCGCGATAAGGCCGGTGGAGTCCCACGTCGTGATCCCCATGGCCTGCATGACACCTGTGGCGGCCGAGTTGGGGATCGTGAACGTCGATCCGGGGTCTGAGGCGGTGGCTACCTTGTAGAAGTACATGGCAACGAGCACGGTGGCGGTGGCGCCGCTGCGGTTGCTGTTCAGGTAGATCCAGCCCGACGGCAGGGTCACCGAGTTGGTAGTCGCGGCCTCGTTGACGGTGAGCTGCGGCCCGCGGAGCACCCAGCCGAGCATGAACTCGCCGACGTTGACCGTGGACGGGATCGTCAGGGTCGTGTTCGCCCCGTCGAGCACCGACGCGCTGACGGAGTGGCGCAGCAGGGCTGGCATTGCTCAACCTCCTGCGCGATGCGCTAGTTGGTGACGTTGATCGTCGCCGTCGTCAGCGTGTAGAAGCCCTGCGCGGTGAACGTCTCCGACACCGGGTTGTTCGCGCCATCACGCAACGCGTCACCGCCGATGAACGTCCCACCCGACGCCGAAGTCCAGGTCCCGAAGTGCGTGATCGTGACGCTGCCCGGGATGTCGAACTGGACCGCGCTGCTCAATGCGGCAGAGCCGTTCGTCGACGAACCCCACGCGGCGGTCTTTCGGGCGTAGGCCGGGCTACCGCCGCTGATCTCGTTGGCTCCGGTAGTTCCAGGATCGCCACTGTGCAAGCTGACAAAGGACGCCACGGCCTTGACGCCGTTGACACCGGCGTTTAGGCCTGTCGCTGACAGCGCCATTGTTCCTCCCTCGGTCGCCCGCTACTTACATCGGCTGCTGGCCGTTGCCAGTGCTCCTGGTGAGCAGCGCGCACTACCGAGCGCGAAAGAGCGGATCTTCGGTCGGAAGATCCGCTCCTTCGTGCGACTCAGATGTCACTTAGGGTCAGAACTTGAATGTGTTCCGGACCGTGTCGGTGACCGCGCCGAGGTCGGTGATCGCGCCCGCGTCGGCGCCGGAGACCATGTTCAGCTTCAGGATTCCCTGGATGACCAGGTTGCCGAGCTGGTCCGGCGAGCCGGCGCCGCCGGTGTCCACCGCACGCCGCAGCACACCGCGGGCGGTGTCGACACCACCGGTACCGCCGTTGGCGTAGACGTAGTACTTCTTGTCAGCCGTCTTCTGGCCAAGCACCGTGCCGGCCGGCAGAATGCCCTGTCCACCCGCGATCGTCACACCCTTCTGGGTGAACGCCGCGGTGCTGTAGAGGATCTCCGGGTCGGTGTACTCCGGACCCTTGCTGTACCCAGGAACGGGCAGCTTCTGGTACACGTTCACTGTCGTTTTCGCCTTTCGCTACGCCGTGTCGCGGGTGCTGGGTCCGGGACTACTTCTGTGCCTTGCCGGCAAGCTCGTTCATCTGGTTCGACAGCCGGATGATCTCGGCGTCCACGTCCTTGACGTGCTTGGCGTCCTGGGGCGGGGTGACGCCCTTCTCGTTGCTGAGCTTGACGATCGGCTCGGCCGGGATGAGGCTGTCGAACATCGTCGGGTTCGACAGCTTCAGCTCGACGAAGCCGTCCTTCTGCGACGGCAGCACCTTGCCGGCCTCCACGAGGGCGTCCACCGCGTGCTCGGCGTCGCGCCGCTGAAGCGTCTCGACCTGGTTGGTCAGGGAGACGACCTTGCCGGCGACCTCGGCGACCGCACCGACGATGGTGTCGGTCGACACGTCGGTGTCCTCGTTGGACAGCTTGACGACACCGGCGTCGGCGAGTGCCTTGGTCAGCGACTGCGAGAGTTGCGCTGCGGCCTCGCCATCGGCGGCCTTGGCCTGAAGCCCGGTCACGTCGATGTTGTGGTCGTTCTTCAGTGCGGTGAGAAGCTCTTCCAGAGACGGCTTCGTCTCCTGAGTGGTCTCTTCGGTCTCAGGCATGTCCGCCTCCGGGGTCTTCGCCTCAGTCGTTTCGGTGTCGGGCTTGGTTTCCACCGGCGCTTCGAGCATGTCGGTGGAAAGCAGCACCGCTCCTCCGGAACTATCGGATGAAGCGGCGAGGATCTCCTGGTAGCTCTCCAAACCGGTGACGTAGGGTCGGTTCGTCACGCAGGCGTGCAGCAGCGTGGGGCCGACCTTCGTCCCGGTCTTGGTGTCGGTGTAGTCGAGCGAGAGCATTGCGGAGGCACCGAGATAGGTCTTGCCAAGCTTCTCTGCATGCTTCTCGTCCCGCACATCCAGAACGGCATAGACCTTCTGGTCTTTGATCTCGATGTCGACCACTTCACCGATGTTGCGTTCCGGGTCCTCGGTGTGCTCGTTCTGGCCGTTTGCGAGTGGGACCTGGACGATGTCGCAGATCCGGTTGTCGAAGTTGGCCTTGAGCCTTGACGCGAAGGTGTCGTCCACGGTGATCGTGGCGCCGGTCTTGGGGTGCAGCAGCGGCCCGTAGTTCAGCAGGTGCTTGCGGAACAGCCGGCCGGTGCGGTGCCGGGCGAGATTAACGAACCCGTCGCCGTTGGACGGGACAATGACGAGATCGCTGCTCATGCCCTAAGTAATCGGCGGCTTCTTTCGCTGCCTCATTGCCTGACGGGTGATGACGACGACTGCGGCGACGACGAACAGGAATCCAGCCACGGCGCAGGTACGCCCGAGGACCACGTTCCCGCCGGAGAACAGGATCGCGCCGCCGAGCAGGCTCAGGCCCATGGAGATGACCAGCAGCCAGTAGTAGAGCTTCACGGTGGGCTCCTAGTGGTCGACCTGGGCGATGCCGGCAACCTGGGCGAGAACGGCAATGGCGCCGCCGAGGTCGGGGCCGTCGATGCGTAGGCCGTCGCGTTCAAGCTCCGACAGGCGCAGCGGTCCGAACTCGAAGTTGTCGTCGCTGTTGCGGGCGTGCCGCAGCAGCGCGACGACAGCTTTGGCGCAGGCGTCGGGGCCGTCGCCGCGGTAGTGCAGGGTCATCGAGGGGGGTTCCTTCTGCGGCGTAGGAGTCCGGTGAGCCGGCGCACGGCGGCGGTGAAGTATCCGAGCAGTGCGGTGAACCGGGCGTTGGGCATGGCGCGGACTCCTGACGCGGTGAGTCGGGACGGTGTTCCTGCCGGAGGTGGTGCGGCGGCTTGGGCCTGGATCTGGGTTCCGGCTGCGGTGGTCAGGTAGATCAGTCGGCACCGGCAGTTCGGGTGTCGGGGTGGGCCGAGCAGGTTGCGGAACACCGCCGGTGGGCGGAAGGTGCTGCTGGCTCCGGCGTCGGTGTCGAACTCGTCATCGATCGGGATGGTGGCGCCGCGCAGTGCCCGACACGACGGGCACGGTGTGGGCGAAGTGGTCTGCCATCGTTTGAACATCGGCACCGACGGGTGCGCCTGGGCGTAGGCGGCGTAGGCGGTCTGCTGGGCGTCGGAGTAGCCGCGGTTGACCGCGACCGTCGCTGCTGACCGGACGCGGACGCCGAGGCGGCGCACGGCCCGGTCGAGGGCACCGTGGGTGGTCAGTACCCGTGCTGCGGCGGCAGCTTCGGCGAGGCCGGTGACACCGTCGTAGGCGGTGCGCACGCTGGTGAGGATGTCGGCGAGCGCGACGGCGAACGCGGCCGGGATCGTGGCCAGGATCGCCGCGAGGTAGGCGCTGTCTTCGTCGGGTGGTGGCGCCGGCGGGATGGTGAAGTCGTTTTCACGTAGGTCCGCTGACGCGCTCGATCGGGCTGCTGCGCCCCCGGCGCGGTAGCCGGCGCGGATCTGGGCCTCGATGCGTGCCCGTGCCCCGGACAGGATCGTGTTCAGGGTGGTATTGAGGCCGGCGTCGGAGACTAGCTCGCCGCCGGAGACCGGGAGGGTTTCACGGATGACCGAGCCGAGGTAGGCGCCGAAGTGGTTGGTGATGTCGGACAGGCGGGCGCCGACCTGGGCCAGCACCCGCTGTTCGATGCCGGCCAGGACCGTGGCGTCTGCGGTGGCGTCGTCGGTCACGACTTCCCGCGGCGGAGGCGGTTGTTGTTACCCCGCTGCGCGTTGGTGGTCGACGACCGCTGAGCGGCCTTCTTCTCGGCCGACGTGCCGGCCTTGGCCGAGGATTCGCGCCGCTCGACTTCCCTGTCGTCGGTGCCCCTGGGTTGGGTGTCGCGGTCCTCGGGCCGGGAGACGCGCCAGCCGAGCGCGACGAACTTGGCGATGTCGAACCGCTGCCGCGGGGAGACGTTGCCGTTGGCGTCGCGGATGGCCACGGTGCCGTCGCCGTAGTCGATGAGTACCGCGCCCGGGGCGCGGGGGTTGCCGTAGAACTTGCGCGGCCCGGAGTCCTTGCCGGCCTCGGGCGGGTTGGTGACCACGCCGCCGAGGTTGCCGGTGTCGCCCGTTCCACCGCCGTGCACCGACGACACACCCTTGCGGCCCTTGCCGCGGAACGCCCCCTGGGCCTTGCCCTTCACGCCTTCCTTGGCCGTGGCCTGTTCCTGGTTCCAGGCGATCTGGGCGCCGACGGGTTCACCGTAGTACTGCGCGCCGGCCGGCGTGCGCACGACGCGGGGGCCGCGCAGCGGTCCGCGGGCCAGTTCGATCTCCTCGTAGGCCTCGTCGAGCAGGTCCCGGGCGAGGTCGGTGAGCGCCAGGCGGGCGTCGTCGTCCTCGTTGTCGGCGGTGAGCATGGTGAAGCCTTCCGGCAGGATCTCGGGCGGGATCGGCGGGATCCGGCCACCGCCACCACCGCCGGCTGCGGGGCCGGGTGGCTGCGGCGGACCGCCGGGCGGTCCGGTCGGCGGTCCGGCGATCGGGCCTCCGGGTGGGCCGGCGGGTGGGCCGCCGGGAATGCCGGGGGCGGCGTTCGGGTCCATGCCCTGCGCCATCATGTCCATCTGCATCTGCTGCTGCTGTTCTTCGAGCAGCTTCTGCTCTTCCAGTTCCTCCTCGATGGTCTCCCAGTCGATTTCCAGGCCGAACTCCTCGGCGACGACCTTCTGGATCTCGTGGAGGAACTCGGGCTGCACGGTGAGGGACTGCCCGGCGACGGCGAGCTGCTTGAACAGGTCGAGGATCGCACCCTTCTGTTCCTGGCTCAGCGAACCGAACTGGAACTTGGGGTACTTGGCGT
>JACCDR010765845.1_pt1 | contig 14312 bp, 14 predicted proteins | sample 7446431 | NCBI WGS metagenome assembly JACCDR01 (sample SAMN15323443, study PRJNA562643) | freshwater metagenome | isolation source: river surface water | place: USA:Blue River Watershed | collected 2017-08-17 | reverse complement strand
GTTGCGGGGGACGGCGACGGTGGCGGAGATTGAGGCGGCGCTAGCGGGGTACCGCGAAGCGTTGCGGTAGGGGGTTGGGCGATGGACGAGGACCGGGTTTACCATTCAGGGGACTACCCCGACAGGGTGTTCTTCTATTTCTTGGAGGCATGGGATTACACATGGCACAGTCAGGTAGCAGGGAGAAGGGTGGCGGAGTGGATGGCGGCGCAGGTAGCGGCGGCTGGGGTTCTGGACGCGGGGGCGGCGGCGGCGTTTCCCGACCCGCCGACGAGGCACTGACGAAGCCCCAGGACTCGCGAGCGTTGGGGGACGTGGGCCAGAACGCCAACGAGGCGGCCCTGGTGGCGGCCCGCGGGTTGGTCGAGGACGCGGCCAAGGCGTCGGCTCTAGTTGTCGAGCCTGAGGCACCGGAGCCTGACCAGTGTCCGAACAGGTGCGACGGGCCTACGGAGCGTGGCCCGTGGCACAGGAACGGGTGTGCGTGGCGGCAGGACGGTCCGCCTGCGCCGTGAAGGTGGCTGCGAACGGGCTGTTGATCGTGCCGGCGGCGGTGTACGACCGGCTGGAGAAGCAGGCCCGGGAGGCGGACATGGCGATGGCTGAGTTCGTCGGGCACCTCGTAGACCTGTGGGACGCGGCCGTGGCCGAGGCTGACGGGGCGGCGCCAGAGGGCGACGGCTGACATGGGTAGCGATTCCCGCAAGGCGACGGTGAAGCAGCGGATGTACCCAGAGACGGCAGCGCGTCTGGCGGACTACGCGGCTGCGCGTGGGCTGGACTGTGCCGCGGCCCTGGACGACCTCGTGCCGCGCGAGACGAAGGCCGACCCCACGGTGGCGTGCCGGCACTGCGGCAAGCTGATGGAGAACCCGCGGCACATGAGCGACGACCACGAGCCGGGGTGTGTGCTGCGCAGGGGTGACTATGGGTGACAACGTCCATACCTACGGTCGGCGTAAGCGTGACTACCTGGAGTTGCTGGAGCGCCTGAACGGCGACATCTCGGAAGCGGTCAAGGCGACGGAGGGTATGACCCCTAGCGCCCTGATGCGCTTTCGTGAGCTAGATTGGGAGTTCCGCAAGCGCGAGGCGGAGATCCTCGGCAAGAACGGCAACGAGGTCCAGAAGCGCGAGTACCTGAAGGCCCTGCGCAAGTTCGTCGGCAACAAGTCGAAGGCTCGTGCGCGCTCGGCGTGTACGAAAGAAATGGTGGACTCGTGGGGTGCGGCCGACCGCGCGTTCAAGGACAAGGAGGCGGAGATTTACGAGTCGTTCGTGGACGACATGAACGAACAGACGATCCGCCTTGCTACCGGCCGCAAGTCGCCGGTCAAGGACGCCGGGCACTTGCGCGAGGTGCTGAAGAAGGTGGACCCGCGCTGGCGCGACGATCCGAAGGTGATCGAGCACAAGTACAGCGGCGAGATCGGCGTGAAGTCGATTGACGACGAGATTATCGGGCTACTGGAGGGGGAGGCTTGAAGCTACCCAACAAGGACCAGCTCGCGCAGCTAACGGACAAGCAGAAAGAGAAGCTACTGGAGGCGCTGTGGGCGCGCGAAGTCGCGCGGTGCGCCGAGTCGTTCGAGTACTTTTTGTTCAAGCACGTCCGCACGAAGGACGAGCACGACGCCAAGGACCCGCTGAAGCCGGTACCAGACAAGGCGTACCTGCGTTTTCTCGCGCACGAGTTCCAGCACGGACCGGACATCATCTACGTCGCCAAGAGCCGCCAGTTGATGGTGTCGTGGCTCCTGGCTGCGCTCGCGACGTGGAAGGTCCTGTACCAGCCGTTCGCCCGCGTGTGCTTCCAGTCGAAGAAGCTGGAGGACGCGGCGCAGATGGTGTTCGACACCTCCCCCCTCGTCGCCCGCGCCAGCTTCATCATGGCCAACCTACCCGAGAGGATGCGGGTCTGCGTGGCGATGGAGAACGGGCAGCGCAAGACAAAGCCGTACACGCTAGATAACAAGGTGTTCAGCTACGGCAACGTGAAGCTCCCCCACGGCGCGCTACTGGAAGCACTGGCTCAGGGCGCAGCCCAGGTCGAGGGCAAAGTGCCGACGCTGTTCATCAGCGACGAGTCGAGCCTACAAGACGAGTGGCGCGCGTCGTGGGCCGCCATGCGGCCGTGCGTCTCGAACGGCGGGCGGGCTATCGCCGTGGCCACTATGCGTATGCCGAGCGCCTTCGGGGACGAGATCGCGCCGTCGTGGGACGTGGCACCGGATGGCGAGCTGCGGGGCGTAGCACGGTTCACGACGGCCAGCGGCGGTGCGGGGCTGCGTGTCCACTACTCGGCGGACCCGGCCAAGGACCCACAGACGGAGGACGGGGCGGAGTGGTTCACGCGCAAGGTCGGGGCCATGATCGGCGGCTTCGACGGTAGCGAGTGGCAGCAGCACATGGAGATCAACCCGCAGTCCCTGAGCGGGGAGCTGGTGTTCAAGCAGTGGGGCAAGGTCAAGGATGCCGTGGTGGTGGACGACATCCCCTACGACGTTGCCGCCCGGTGGAAACTTGGCGGGGGCGCGGACTACGGGATGCGTAACCCGACCGTGGTGCTGTACTGCGGGGTGGACTATCACGGCGACCTATACGTCTTGGACGAGCAGGCGGCCCCCGGGCAGGACGTGGACGGCATCAAGGGGCTGTCCGACATGATCCTGCGGCACCCCCTGTGGTGGCGGGTGAACGGGATCGTTCAGATGGACCCCACGGCGTGGTCCAATACGCAAAATCAGCGTAGCGGGGGAGTTACCAGCCCGGCCGCGATGTTCCAGGCCAACGGCGTTTCCTTCCAGCCGGCGAAGCTCCGCGGGCAGGAGGCGGACGACGTGACGATAGCCCGGCTGCACGAGGCGTGGGGCGGGAGCGACGATCCGGACTGGCGGCCGAAGCTGTTCATCTGCCGCCGGTGCAAGGGGCTGCTGGAGGCCCTGCCGCGGCTCCGGTATCAAGACTGGTCCCCGGCGCTTCAGGGCGACAACGACCTGAAGAAGAAGATGCGGGGCGGCGTCGGCCTGGACTATTGGGACGCCCTGAAGCACTGGATCGTCTCGATGCCGGTGAACACGGTATCCACGGGCAAGCCGCCCCCGCCGCCCATGTCCTTCGACTACCTGCGCAACATGGTCCTTAAGAAAGGGCGTGAGTCGGCTAGGGCTAGATCCTGAGTGTGCGCTTAGGAAAGCAACTACTTGCGTAACTGTATGTTACATGGTATGGGGCCAACGTGTACGAAATCCGCTGCGACCTGTGCCGGTCTGTAACCGAGTCGGGCGGCGGGTCGCCCGGTGGGGTGGCGAAGCGGCGGGTGCTGTGCGCCGGGTGCGCGGCGGTGGCCCAGGGGGTGGACGCCGAGATCAGTAGGTTGGGGCACCAGAAGGCCCTGGCCCTGAGCGAAGAGCTAGAGGCGCTGCGGCGCCGCCGGATGATGGAGTTGCTACCTGTGCAGGCCAACGAAGGGCCACGAGAAGGGTTGACGGCTTGGCCGCTAATCGAGCCTGCGACGGAGCAGGGCGGGGACACTGAATGACCAAGAAGGAGCGTGCGCAAGTCTGGCGGTCCCGCATCCGGCGTCTTTCGGATGCCCGCCGCAGCTTCTTCGAGGGCGAACGCGACGCCGAAGGCAACGTCGTGCGCCCCGGCGCCAATTTCGCCGTCGAGGCGTACCGCGGCAACACGAAGCCGCCGTGGTGGAATTGCGAGGACCCGTGGGTCCACGTCGGCAAGGTCAAGTCCGCCATCCGGGCAAACCTCCCCGCCCTGCTCTACTCCAACCCCGAGTTCCGCGTGTACCCGGCCGCGGTCGATGTCGAGGCAGGCCAGGACGTGGCCTACGCCCGATCCCGTGCCAAGGAGGCGTGGGTTAACCACATCTGGCGCGAGGGAAACGGCAACACCCACGCCCGGTACGCCATCCAGAACGCCTTCTGTTCCTACGGGGTAGTGAAGGTCGGCTACCGCTGCGACTTCGAGGACGACTCGAAGCGCGGCGTGTTCGCCCGTGACGATGAGGGGGACTACGTTCTTGACGAGAACGGCGACCCGACGCTTGAGCGGGGCGAGTTCCTGCTGGACGAGAACGGGGACATCGAGCTGGACTCGTATGGCGTCCCCGTGCTGCACCCCGGGACGACCTGCAAGGAAGAGTTCCTGATCGAAGTCACGGACCCGGAAATGATGCTCTTTGACATCGAATCCGGCCCCGACTTCAAGCAGCACCGTTTCGTGATCGAAGAGTGGGTGCGCCCGCTGGAGGAAGTCAAAGACGACCCGCGATTCCCGTCCGCCCGGCGCAAGCGCCTGACCGCGAGCGAGGGCGTCGGCGGCGTGTCGGCGAACCGCAGCACGGTGTTCAAGTCGCACCTTGACGACGTAGAATCCTCGGCGGTTTCCAGCGACGAGTCCCGCCTGCGTGGTTGGGACATCTACGACTTCCAGAACGGCCGCTACATGGTTTTGCCCGACTGTAGCGACGCGGACGACGAGTTCTTGTACGACGGCCCGATGCCTGCCGGCATGGACCACGGCCCGTTCTGCTTCCTCAAGCTGACCGAGGACATGGGCTACGGGTGGTACCCGATCCCCGACGCCATCGACATGGCTCGGCTTGCCCAGGAGTACGACATAACGCGGTCGGAAATGATGATCCATCGCGAGCACACCAAAACTAGGTACATGGAGCTTCCGAACGCCTACGACGGCCACCCCGGCGTGGATCCTGAGGAAGAGCGCGAGAAGTGGGCGCACGGCCCGGACGGCACCTGCATCAAGGTGAACAACGCCAACGCCATCGTCCCCGCCCCGAAGGCCAACCTCGACTCGTCGTTCATGGCTGCGATTCCGAACATCGCCATGGACTTCAACGAGGTGTCGGGGCTCCCGGGCGAGACGCGCGGGCTGGCGGACGCCGAAACGGCTACGCAGGCGTCTATCATGGCGACCGGCACCGAGGTCCGCAACAACGACCGCCGCGACAACCTTGTGCAAGCCTTCCTGTGCGAGATCGCCCGCAAGCTGCTCATCAGCGGGCAGGCGAACGCCGACCTCGATACGCTTGTGATCGAGAAGGTGCGGGAGCGCACGGGCGGCGTAGCCCCGTTCAAGGCCCGCCGGATCGCCCCGAACGAGCTGCTTGGCGAGTTCGAGGTGACGATCAGCGTGGGCAGCACGCTTCCGAAGAACGATCCGCGGGTGATGAACAGCCTGATGAACCTCCTGAACGCCCTGGCGCAGAACCCGGCGCTCGGGCAGTTCCGCGGGCTGATCCGGCGCGTGATCGACGGCCTTGGCCTCGACCCCATCCTGGCTGACGAGATCTACGACATCAGCGTCGGGATCACGCAGCAGCAGATGGCGGGGCCTAAGGGTAGCCCCGAGGGGCCGCCTTCCAACACCGGCCAAGTCCTACAGGACCTTCTCGGCGGGGTTGGCAACGCAGCGGGCGGGGCACAAACGGGAGCGCCTAGCACGGCGCGCGGGTACCAGTGATGCCGCTCTACGAGTACGAGTGCGGCAAGTGTGGCGAATGGACTGAGGCCGTGTTCCCGATTGCGGAACGGCCCGAGTCGATCCGCTGCGATTGTGGTGCCCGCGCTGCTTGGCGCATCAGCACCCCGGCTCTCCATACGCTGGACACGTTTACGCGGGAGATCCGCGACCCGGTTGTCCAGCGGTCGAGGCAGTGCGACGGGTCGTATATCGACCCCAACCTGTCGCACAACAAGGACGGGACCTGGACGCCGATTACGTCGCCAGCGCACCGTCGCGAGTTGATGAAGCAGAAGGGTCTGTACGAACACGAGCCTGACGAGATGTGTCGCGAGGTTGATCGCGACAAGCGCCGTCAGCCCAAAAGTTTCAGTTGGAACTAGGAGGAAAGATGCCGGAAGCAAATGATGGACGAACCGAAGCGCGCCCGTTTGTAAGCCTTGCTTCGAACAGCGGTGCGTCGGTCGAGCCTGAGCAGTCCGAGCAGATCGACGAAGGTACCGAGGACACCGAGATTGCGGCCGGCAAAGATGCCGAGTCCGAAGCCGGTGACGAGGGAGAAGAGGCACCAGAGCCGCCGACAGCGGAGGAACTGGGTCTAGCTGAAGATTCGCCAGAGTACCGAGCGGCCTACAAGAAGCTGATGGCGCAGTGGGGCAAGTGGACCAACCGCTTCGCCGCCAAGCGCAAGTCGGCTCCTGCAAAGGCCGAGCCCGAGCCCGACCGCGAGACGGCGACCGAGAGCGCCGCCACGGGGAGGACGGCCGCGGCAGGCGACAGCGACCCGTTTGACGAGTTGTACCGGGTGGATTTCGATTCGTTCAAGCCCGATGTGAAGGGTCGCGAGGCTAGCGACCTTGGCGAATATCGGGACGAGATCGTCGAGATCGCCACCGCGGTAGCGCGGCAGATGGTCGAGCATACGCTCCAGGGCGTTCGCTCCAACGATGTGTCTTTCCGTAAGCGGGCCGAGGCTAGTTCGCGCGATGCCAAGGCGTATTCGGTGATTTCCGATTACATTAGTAGCATCGAGGAACACCCGGAGTTCGCGGATAAGGAAAAGGCCATTGCGGAGTTCGCCGTCAAGACCAAGGCTTTCGCCATCGAGGACCCGGAGGAGTGGGTCGATACGGTGGAGAGGAAGTTTGGCCTTGTGCGGGACTGGCGCAGCGAGAAGGAGGGCCAGCGAGCCTTACGCGTTGCGGCTGACCGTAGGACATCCCAGAAACTACGCTCCATCGTCCAGCGTCCGACCGCGGGCGCGAGGCTGAACGGAGCGCCACGCGGCGACATGAAGTTTGACGATGCGCTGGATTCGGCGCTGCGGGGCTTCGGTCGCTAGCAAGAGGTAAGGTAAATGCCCCAGGCAAGTTACACTGTCACCGTTGGTGACGTTGTTGCCTCCACCCTGCGCAACTCGCGGCAGGAGGTGGTTGACAACATCTTCAAGAAGTCGGCCTATCTCGCGAAGATGGCCATTGACGGCCGCAAGCAGACCGATGGCGGCGGCTACCAGATCAACCGCTCCGTCGAGTACGGGACCAACGGCACCTTCCAGTCGTTCAACGGCTACGATCAGGTGCCCATCGTCCCGCAGGAAACCGTCACGGACGCCGTGTACTCGTGGAAGGAGTACGCCGGCAATTGGGTGGTTTCCCGTCGCGAAGAGCGCCTGAACAGCGGCAAGTCCAAGATTCGCGACCTCGTGCGCCAGAAGAAGTCGAGCCTTGAGCGTTCGGCCCGCGAGTACCTGAACGGCAACCTGCTGAACCCGTCGAGCTTTACCTCGGTGGGCAACAGCGGCAAGGACCTGACCCCGCTTTCGATGCTGGTGTCGATCTCGTCCTCGCTGACTGTCGGCGGCATTGCCGAGTCCAGCAACTCGTGGTGGGCCAACCAGCGCAAGAAGGCCGGGTCGTCCAACAACACCGCGCAGGCCGGCAGCGCGTTCGTGAACGAGCTGCGTTCGTTCCTGAACACCTGCTCGCAGCACGGTGACGGCTCCCCGAACTTCGGCATTTGGGGCAAGGAGCTGTTCGAGACGTACATGGCGGTCCTCGACTCCAAGGTGCGTTACGGCTCCACCGAGATGGCGAACATCGGGTTCCGCACCGTGATGCTGGACACGATGGAGATTGCCTGGGACCAGATCGTCCCCGGCACCTCTGCCAACGCCGCGGCCATCGTGGCGTACAACAGCGGGTCGAAGGCCGAAGAGATCGGCTTCTTCCTGAACACCGACTACCTGTACCTGATCGTTGACGAGGCGACCGACTTCGTGCTGACGGATCCCGTGAAGCACGAGGCCAACGGCCAGTACGCGACCAGCGGCTCGCTGCTCTTCATGGGCGAGCACCTTGTCACGAACCGCCGCGCTCAGGGCATCTACTACGGCGCCGACGTGTCGGCTATCACCCTCAACACCTGAGGAGGAGGCAAGATGTCTTTCAGTCAGCGAATCCAGCGCGGGCAGCCCGAGTACCGGGTTGCCAACTTCTACAACACCGAGGCCAGCACCGCGGTTACTGTCGGCCAGCCTGTGTGCTACGACTACACCACGGACGCTGACGGCGTGGGGGTCCTGATCCCCACTACGGCGCACCTCCAGTTCCCCGCGGGCCTCGTGGCTTCTGCTTCGATTGCCGCGGGCGACTACGGCCAGGTCTGCACCTACGGCCACTTCGCCAGCGGCGCGGTGGAGGGCACTACGAACGTGACCCTTGGCGATCCGCTTGCGATCACTAACGGTGTTGCGTATCTGACCAAAGCCACTCTCGTCACGAACGCCATCGGGCAGTTCAAGCCGTGCTTCGTGGCCGGTGCTACGCAGAACGCGGACTCCGTGGTTGCTACCAAGGTGTTCGTCAACTGCTAATGAGGCGGCCCCGCCCGGCGCGTTTGGAGCCGGGCGGGGTGCGCTGACGGACAAGGAGGTCCGCGTCGTGGATGTGCTTTACAGGTGTGTGGGCTGTAATCAGGTACTCTGCGACGCGGACTTCCGCGTTTCGCCGTCCTGTCCGGTGTGCCGCTCGATGCAGTTTCGCCGGGCGGCGATGGTGAGCGACGACGAGATGAAGGCCGCCATCCAGCGCGGCTTCCGATACGACGAGGCGTGCTTCGACTACGTCGACGACTCGCTTCTCAGGCGGGGTATCTTCCCGGTGTTCCCCGAGGAGGGGGCTAGGCAGTGACGGCCAGCGAGATCATCCAGCGTGTCCGCCTGCGGCTGGACGAGGACCTCGGGGACTCGTCGCAGCGGTATCCGACCGCAACGCTGACCGAGTACATCGAGGACGGCGTGCGTTTCTACGTTGCCCGCGTCGGGAATCAGTACGCTACAACTACGGTAACGCAGGTAGCAAACCGCCTGCTGTACGACCTCCCGTGCGACTGCGTGAACGTCGTGCGCGTAACGTGGGACAACGACGGCGAGTACGTCCCGCTGGCGGCTACGAGCCCGCGCGAGCTTGACGGCGAGTGGTATCAGTGGCAGCGCCAGACGGACGTGCGCTCCCGGTGCTACTTCGTGTTCGGCCTGGACCAGATCGCCCTGTGGCCCGAGAGCGCGGACGGCGGCGAGACATACACCATCCACTACCGACAGGACGACGAGGACGGGGACGTGGCCAGCGTACCGGCCGAGGACCACGAGGCGCTTGTGTGCTACGTCGTGGCCCGGTGCCTGCTGGTGGAGCGCAAGGCGGACGGCGCTCGCGAGTACGCGAAGTGGCGTAAGACGGTCGAGGACGCGGCGCAGCGGCGCGCGAGCATGGACAGGGTGGTGACGCGCTAATGGCTAAGTCGTCGTTGCAGGGGGCTCAGGCTTACGTCGTGGACGAAGATATCGGGACAAATGATCCCGAATACACGACGTTCCTAGCTACACTCATCGGGGACCGTGCGTTTTCGATGAGCAACCTTACGGACGAGGGTAGCTACGCCCGTATCAGTACCGTGATGCCCTTCTCGGGGAGTATCCGTCGCCTGACCGTCAAGGTGATGGTGAACGAGCGTATCACGGCGACGACCTTTACGGTCTTGGTCGATAATCAGGCGACCAACTGCACGGTGGTCTACGACCCCAGCGAAACCGGCATCAAGACCAGCACCGGCTCTGCTGTGTTTAGCTACGGGCAGCGAGTCGCGTTGCAGATCACGGCCCCAACGCAGGACGAGGAGGACCCCGATTACGTCGGGGACACCTTTAGGTTCATCGGCGTGCTTTGCGAGGTCGTTAGCGACACGGACCTGTTCTATAACTACACGAACGGCCCGCTCCATACAGGTTGGACCGACAACCTCTTCCAGGGCGCGATTGTAGTTGCCCGTAACGGCGATAACCTATCCGGCGACCGTGATTTCTGGCCGTACCACATTTGCGGAGCCGGTGACGACGATGTTACGCAGCGTGCTTACGAGCCTGACGAGCAGGGTGGGCCTCCGCCGTGGACGGACCCGCCCGATCCGCCTGCGATTAACGACGAGACGGAACTGCTTTCCCCGGCTCGCGTTAGGTTCAAGGCGTCTGGCGACTTCGTGTACCACGAGGTGACGCTGGTCGATGATGCGACGAGCCCGCACGACGACCTCTACGAACAGGCCGATATGTACCTGTCCGTAGCTGGTGTAGATGGTGGCAATAGTGTTGCCATTGATGTGTCTACGAACGGGTGGGCAAGGCATAACCAGAGTACGACAATCGTACCGGTTGCTAGCGGCGACTACGTCGCTGGGTTCCTCCGCTTGCCGGCCGATCTTGAGCTAACGGTTACCACCTATATGCGCCGTATGATCCCGAGCTTCTGGTTCAGGAGCGACGACGCGCAGTACGACGTGTTCCTGATTGGCCGTTTGACGACCGGCCCCAACGCTGAGATTATCCCGCCGTCTAGTCTGACCGGGACGCGCTACCTTTCACTATTCGGAACGCAGTCGTTTAGTTCGCTGAACACCGACCTTGATTGGGTGCAGTTCCCTATCCCGGTCTGTACGACGTTTAGCAACCTGCGGATTAAGGTTTCGGAATACACAGGTAGCCCTGCGACGTTCACGTTGATGAAGGACGGCGTGGCCACGGCGCTTACCGTGACCGTCAACGGCAACGGCTACTTCGAGGACACGGCCAGCACGGTGACGTTCGAGTGCAACGAAGAGGCGTGCTATCGGATGGCCGTCCCGAGCGGGACGTTTACGGCGTACATTGAGTTCCTGGCTACGACGCAGGAGGTCGAGGAAGAGTGCGTCTGTGCCGAGTGTGAGTGCTCTACGGAGTGCGCCGGCGACCTGACCGTGTGCGACCTCAAGGACCGCGTGTACGGCCTGCTTGGCGAGGACTCCGCGGCCCCGGCCTACTGGACGGACACGGAGATCGTCCAGTATATCAGCGACTCGTACATCGAGGCTTCGCGCGAGAGCGGCGCGCTGGAGTTGATCGAGGCCATCGAGCTTGCGGCCGATAGCGAGGCTGGCGTGCTATCGGCTCGCGTCGGCGGCGTCATGCGTGCTACGTTCGATGACCGCAAGATCGACAACACGACGAAGATGGCACTGGACCGGACGGAGCCGGATTGGGAGAACCAGAGCGGCTTCGTCTCGCACTACGTTACGACGCTGCACGATACGCGCGAGATCAGCACGTTCAAGGCGTGGGACGGCGGCAGTAACGACCTAGCTTACGAACACTTCTACAGCGACGCCTATACCTACTCGGCGTGGGCTCTGAACGAGGGGTACGCGGACGGCGACCGTGTGACGCGGCTCGGGACGGACGGGATCACCCGCGGGTACGTCTGCACGGTGGCGCACACCTCGGCCGCGGCTACGGAGCCGGGCACGGGGGCGTCGTGGGAGACGAAGTGGGTGCCGCTGGTCCTGTGCGTGTGGGCCAAGAAGATCCCTGATGCCATCGAAGAGTGCGACGTGCCTGAGTTGCCTGGGTGGTTCCACATGGCGCTGGCCTTCCGGGCGGCCTCGCTGGCGCTGTCGAAGTACGGCGAGATGCGGCACACGGAGACGGCGGCGGCGTACATGGCGATCTACGAGGACTACCTGCGGGTGCTGAAGGGTTTCGTCTCGAACAGGACCCCTGGCAAGACCACCGGCATCGGGCGTGGGTGGTCCCGCGGCATCCGTCGCCCCCAGCCCTACGACAGGGTGATTGAGGCTAGCTGATGGCAAGTCGCTGGTTCAGGATGGGGGACGGCATCAACCGCAAGGCTTCGACGGACGCCAAGCCTGACGGGGCCCTGACGGTCGCCTACGGGTGTTCGTTTGACGAGCTCGGGGCGGTGCAGTCCGCCCGCGGCCGGGACCAGATGAACAACGACACGGCCGTTGGCAACGGGCTGGGCGGCTCCGGGTCGATTCTTGGCGGTTTCGACGGTGGCGTATCCGGGACCCGCTACAGGTACGTCAAGCGGGGATCGGAAGTTTTTTATGGAGATTTTGACGTAGCCAGCGACGCCACGAGCGTTCTGGACACGGCCATGGGGACGCTAGCCAAGGAGTGGCCGGGGGCGTCTCAGCCTGCGTTTGGGGCGGCTGGGGTGCTGAGCGGGTTCACCTACTCGAACCGGGCGTACTTCGCGGACGGGTCGGCCCGTGGGCGGCTGAACGGGTCCACGAAGGAAACGTGGGGGCTCCAGGCTCCCGGGTACCGCGAGCTGGGGGCGGACCCGGTGGCGGCATCGACCGGGGACCAGACGGTAACGGTGACGGTGAGCGGCGGCCACGGCATCCGTGACGGTCTGCTGGACCTCGTGAGTTACCCGTTTGACATCCCGATTGAGTTGATGGGGCTGGACTCCGTGGGCGGTGTCAACGGTAACGACATCAACTGCGTCCACGACGGCTACGACTCGACGCAATCCGGCGACATTTCGGTTACGGCCTCAGTCGTCGGTGGGCTGGATGCCGCGAGTCAGGTGTTTACGATCACCTACCAGAACGGGGCCGGGGCTATGTCGTGGGCTCCGCTGGACGTGGACCCGCCTACGGACGGGTCGAACGTCAACCAGACGCTCAGCAGCGGGACAACGACGAACGGCGACGCGACGACGGGGACGAACGAGGTCCAGACGCTCTACTACGGCGGCACGCCGGCCACGAGCGGGTACTTCTCGCTAGTGGTGTCGAACGGTGCCGGCGGTGGGCAGCAACGTACTGTTGACCTGCCGTACAACGCCACGACGGCGCAGGTGCAGGCGGCGTTTGAGGGCCTGGACTACTTCGCGGACTCCAGCGGCAACTCGACGACCATTGCGACCGTGATCAGCAGCACGCAGTTCACCTTCGAGGCCCCTTCGACGGTAGCCCCCGTAACAGGCACGGGCGGCGGCACGGCTGGGATCATGAAAGTCGGCCCTACGCTGTCTATCTATGAAACGGCATCCGAGGTGAAGTTCACGGCGGGGCGGTACCGCTACGCCTACACGTTCTACAACGGCGTGGCTGAGTCCAACTTCTCGGCTGTTACGTCGATTGACGTTCCGGGCACTGCAACCGGATCGGTTTACGTCAACAGAATCCTCACTGGCCCCGCTGGGACGACCGAGCGTCGTTTGTATCGGAGCGACGTTGACGGGCAGCAGCTATACCTGATTTACCGTATCGTCGGCAATGGCTTCATTGGCGATTACTACGACAAAGGCGCCCGCCCGCTTGGCGCTGACCCCGATTCGGTATCCGGCGACGCAGTTACGGATCAGGCGTCGCCTAGCGGGACGAGCGACATCATCGGCAACGCCGCCCGCGCTACGCGCCGCAGCATCCTTACGACCGAGACGACGGTGCGTGCTACGGGCGAGAAGAAAGCGGAGAAGCTGGTCACGAACCTTGGCGTGCTGGCGGACTGGACGGACCACGATCCGCCGCCGTCCGCGGTCAAGCACGTCGGGATGTTCGGCTCGACGTGCTTCGGCATTGACGGAACGGACCTTGTGTTCTCGAAGGCCGGCAATCCGGAACACTGGCCGCTGTCGAACCGCGTGACGCCGGGCCGCAACGTCAGTTCGGCGCTGATGACATGGCTCCCGTTCGACCGCGACGTGGTGGCGTACACGGATACCGGCCTGTACCGTCTGACGCCCCTCGGGCTCACCTTTGCCGATTCGCGGCTGGAAGAGATCGAGTCGCCGGTCGGGTGTGCGGGCGAGTGGGCCGCGGCAGCACTGGACGGGATGCAGGGGCATCTGTTTCTCGCGCCTAATGGCCTGTACCTGTTTGACGGCGCTCGCGTCCACGAGGTGAGCCAGCCTATCGAGCCGATGTTTACGGACTCGGCGGACGCCGACTATGTGCGGCCGGAACACATGGCGCAGGCGTACATGGTTACGAGCCGCGACCGTATGTTCCTTGCGTACCGCAGCGCGAGCGGTGCTGGGAACAACGACCGGCTGCTGTTTGGGGACTTTCAGGACCCCGGCAACCCGAAGTTCATGGTGTGGCCGCTGGCCGTGATTTCGATGTGGCGCGAGAAGTCCACGAACAACGTCTTGGCCGGTACGAGTTCCGGCACGCTGTTCAAGATGGACGTTGGGTACACGGACAACGCCGGGGCGATTGCCTGGGAGGTCGAGACGAAGGAGTTCCCCCTTGCTGGCGGCAACGCTTTCCTCTTGGATGAGGTTCTTCTGGACGCGGACTTTGCCGGTGTTAGCACAACCGTCGAGGTCGCCGTCCGCGTGCGCGGCTTGGACAGGACGGCCAGCTACACGTCCACGGCCAACGGCCGGGAGCGGCTCAAGTTCAAGCTGCCCGTGAGGATGTTTGGCGAGACGGTCAAGGTGAACGTGTCGAGCAACGGGGCTGCGAAG
>JACCDR011886390.1_pt1 | contig 14316 bp, 12 predicted proteins | sample 7446431 | NCBI WGS metagenome assembly JACCDR01 (sample SAMN15323443, study PRJNA562643) | freshwater metagenome | isolation source: river surface water | place: USA:Blue River Watershed | collected 2017-08-17 | reverse complement strand
GGCATCTCGCATCCTGTTCCCGGAAGTCGTTCTCCAGCTGGTTCCGGCCGTGCTGCAGGAAGACAACTCGGACTTCATGGGCGCGTACAGCCGCATGGTTGCTACCACCGTGACCGTCAACACCCCGCGTGTTGAGCAGCCGAAGATCGACACCCGCGCGCCGGAAGGCAACCGGAGCCAGGCGATCTCCCAGCTGACCGAGCCGGCCAAGATGGTCAGCATCACCCTGCAGGACAGCTCCTACCGGATCCCGACCCACGCCATCGGCCTGGAGATCTCCGACGAAGCCCTGTCCGCTGCCACCATCGACCTGGTTGCCATCTCCCTGGCTGCCCAGGCTCGCGGCGAGCAGATCGGCATGGTCGAGGACAGCCTGCGTTCCATGATCCAAGGCGACGTCGACGTCGGCATGAGCGCCCTGGTGGGCGAGGATCTGAGCAACTACGACGCGGCTTCGACCGCTTCGGCTCCGACCCACATGGCCTACATCCAGTGGCTGCGCAGCAAGTACCGCGTGCGTAGCATCGACTGGATCATCACCGACATCGTCACCGCTGCGAAGCTGGAAAACCGCGTTGGCCGCCCGACTGGTCAAATGTGGCCCAACGGCACCCAGCAGTTCAACGGCGACCGCGGCACCATGGAAGCCCAGTTCTCCATCGAGAACCTGTCGGTCCGTCCGCCCAAGGTCCTGCTGGTGGACAAGGATGTCCTCGGCGTGGATACCTTCGTCGGTATCGACAGCCGCTTCGCCATCCGCCGCCTGGTGAACGTCAGCGCCACCTACGCCGCGATCCAGGACTTCGTCCTGAAGAAAGGCAAGGGCTACCGCTTCGACTTCGGCGAGGCTTCGCACCGCCTGGTCGACGATGGCTGGGCTCTCTGCACCCTGTAACTCGGGGTCGTGAAGATGTAAGATCGAGGGGCCCCAAACGGGGCCCTTCTTTTTCCTGTTGACCAGATCACAAAGGATGCCTAATATGCCGCTCAATCCGCCCGCAGGCTCGAAACCAAACGAAGCCGCAGCAGAACAGAATGCCCAGCAGACCGCCACGGACAAGGATAGTACGGCGACCGCTAAGGACCCCAAGGACCAGGGGACTGCAGGTGCACAGCAAGGCCCGGAGCAAGGCCCCCAGGATGGGGAGTCGAACTCCACTCCTCCCGCTCCCGAGGCGCCCGAGCAGACTGCTCCCGCCGCGAAGCCCAAGACCGAACGCAAGCCCAAGGCTGAGAAGCCGGCCAAGCCGAAGGAAGACGAACAGGTAGAGCCCGAAGCTCCGACCACCGTCGTGCCCGCGCACCTGAATACCCAAGAAGCTGAAGAAGTCCCGAGCGGGTTTTACCAGGCCGCCAAGGGCTCCCTGCGTGACCCGCTGAGCGGCGTGCTGTACAGTGTCGGCGAGCCCACTACGGTCAAGAAAAAGGATGTGACCAAGTGGCTGCGTAAGCAGATCACGGCCCAGCTGATTGTGCCGTTTACCGTCACGGACGACGAGGAGTAACACCATGGTTCCAGTCACCCCGTACAGCAACTCCGACGCTATTCGCGGATGTCTCGGGGTGACTGACAATGAGCTGACCGACGAGATGATCTCCGATTCCCAATACGGATTGGAGATCGAGCTACATCTCGACGGTTGGCTCCCGAACCATGACGAGCTGTACCGGGCTGCTACCGCAGCTACCGCCGCCGTGAAATCTGCCGAAGTCACCTACCAGAGCGCAAAGGCTGATTTCTCCGCGTCCGAGTCTTCCCTAGTGGCCCTAGACGCGGCGGTGGCTGACGCCACCGCCGCGGTCTCGCTTGCCCAGCAGGCCGCAGACTCGAACCCTGGCGACAGTGCACTGCAGCAGAACCTGCATGATGCCAATAATTCCCTCCAGGCTGCGATCTTAGAGCGCGGTTTGGGAGCTAATCGGCGAAACGCGGCCCAGCAGACGCTGGCCGCCGCCGAGACTGATCTGGTAGTGGCGCGGACCGTGCGCAAAGTCGCCAGCCGCTCCTATGGCTACCTGACCCTCTACTGCCAGTGGTACGGCGCCGTGCTCGGCGCTGGCGCCCTGCTGGCCATCCCGAAGAAACAGAGCAACGGCAAGGACGTCTTCGAGCGCTTCACCACCAACATGGCGGAGCAGCAGGCGCGCGCGGCGGCCAAGGTGGTCGAGCTGCGCCAGGCCCTGGAAGAATCCGCCGGCCTCGTCGTCACCACCGTGGCCCCGGTCCTGGCTGCCGCCAGCAACCCGGCCTACGACCCGATGACCAACAGCGGGTACACCGAGCGATGAAACTGGGACGGGTCAACCGCCGCTTCGACACGGTCGTCTTCGACGCCTGGTCGCCTGTCATCGACGGCCACTGGGTCCCCAAGGCGGGCAAGGGCTGCTACCAGGCGAGCGACCGATTCATCTCGGACCGCAGCTTCGGCCAGCGCAAGCGCAACTTCATCACCCACGACCCGATCACGTTCGACCTGATCAAGATCCAGGGCGTGATGTATGCGGTGGAGAGCGAGGAGTTCGACACCCAGCAGGGCGAGATCACCTCCTACATCTACATGATCCACGAGCTGCCCCACCTCTGCGAGTTCTACCGGCTGCACACCGAGCGGCGTGCCAGCGGCGCGGAGACCGGCAAGGTCACCCGCGAGATCATCGCCACCACCTGGTGCGACGTGGATCGGTTCGGCCAGGACCGCGCGGATGCGGGCCTGATCGGCGACTTCGTCACCTACAACGTGGGCTTCGCCAAGCACCTGCTCGAGATCCTGGACACCGAGTGCGGCTTCCGCTTCCACGGCCAGGACTATGACATCGACCAGATCTCCCACAACCTGGATGGCGCCTGGCTGAAGGCCGTGCGCAGGAGCGGCAAGGCATGATAGAGATCCTGTTCCCGGTCTATGTGAAGAGCACCCTGGAGAAGCTGTGCCAGGACCTGGCCAACCAGCTCGGGTGCCAGCGCCTGGACCTCGACGACATCGCGGGGATGGAGAACCTGGCCATGGGCAAGGAGGCCGCCATCCTGCACGAGCTGATCGGCGTGGACCCCTCGCCGCGGTGGCCGCTCTACAGCATCAGCCTCTCCATCGGCGCCCGCACCAGCGACGACCCGGGCAGCTACAAGCTGATCGAGTTCTACTCCAAGGTGCAGTCCCTGTTCTCCCCGGGCGCCACCATCCAGATCTATGACTACAGCGTCCCCGAGGGCCAGCCGACGCCGCACGTCGGCTACATGGTGGTCAGCCGCGACAGCAGCGGCTCGGGCCAGCAGGCCAGCGAGCGCTCCGGCATCCGCCTGACCACTATCCGACTGCAGGCCGTCGCGCTGTGAGCACCCGGATCAAGACCGGCGGCCTCACGGTCAAGGTCGATCTGAAGCGGGCCACCGGCGGCGACCTCATGCGCGCGCTGCTGGCGCAGCCCGGCAACGCGGACATCATCCAGCAGGCCGTGCAGAAGAAGGTCAACGCCATGCTCACCAAGAAGGTGAACTGGCACTACCAGCACGCCGTCAAGGTGATCCTCGAGGAATTGCTGGACCCCCGCATCGGCGTGCGCGCAGGCTCGACCATCGAGGCCGGCTATGCGGCCGCCTCTGGCCGCCCGCGTATCGCCGTGACCACCGCCAACGGCAAGCAGGTGCGGATCGACCTGCCCTGGGCGCCGCTGACCTACAACTACGCTGCACGCAATCCCGAGAGCACCCGGTTCTGGCACAAGACCGGCAAGCTGCGCCGCGCACTCCAGGCCCAGGCCCGGGAAGCGCGCCAGGTGCAGGCAGGTAAGGGCCGCGTGCTGAAGAACAAGCTGGTCTGGCAGTTCCAGATCAAGCTGGGCAGCCTGCCCGCGCCGCTGGATCAGTGGATCACCCAGCGTTTCATCAGCGGCGACGACCTGGTGCTCAGCAGCAGCGCCCTCACCAGCGGCGTGCTCGAAGGTCTCAGCTCGATCAAGACGGGACCGCTCAAGGGTCTGAACTCGGAAGCGCGCCGCCCCTTCATTCGGCTGCTGGCCGCTCGGATGGGGCGCGAGATGCTCCGGGACTTGCGCGGTTCTTGAACATGCGGTAGGGCCGTGCGAAACTGCGGCCTGCAAACGGATTTCCCAATGGGCCTAGTTGCCCGACGACCAAGGAGAGGCCCAAATGGCACAACTCGGCACCCCCAAAACTCGCAAGTTCCAGATCGGTGTTTCCGAGGTTCGCCTCGGCCCGATGTCGATGGCGAACAAACTCACCCAGGCGCATTCCATCGGCCTGCTCGACAGCGTCACCATCGAGATCTCCCAGGAGTCCGTAGACCTGGAAGGTGGTTTCCCCAAAGAGATCGTGGACACCGCGATCATCCGCCAGGCTGGCAACGTGACCGCGAACTATCGCGAATACAGCCGCCGCAACATCAACATCGCGCTGGGTAACGGCGTTGGCTCCGTCGAGCCGACCGACGTGTCCACCGTGCTGCAGACCGCCGCTACCCTGGGCGCCACCTCCCTGTCCGTGAAGGCAGGCGACGGTGCCAAGATCAAGTCCGGCGACATCCTGGTGATCTACCCGGACGGCGAACCCGAGAAGCTGTCGCTCGTGCGCGCGGAGTCCGTGGCCACCGACGTGGTGACCCTGAACGCTGGCACCCCGACCCTGTTCCCCTACGCGGTCGGCGCCAAGATCTACGTCTCCCACGCTGTGCCCATCGGCGCCGTGCAGACCACCAGCTACATGGCTCTGCAGCTGGTCCAGGCTGAGCGTTCCAGCGGTCGCCCGCTGGTGTTCAACTTCTGGAAGGTCGCCGTCGGCGGCGGCATGAGCCTGCAGCAGGGTTCCGAGCAGTTCGCTGCTTCCGACCTGCAGCTCAAGATCCTCAAGCCGTCGCAGCAGGAGTTCGTCTCCGGCGACCTGGCCCACCTGCTGGACCTGTCCGGCAAGTACCCCACCGGCATGTACGCCGCCGGCGCCGATTCCTGATCGGCCTCGGTTCGGGCAGAATAGGGCGACTTCGGTCGCCCTTTTCTTTGGGCGGCGTTTGGGCAAGGAGGCCCTATGTCGGAATCATTCTTCTTCGTCGAGCACCTGGGCGAGCGCGAGCCGCTGACCTTCCTGTTCCTCGAGTACATGCAGGTCATCGCCCAGAACGACGTCAACGGCGAGGTCTCTGCTGAGGCAGCGATCCGCGAGGCGCTGATCCGCACCAAGGCCAACCCCACCGACGAGCGCATTGAGGCCGTGGCCGCGCGCCTGCACGAGCGCCACCGTGACCAGGCCGTCGGCGAGGACGAGCAGCAGCCCCAGGGCAAGGCCAAGGCCGCCGGCTGGGGCGACAGCCTCACCAAATGGGCGCTCGACCGCAGCCCCCTGCAGCTCTGCGCCTACGTCGCTGACTTCAACGCGCGCGAGACCCGCCGCCTCTACTGCGAAGAGGATGCGGATCTGGTGTTCGAGCTGGCCCGGGCCAAGTATTCTCGCGACTACGCTTTCGCCCACGCCAACTTCGAGGCGGCGATCCTGGGCAACGGTGGCAGCTTCAAGGACAGCGGCGCGGACGTGGTGGACCTCACCGACGGCGGCGATTCGGCGAACCTGGGCGACCTCATGGGCGCCCTGAACGGACTCAACTAAGGAGCCAGGTATGGCCAATGACATCAGCCTTGAGTTGGAGGTACAGGCCCTCCTAACGCCTGGCGCCACCAGCACCGAAAAGCTCGAGCGCGGCATCGCGGCCGCCCTGTCCAACATCAAGACCCCGAAGGTCGAGCTGGCGCCCAACGTCGCCCTGAAGTTCGACGGCAACAAGAGCACGATGCGGCGCGCCCTGAAGCAGGCCGCCGACGAGCTGGAGAAGGCCATCGTCGGGGACTTCGCGGGCATCGGCAACGTGCTGAACGCCCAGCAGAAGGACTTCCTCAAGACCGTCGACAAGGGGTTGCTGACCAACGTCCGCGACGCCTACCGCCGGCTGTCCGCTGCCCTGTCGCAGCCCGGCAACGCCAACTTCCAGACCAGCGCCTTCCTCGACACCGTCGGTAAGATCCTCGGCGAGCCCGCCGAGTTCGACAAGCTGAAAGCTGACCAGCAACGCGAGGTCCGGGAATACATCCAGTTCGTCCGCCAGCAGCAGGCTCAGATCCAGCAGGCGGTGAACAGCCTCAACAGCCTGAACAAGCAGATCTACACCGACAAGGGCACCGCCTTCCAGTCGCCGATCTCGCTGCCCAAGGTGAGCGAGGACCTGACCCAGCTCAAGCAGTACGCTGCCCAGCTGGACAAGATCACCGGCACCCAGGGCGTGCAGAAGCGCATCCAGGAAGCGGCCCAGGCCCAGCGTCAGGAAGAGCAGGCTGAGGAGCAGCGCTACCAGGACACCCTGAAGGGGATGGCCGAGCGCTCGAAGAAAGAGGTGCAGGCGCGCAAGCAGGCTGAGGAGCAGCGCCTGCAGGCGGTCACGTCCAACGCCCTGATCGCGCTGAAGAAGGACCGGGAGACGCGCGCGGCTGCCGAGACCTCGGCTGCCCAGGATGAAAACGCCCGCTACCAGTCCGCCCTGCGCAGCATGGCCGAGCGCCAGGCGACCGAGGCTGCCACCCAGGTGGCGCGCCGGCAGGACATGATCGACACCGCCTACCGCTCGGTGATGACCAAGCGGAAGAACGACAAGGTCGAGGCGGAGGGCGAGAACGCCCGCTACCAGCAGTGGCTGAAGGCGGCCAAGGACCGGACCGACAAGGAGGTCGCGGACTCGAAGCTGCTCGAGAAGCAGCGCGTGGACGGCGCCCTCGAGGCGCTGAAGAAAGAGCGCGCCCGCCTGCAGACCGAGGCCGTCAACGCTGAGAAAACCGCCTACCAGGCCACCGTTGCCCACGGCAACAGCCTGATCGATCAGGTGGGCGGCCTGGGCAAGGTCAACCAGATCCAGGGTGGCGACACCCTGGCGGCCAAGGCTGCCATCACCGACCGGATCAAGGCTCTCCAGGCTGAGCAGGCCGCCCTGCGCGTGGCGGGTGACGCGGGCAGCAGCACCTATCGGAACAACGTGCAGACGCTGACCGAGCTGGACGCTGCCCTGAAGAACGTCGGCAAGACGATCAAGGACACCACCGTCGCCCAGAAGGCGTTCGGCGGGGAGACCGAGCGCGTCGGCGGCGTGGTCGGCCAGTTCATCCGCTACGCCCTGGGCTACGGCGCCCTGTACCAGATGCTCACCGCGGTCAACGCGCTCACGCGCGGCCTGGTGGACCTGGACAAGCAGCTCTTCAGCATCCAGGCGATCTCCGGCGCGACCGACCAGCAGATGGTCCAGGTCGAGGGAGCGATCAAGAACGTCGCCCAGCAGACCATGTTCTCGATCAACCAGATCGCGGACGCGGCCAAGACCCTGGCGCAGTCGGGTATCCAGCCGGATGACATGAACGCCGCGCTGGCGGCCACGGCCAACTGCGCCGCGGCCACCGAGTCGTCCATCGAGACGGCGGCCGACCTGCTGTCCACGATGAAGACCGTCTACGCGGAGCTGGGTGATGCCACCATCGCCAACCAGCTGACGCGCGCGATCAACATCTCGAAGACCACTGCGGCCGACCTGAAGACCATCCTCAGCCTGTCGGCGCAGACCGCGCACAGTTTCAACCTGACGTCCGAGCAGTACCTGGCGGCGGTGGCCACCCTGCGGAACGCGGGCCTCAAGGCCTCGACCGTAGCCACCGGCCTGCGCTCCGGCATGTTGCAGATCTTCAGCCCCGACACCGCGGCGGTGAAGATCCTGAAGGAGCGCTACCAGGAGATTGGCGAGGACCTGTCGTCCGACCTGATCAAGAACAAGTTCTTCTCCTTCACCCAGGAGAAGAACCCCCTGGTCTCGGCCCTGCGCGAGCTTGAGCGCATCGGCGTCACCGGCGCGGGCAAGGGCACCCTGGCCCGGATGTTCGACACCGAGACCGTCAACGCCATCCAGACCCTGGTCAAGAACGTCCGTGAGCTGGAGGCCACGTCGTCCAAGATCACCTTCGGCAACGCGGCTCTCGACGGCAGCCAGACCCAACTGCGCTCGCTGGCGAACAGCTTCGACAACCTGAAGGGCGCGGTCCTCAACTACGCGGATAGCCTCACCACCGGGGCGATGCCCAAGCTGACGAAGTTCGTCAACTTCCTCACCGACTCGGTCGACAAGCTCGAGGAGATGAACAACCGGGCGCGCCAGCTGACCGGCAGCGGCTACGGAGCCCAGGCTGGGGGCGCCATCGCGGGCGCCATCGCGGGCGCTACCCTGACCAAGGGTGGCCTGGGATCTCGCGTTGCAGGCGCGGGCCTGGGCGCTGCGGCGGGCACCGCCGTGGGCACCTCGGTCGGCGGCGGCGGCCAGGGCGGTACGATGGAGCTGGTGGGTGACATCGGCACCGCGGCCACCGCCCTGTACCTGCTCAAGGCTGTCTTCGGGAAACTGAAGGGCCTGAAGAGCGTGATCACCGGCGGCACCGTCGTCGAGGCGGAAGGCGCCGTGGCGGCCACTGCCAAGATGGGCGGCATGTTCAACACCGTGAAGGGCCTGCTCAAGGCGGGCGGTCCCATCGCGCTGGTGACCTACCTGATCTCGATCTTCGACGACGTGTCCGAAGCCAGCAAGACCATGGCCGACGCGCGCGCGAAGCTGAAGGAGAAGTCGGACGCCACCACCCAGCTCTTCGCCAAGTCCGTGCAGCAGTACGAGTCGAAGAGCGATGCGGCCGACGCCTTCCGCCCGAGCACCGCTGGCGCGCCGGCCACCGCCGGCAAGACCGCTGCCACCTCGGAGGCGATCAAGCGCCAGGCTGACCTGGTCAACCAGGATATGGCCAAGTTCTTCGGCAAGAAGGTCGAGGACCTGGGCCAGATCTCGGCCATCATGCAGAAGCTGGGCGAGGCCTCGAACTCGGAAGCGGGCTCGAGCACCCGTAACGCCCTGCTGCAGGAACTGTCCGACGCCTCCGGCATGTCCATCGAGGCGCTGAAGAAGCAGGACACCCAGATCGCCCAGCTGGCCGGCAACTACCGTGAGGTGTCCGGCGCGGCGAACGGCGTGGTCGAGGCCCTGAGCCAGCAGTACAACGCCCTGAGCCAGGCCCAGGCCAACGGCCAGCAGCTGGAGAACACCAGCAAGGCCGTCGTCACCGTGATGCAGGGCTACCTGGGCTCGGGCGACCAGAGCATTCGCGAGCGCGGCATGAAGTTGCTCGGCATCCTGCCGGCCACCTTCGGCGAGGTCTCGGACGCCCTGACCCAGTTCAACCAGGATGTCTTCGACGAGGCCAAGAAGGAGGTCTCCGAATCCAAGGACAAGGTGGTCGAAGACGCGCAGGCGATGTTCGACAACCTGCGCATCGCCCTGCTGACCGAGGAGAACCCCGAGGAGCTGCGTAAGCGGATCGACGAGGTGGTCTCGGCGCAGATCCGCCTGGGCAAATCCAAGGAGCAGGCCGCCCTCTCGATCCAGACCTTCATCGACACCCTGTCCAACCAGGTCATCCTGGCGGCCAAGAACAGCGGCGCGACGAAGCTCGAGCAGACCAACGCCCGCCTGCTGCTGGGCAACGGCATGTCCACCAACCAGCAGCTCGCCCTGGGCGCTCGCCTGAACGGTGACCAGCCGCTGGGGATGATCCCCATCGCGCAGCAGCAGGTCGACCAGAACGTCGCCATGCGTACCCGCGTGGAGTCGGCCACCATCAAGACCGCCGAGGACAACGCCAAGGCGTTCGCCAAGGCGGCCATCGACTTCCTCCAGAAGAACCCCGGCACCGCCATGTCGGCGGCCACCCGCGCCGCGATGGACGAGGTCCAGGGCAGCTTGGACATGGGCGGCCGCCTCACCCAGGGCGGTGAGAACGGCAAGAAGGTGATCGACAGCCAGGCGCTGGACACCCTGCGCAAGGCCAACGCCAAGGCGGAAGAGGAGGCCCGTCTCCAGGCTGAGACCCAGCGCAAGCTGTCCGAGGTGCTGGTCGAGGACTACGACACCAAGAAGCAGCAGATCGAGATCGACAAGAAGATCGCGGAAGCCTCGCGCCTGGGCCAGGACACCTCCGGCCTGCTGGCACAAAAGCGGGACATCCAGAACAAGCTGATCGACCAGCAGATCGCTATCGAGAACGTGAAGCTGGGCCACGAGACGGACGAGGTGGCGAAGCGGGAGATCCAGAACCGGATCACCAACCTGCAGCTGCAGAAGGCCCAGGCCGACGCGGATTACACCACCCAGGCCGCCGACTCCCGCCGCAACTACGCGGTGCGGATGAAGGAGCTGCAAGAGCAGGAGCTGAAGAACAAGCAGGCCCAGCTCGAGTACCGCTACGGCCAGGCCATCAAGGGCGGCAACGAGGACGAGGCGCGCTCGCTGATCTCCCAGCAACGCGCGGTCGGCCAGCAGCTGATCGACGTCGAGCGCGAGAAGCTGAAGCTGCAGGGCAAGACCAAGGCGGAGATCGAAGCCGCCCTGGCCGAGCAGCAGCGCCAGGTCAACCTGCTGCAGGTCACCAACGCTGACCTCGAGACCATCCGCACCCGCCGGAAGGAACAGCTCGACCGCATGAACACCTCCGGCTACGTCGGAGATGAAGCGGCCGTCGCCTACCAGAAGGCCAACGGGGACCCGGAAAGCCGCGGCGTGATGCAGCAGAACCTGGGCGCGGCCATCGACGCCAAGACCTTGGAGCGCGACAGCCTGTCCGGCGAGCTGGACTTCGCGGGCAATGCGGAGGAGGTGCAGACCCTCACCGACCGCATCCGCACGCTGAACCTCGAGCTGGCCCAGATGCAGTCCAAGCAGGACGACCTCAGCTCCACGTTCGCTGACACCTTCAGCGGCGCGGGACTGGAGCGCTCGTTCGGCCGCATCAAGACCGGCCTCGAAAACAACGTGATGACGGCGAAGGAGCTGGGCCGCACCCTGGAGAACCAGGTCGTGCAGGGCGCGGTGGACTTCTCGAGCGGGCTGGCCCAGGCCATCGTGACCGGCAAGTCGCTGAAGGACACGATGCTCCAGCTGTTCGCGACCATGCTGCAGGGGATCGCCCAGACGATCATCCAGCAGCAGATCCTGAACGCCATCCTCATGATCACCAAGGCCCTGGGCGGCGCCGCCAGCGGCGCGTCGAACGTCTCGGCCGAGGGCGGGATCTCCAGCGTGCAGGCTTCGCGGGCTGCCGTCGGCGCTTCCAACGTGCAGGTAGAGCGTCGAGCCACCGGCGGGACCATCGGCACCGGGCAGCGCAAGCCGTCCGGCATGATCACCGGCCCGGGCTCCGGCACCTCGGACCAGGTCGCCGCCTTGATCCTGGACAAGCAGAAGCGCAAGATGCGCCCGCTGCTGGTATCCAACGGCGAGTCGATCCTCACCGCTGCGGTGACCAAGTCGCTCGGCGAGCGTACCATCGACGAATGGAACCAGGCCGGCACGGCCATGATGGCGAAGGGTGGCGTGATCGGTAACGGCGCGCCGAAGATGGTCCCGGGACGGCGCGGGCTGGACAGCCTGACCGTGAACTCGGACTTCACCTTCGAGGGTTCCGGCGGCATGGACGAGCGGGAGCAGCGCGAAACTGCCTACGCCCTGAAGAAGATGGTCGACCAGCGCGTCAACGAGATCGTGCTGGACGAACAGCGACCGGGCGGCATCCTCAACAAGGACGGATCGAGGAAATTCTAATGGCCCTACCAACCTTGCCGGTCAATCCGGACGGCAAGGTCACCCGGCAAAAGTCCCCCAACTTGCGCAAGGTGACCTTCGGCGGCTACACCCAGAGCGGCCCGAAAGACATCAACGGCGACCCGGAGACCTGGGCGGTGCAGTGGCAGCAATGCCGCAAGTCCCGCATCCAGGCCGTGCTCGACCTCATGGACGAGCGCGCCGGCTACCTCCCCTTCCTGTGGACCCCGCCCGGCAAGGCCGCGCCGATGAAGTTCGTCTGCGAGTCCTGGGGTGAGGAGTACCCCTACGGCCCGCTCAGCGACATCGTCAACCTGTCGCTGACCTTCGTGGAGGACCAGAACTAATGGCCGTCGCAGCCCCCAAGGTCCACTACAAGCTGAGCGAAGAGCTGCAGAACCTGCACCTCGACGCCCAGGTCATCCTCTACATCCTGCACCTGAGCAAACTGAACGTGCCCGGCCTGGGCGACTTCCACTTCCACTCCGGCCTGAACCGCCTGGGCACGCCGATCATCTGGCAGGGCGTGCCCTACGAGCCGTTCCTGGCCAACTTCAGCGGCATGGAGATCACCGGGCGCGGCAAGGCCAACCGCCCGACCATGACTCTGGGCAACACCACCGGCCTGATCACCGGCCTGGCGGGCAGCTACAACGACCTGGTGGGTATCCAGCTGACCCGCATCCGCACGATGCGGCGCTACCTGGACGCGGCCAACTTCGCCCAGGGCAACCCCCAGGCCGACCCCAACGTCGAGTTCCCGCGCGACGTCTTCTTCGTCCAGCAGCGCCTGCGCGAGAACCCGGTGCAGGTGGACTTCAGCCTGGGCTCTCCCCTGGACCTGGATGGCGTCGAGCTGCCTGCGCGCCAGATCGTTCGCAACCTATGCACCTGGGAATACAAGGGCGACGGCTGCTTCTACGCCAACCAGAACGGCTACTTCGACAGCAACGACAATCGCACCGGCGACCCCCGGATGGACCAATGCAGCAAGCGTCTGAGCGGGTGCAAATGCCGCTTCGGAGAGAACGGCCAGCTGCCGTTCTCCAGCTTCCCTGCCCTCACCCTGATCTAAGGAGCACACATGGACGTGCCAACCCTCACGGACGACGTCAAGGCGCAGATCCGCCAGCACGCGACCGACACCTATCCCGAAGAATGCTGCGGCCTGGTGCTGCAGAACGGCCCCGAGCAACACTACCGCCGCTGCCGCAACGTGGCGGTCAACCCCACCCAGGACTTCGATATGTTCCCCCTGGACTTCGTCGAGGCGGAGGACGAGGTGGGCTTCGAGGGGATCGTCGCCGTGGTGCACAGCCACCCGGACGCCCAGCCCTACCCCAGCGAGCGCGACACCGCCTTCTGCAACCGCTCGGGCAAGCCCTGGTCCATCGTCTCCTGCATGGAGGGCGTGGCCCAGGACTTCATCTACGGCTTCATGCCCAACGTGCGCCGGCCCGCGCTGATCGGCCGCCCGTTCGTGCACGGCGCCCTGGACTGCTACCAGATCATCGTCGACTACTACCTCGAGCGCTTCCAGGTCCAGCTCACGCCCTACCGGCGCGAGGACAACTGGTGGGAGACCCAGGGCGACGAGCGCGTCTCCCTCTACGAGGACAACTTCGAGCGCGAGGGCTTCACCCAGGAGGTGCCAGTCACCGATCTGCAGCCCGGCGATATGATCGTCATGCAGGTCCGCGCCGACCGGCCGAACCACGCCGCGGTCTACGATGGCGACGGCTATGTGATCCACCACCTGTACGGGCGGCTGTCCGAGCGCGTGCTGTACAACCGTGCCATGCAGGCCTCGACCCGGTACATCCGTAGGCATCGCAGTCGCCAGACGGTATAGTTCGGCCATCAAGGAATGACCGAGGACTTCAGGATGAAGCGAGTCGAACTCTACGGCTGGCTCGGCAAGAAATACGGCAAGGTGTTCGACCTGGCCGTTCGCGACCCTGCCCATGCCATCCGCCTGCTGTGCGCCAACTTCCCGGGCTTCCGGCAAGACGTGGGCACCGAGGACGAATACGCCATCATCGTCGGCAAGCGCCGCGGGCTCACGCCTGAGCAGCTGCGCGAGCCGCTGCCCGAAGGCTCGACGATCAAGATCGTCCCCATGCCCAAGGGCTCGAAGTCCGGCGGCATCTTCCAGACCATCATCGGCATCGTGCTGATCGTCGTGGGGGTGGTGATCACCGTCATGTCGGGCGGCTCCGCTTCGCCTGTCGGCGCCTCGCTGATCGCCATGGGTATCGGCATGGTGATCGGCGGCGTGGCGCAGATGCTCATGGGTACGCCCAAGACTCCCAAGGCCCAGAGCAATGACGCACCCGAGAACCGGGCCTCCGACCTGTTCAACGGCGCCGTGAACACCAGCGCCCAAGGCAACCCCGTCCCGGTCTGCCTCGGCGGCCCGATCCGGGTTGGCGCCTACGTTGTCGGCGCGGGCTACTCGACGGTGCAGCTATGACCGGCTTCTTCGACCAGGTCGAGCAGGCGCTCGAGCAAGTTCAGATCGAGGGCTCGAAGGGCGCCAAGAAGCAGACCACCCGGACGCCTGTCGAGGCCCCGGACAACCTGCGCTCGCGCGCCTACATCCGCGTCGTGGACCTGGTCTCGGAAGGCCCGATCTTCGGCCTGGTCG
>JACCDR011883977.1_pt1 | contig 14318 bp, 12 predicted proteins | sample 7446431 | NCBI WGS metagenome assembly JACCDR01 (sample SAMN15323443, study PRJNA562643) | freshwater metagenome | isolation source: river surface water | place: USA:Blue River Watershed | collected 2017-08-17 | reverse complement strand
GAAAAGAAGTATGGTTGAATAAATTGCCTCCCTATCAAGGTGGTGGCGAAATGATTAAAGAAGTCACTTTTGAGAAAACGACCTATGCCGAATTGCCTCATAAGTTTGAAGCAGGAACACCAAATATTGCTGGTGGAATTGTACTAGGAACGGCTGTAGATTATATGAATTCAGTTGGTTTTGAGAATATTCAAAAACAAGAAACAGAATTACTTCATTATGCAACGGAACAACTTTTAGCTATTGAAGGATTGAAAATATATGGAACAGCTGAGGCGAAAACTTCAGTAATTTCATTTAATATTGATGGTATTCATCCGTATGATATTGGAACTATTGTGGATAAATTAGGGATTGCGGTTCGCACAGGACACCATTGCGCACAACCGATTATGAATTTCTTTGAGATTACAGGAACGATTCGCGCTTCGTTTGCTTTTTACAATACCAAAGAAGAAATTGACATCATGGTCGAAGCGGTAAAGAAAGCTAAAATAATGCTGTCTTAAAAACGACCGAAAAATGAAAAAGGCGATTGTTTTGTTGTTCACTATTTTATTTTTTGCTGGATGCGCTGGGCAAAAAAAAGTAGTTGATAGTTCGATAAAAGTCGAATATAAAGCCTATTCAAGAGGATTTTATCAATCGATTAGGGTAGAAAACCAAATGGTTTTTGTATCTAAAAACAGAGAAGAAAAACCAGTTGCATTCAAACTTTCGGCCGCTGAATGGAATAGTGTAATTTTGGTTGTTAATGAATTGAATTTAGAAACGCTTTCGCAAATGAAGGCACCAACCGAAAAACGATTGTTTGATGGCGCAGCGATTGCGAATTTAAAAATAACCAAACAAGGGAAAACATACGAATCCCAAAGTTTTGATCACGGCTATCCGCCGGCTGAAACAGAAAAAATAGTGAATAAAATGCTTTCTTTTGTAAAGTAAAATAGTAAAGTTTGATTATGACAATTAAAGAAATACAAGATGAAATCGTTGACGAGTTCTCGATGTTTGACGACTGGATGCAGCGCTATGAATACATCATTGAGCTAGGAAAAAATTTGCCTTTAATCAAAGAAGAATTCAAAACAGATGAGAACATTATCAAAGGTTGTCAGTCTAAAGTATGGCTGCATGGGGAGCAACAAGGGGATACGGTTGCTTTTACAGCAGATAGCGATGCGATACTAACTAAAGGAATTATCGCTATTTTGATTCGGGTTTTTTCCAATCAGAAACCAGCCGATATCTTGGAAGCCGATATGGATTTTATAGATGCCATTGGATTAAAAGAACATCTGTCGCCAACTCGCGCTAACGGACTCGTTTCGATGATTAAAAACATAAAAATGTATGCCTTGGCATTCAACTCAAAAAAATAAAAAATTATGACACAAGAAATAGACACTAACGAATTAGGAGAAGCGATTGTAAAAAAATTAAAAACGATTTACGATCCAGAAATTCCTGTTGATATATACGAATTAGGTTTGATTTACGATGTAATGGTAAATACGGATTACGAAGTAAAAATTTTAATGACGTTAACCTCTCCAAACTGCCCTGTGGCAGAAAGTTTGCCAAGAGAAGTTGAAGAAAAAGTAAAATCCATCGAAAATGTAAAAGATGCTGATGTAGAGATTACGTTTGATCCGCCTTGGAGTAAAGATTTGATGAGCGAAGAAGCAAAATTAGAGTTGGGAATGTTGTAAAATGGAAGACGAAATCATTAATAAAGTAGCCCAAAGTTCCTTGGTAGTATTCGATTTAGAAGATTACTATCCAAATGAGCATGTGGTTGATTTAGATGTTTCGCAATGGTTAGCTGATGGGTTTATCCTGAGAGAAACCGATTTTAGATCGCAATTAAAAGAGTACGATTGGTCTCCATTTGAAGATAAATATGTAGCTTTATACTGTTCGACTGACGCTATTTTGCCTGCTTGGGCATTTGCTTTAGTGTCGGTTCATTTAGCGCCTTTTGCTTTAAAAATCATTCATGGAACCAAAGAATCAGCCATTATTGAATGGTACCAAGACATTTTAAACAAGTTGGATTACACGGATTATTTTGAAAACCCAGTTATTTTGAAAGGTTGTTCCAAAAAAGCTGTTCCAAATCAAGTGTATACTTTGGCGATTCAAAAATTGATTCAAGTTTCTAAAAGCGTTATGTTTGGCGAAGCTTGTTCGGCAGTGCCTTTGTATAAAGCGAAAAAATAAATTGATTTATTGTTTAGCAAAAAAGCCCTTTTGAAAACTCAAAAGGGCTTTTTTTATTCTTCTTTCTCAACTGCGTCTTTATAATCGGGATACAAGAATTTATTATAAGGAAAACGCGTAATGTGAATTTGTCTAACGGCTTCATATACTCGCTCTCTAAATTCTTCGAAATTTTCTTTTTGCGTTGCCGAGATAAATAAGGCATTTTGTTCTCCCACACGGTTCATCCAAGTCGATTTCCATTCCTCTAGAGTATAATGACGCGTTGTTCTCTCGGTCATTAAATCGTCTTCGTCAATCGTTAAGTGTTGGTAGGAATCAATTTTGTTGAACACCATAATCACTGGTTTGTCATTGGCTTTGATGTCTTGCAAAATTTGATTTACAGCTTCAATATGATCTTCAAAATCGCGATGCGAAATATCTACAACGTGTAATAATAAGTCGGCTTCGCGTACCTCATCTAGTGTACTTTTAAAGGAATCTATCAATTGCGTAGGCAATTTCCGAATGAATCCCACCGTGTCCGAAAGTAAGAAAGGTAGGTTTTTAATCACCACTTTACGAACAGTGGTGTCCAAAGTGGCAAACAATTTATTTTCTACAAATACTTCACTTTTCCCCACGGCATTCATCAAGGTTGATTTTCCTACATTGGTATAACCCACTAAAGCCACACGAACCATCGCTCCACGGTTACTACGTTGAATGCCCATTTGTTTGTCAATCGTTTTGATTTTGTCGCGCAAAAGCGAAATACGATCACGTACAATACGGCGGTCGGTTTCAATTTCGGTCTCTCCAGGTCCACGCATTCCGATACCTCCTTTTTGGCGTTCCAAGTGCGTCCAAAGTCCTGACAAACGAGGTAATAAATAAATACATTGTGCCAATTCTACCTGAGTTCTTGCATAAGAAGTTTCGGCTCTTTGAGCAAAGATGTCTAAGATTAAATTGGTTCGGTCTAGAATTTTACAATCAATAATCCGAGAGATATTTTTCTGTTGCGAAGGACTTAATTCGTCATCGAAAATTACGGTCGAAACACCATTTTCTCTGACATACAAATTGATTTCGTCTATTTTTCCCGTGCCTAAAAAAGTTTTAGGATTCGGTTTGTCCATTTTTTGCCAAAAGCGTTTCACCACCTGTCCACCCGCGGTAAAGGTTAAAAACTCCAATTCGTCCAAGTATTCCGTTAATTTTTCCTCGGATTGACTTTGAGTAACAATCCCAACAATAACGGTTTTCTCGAAATTTAATACTTCTTTTTCTAGCATAACATTGAATAAGCCACAAATTTAATCATTTGCTTTTACTTATTCTGTTAAATCTGCATCGTGTCGGTTTTTATAACGGAACTATTATTTTGATAGAAAAAAGCCAGACTCTAATTTTACTTAACTATTGTATTTTAGATCGTAATCTATCATCCATTCAATGCCGTATTTATCTCTAAACATGCCAAAATAGGATCCCCAAGGGCTATCGCCAATTGGCATTTCAACGGTTCCATCTTTAGAAAGTCCGTTGAATAGTTTGTCTGCTTCTTCCTTGCTTTCGGCGCTGATTACAATTTTGCTTCTGTTTTCGTTTTCATTCGTTTTTCCCATTATTTCAGGAACATCATTGCCCATTAAAACAGAATCTCCTATTGGAAGTGCGATGTGCATTATTTTGTTGGCTTCGTGTTCTGCAACTGGAAACTCAGGACCTGCCAATGCTGAGAAACGCATGACCATGGCGAACTCTCCACCAAAAACAGATTTGTAAAAGGTAAATGCTTCTTCGGCATTGCCATTGAAGTTGATGTGAGGATTGATTTTTGCCATGTTTTTAGTGTTTTAGCGGTTTAACATTAATAGAATCGACAAAGCCACATTTAACTATTTCATATTCTATGTTTAATTTTTTTCTCATCCAGTCATAATCTGTTACTTTGTTATAATCTGTTTTTCCGTATTTGAGATAAATGGTTGTTTTGATGTCTTGTTTAACAAGAAATTTTTTTTTGAAGGGCCTGCATTTCATCCCATAAATCTTCATCACAATTTTATTATCTACAATGTCATTTACATTAAGTGTAAACCTTTCCAAACCGTCAAAATCAGTACAACATTTTGCCAATATTCTTTTATTTCCTGAAAAAACTTCAGTAAAAGCCCCTATTAAAGTGTCTTTGGTGTTTTTTTCAACGGCTAAATATTGGAACGTAATGTCGTTTTTTGAATCAATGTTTTGTCCATCGGCATTTATAGCAATAATTAAAATTAAAAGAGATAGTATTGTTTTCATTTGTTTTTATGTTTAGTTGTGTGTTTCAAAAATATAAAAATACGGATGTAATTTGTTATTTTTCTCCATAAATCTGAACATCATCAATTTGAAAAGCACCGTCTAAGGTTAAGGTTTTTCCAGAACCCGTATACCGAAAAGCAATGTTAACCTTCCCTTTGTAGGAAGACAAATCAATACCGCCCGAACCCACAAACTGATACCAGGGCGTGGCTTGAGTAGGCAAATTAGCCTTGAGCGGAATCCAAGTAGCTGAGGCAACGTTTACTCCATCGAAATTATTCGAAATAAAAACATCTAAAGCATTCAAAGACGAATCGACGTCTAAATGATGCTGAGCGGCACGAAAGGTTAAAATTTCACTTGAATATTCGTCCAAATCAATTGCTGGGGTGATTAACCAACCCACATTCGAAACTACTTTCGTTCCGCTTATCGCATATTCGGCACAACCGTTACCTGAATAGACCGAGCCTTTCCAATATAAACTTCCTTTTTGAACAATGTTGGTCCAGCCGGCTAAGTTGATATTGGTATTGGCAGCAGCGGTTTCAAAATTTTCAGAGAAAAAAGAAGTGTTTCGCTTTCCTGTCATGGTTACGTCTTTTTCTGAACGCGCTACCAACTGATAATCGGTGCCGTATTTTGTCAAAATCCCTTTTACTTTTCCGCTACCCAATGGAACATCTTTGGTTGAAAAATCGGCAAAACTGCTGGTTCTAAAATAGACTTTGTTGCCCAATTTGTCTTCAATATTCCAGTTGGTGCCTCCGCCTACATCATTGCTGCTTTCGTAATAATGTCTTCCAATGGCTTCTGCCGAGAATTGCACATCGGATACCTCTACCAAAGTGTTGAGGTAGTTGTCGTTTAGCAACTCATTAAGAGCAACCGACTTGGTTAATACGGCTTCGCTCAGTTTGGTACAAGACGCAACGAGAACTTTTTTATAGACATTGGGCGAAAGCCTGCCCACCCCACCTTCGTTAAATGAATTGACGTAAATATTCCCAATGCGCAAGCCTCCATAGAAAATATCGGTGTATTGATCTTTCAGTTGGATATAAACTTTATTACCCAGTCGGTAATCAATGTAGGTATTGCTCACATCAACGGGAACGCTAAATCCAATGGCGGGTTGTGTGGCGGTAGCTAAAGATTGAAAATATATGGTTTTGAAAAAGTTTCCGTTTTCATCAGATGAAATCACGTAAGCTTCGATGATATCGTCGAATTTATACTGCGCCACAACTGGGTCGGCACCTTTGCGAACTTCTGCAACAGTTCGGTTTACGGTTAAATCGGGTTGTGTACAATTTAAGGGTGGCAGCGCAATTTCGTCTTTCACACAACTTGTGGAAAGGATGGCCAAAAAAATAAAAAACAAGGAATTTTGAATAGGAATTTTCATTGTAATTTGGGAGTTATAAGTTAATAGAAAGGCTTACAAAATAGGTTCTTCCGTAGCCGTAAAAATAGTTGTTGCCAAAGTTGGGGTTTCCACTAGAAACGTCTTGATCGCGTTGCCTAAAGTTGGCATTTCGTGCTTGTTCATAACCACCGGTTTTGAAGACTTTGTCCAAAACATTGTTGACACTACAAAATAAATTGAGATTCTTTTTGAAAATGCGCCACGATTTTCCTCCCACTAAGTTCAATAACATAACAGGCGCTAACTCTTCTTGTTGTAATAAAATTTTAGCACGTTCTTCAGTCGCTTCTGGAAAAGGAAATCCGCTGGCGGGATTCGTAAAAAATATTGAAGTTCGCGCAATGGGAGAGATGTCAATGTAGCGGTCGGCTACATAATTTACATTAGCACTCAACCACCAATATTTTGGATTTCGGTACTCCAAACCAAACGAATAGGCTTGTTGCGGTGTTCCCGCTTGACGGTAGTTTTTGAGTGCAGCAGTACCAAAATCAAAAACAGGCAAGGCATTTTCGGCAGAAGCTTTCGCATCGTTGGTAATCGTCACATTGGGATTGCTAACATAGATATATTCGCCAAAACCTGCCGCTATAATAGTTTTTAAAGTGGGATCCATTTGGTATTCAAAACTCAGTTCCGTCCCCCAATTTTTTTTGTCTAAATGTGTTAGTGTTTGACTCACAAAAGCATTCGTACTGGTATTGCCTGCCCCGTTGTCAAAAATTCCTTCGGCATAAAAAAAGGAGGTTTCTGTTGCATTTTTTATTTGGCTAAAATAACCCGTGAAGCGCATTTTTAGTTTGGGTGAACGATAGACATAACTGGCGTCTAAACTGCTGTTGTTCTCACTTTCAATTCCGTCCACCACTGCGTTGTTAAGACGGGAATTTGGATAAACAGCTCTTAAATTTGGTGCTTTGGTAGCATGAGAACCATTGAAAAGTAGTAGTTGTTTACCTGATAATTTCCAAGTTAGCCCACCTTTGAAGCCAAAATTTTCAAAGTGAATTATTGGGCTTTCGCCAAAGGAATTAGTTGGATAAATTCCGTTTTTGTACAAACCTTCTCGTTGGTAAGCTGAGGTTGAAAATTCCTGTGCCAAGTAAAAATCAACTTTTTTGTATCGAAACTGAAATTGGGTAAACCCCTCCAAGCGTGTGGCCATTAGATTGAAATTGTACCCATACGCATCGCCCACTTTCACTTGTCGGTTTGGGTTGTTTAAATCTGATTCTGCTTGATCGCCTTTGTAAAACACATCAACATCTTTGAAATATAATCCGCCTAATAAATCCAATACATTCTGATAATTGTGAGAGTGTAATTTATTAAAATAAGCCCCAGCATTAAGTCGAATATTCTCAGTTAGTTCGGTATTCAACAGCGCATTGAAAGCGAGTGTTTGATCGTCGCTTCGGTCTTCGTAAAGAATGTATTTACTTTGGGCAGGTTCAAATCCTGTGATTTTTCCGTTGGCATCCATAATTGGATTTTGATTGGCTTGGTATAGTGCCGCCCAATCGATTTGAGGTTGTGCTAGAAAGGCTGTTTTGTTTGACTCGGCATTCACCAAATCGGGTGTAAAAGCACCCGAAAATTCCCCCTCATCTTTGGCGTATAAAGAACTAAAGTAACTGGGCATTTTTCGATAATAAGAGGGTACGGGGCTGTTAGCGTGTTGGTAATCAATATTGGAATTCCCAATTTTTCCAAATTGGTAAAGCGCACCTATATGGAGTTGGGTAGTTGTATTAATTTTGAAATAATCGTTCAGCATCAAAACCGGTTCTTCGATAGTTTTGATTCTTAAATTGCGTTGTTTCCCGTTTTGAAAACCCCAATAAGAATTGTACTTGGTCGAGGTTAAAGCGGCTACTTCATCTGTATTAGGCGAATTTTTTCCTCGAGAATTGGGTGTGAAAAAAGCCGTAAAGTTGAGCGAATTTCGATTAGTAAGTTTCTTTTCAATACTGGTAAAAACTGAATTGGCATCATAAGTTGTGCCTTCAAAATAGCCTTCGTTGGTATAGCGTTTTCCAGCCGAAAACACGAAAGCCCATCCTTTTTTGCTCATTCCCGAAGCATACGAAACCATAGTTCGCCAGCTGTAATTGGTATTGGTTTCTGAAAAGGATATTCGAGTTCCTTTTCGGTACGTTGATGCCTGTGTGCTGATGTTTTGTGAACCCAAAATGCCGCCAAAAGCATAGTCAGAAGGGCTGGTGCCAATGGCAATTTCTTGGTTGCGCAACACGTCGTTAATGCCACCCCAATTGCCCCATTGCGGTCTACCATCATAGATTTTGTTCATTGCCATCCCATTAATCATGAGTTTTGCATATTGGCTGTCTAGCCCACGCACCCGAAAACGGGCTTGTCCCCAATTGAACGCTGCAGCTTGTTGGAAAGCATCTTTAGAAGCCTGTAATAATCCCGAGGTACTTTCGGAGCCGCTATTGTCTTCGTCTAAATCATTATCTAAAATGGAGATGACAGCTGCTTGTTGATTGATTTCATCGTCTTCTTCTAGCGGAATAGTGCCTAAGTCAATTAGTTTGTCTTGGAGAATTTGTACCGAAATTAACTTGTCTTTGTATCCTTGATTATGCAATAGCAGTAACTGGTTGCCTTGCAAATTGGTTTTGAATTGGAATTTTCCATCGGCAGAAGTCAGTTGCATGGCGTTAGTATTCTGAATAGCAACCACCACAGAAATTAATGGAATCTGTGATTTGGAATCGATAATTTTTCCAGAAATGAGGGTCTCTTTTTGGGCAAAGAGCAGACTTGCATAGAATAGAAAAAACAGCTTGGGGCAGAGGGTTTTCATACAATTTGGGATTAAAATGAAAATGGGATTTTTCGAAACAACAATGGGTGTATTGTTTTGAAAGTAAATACTAAAAAGGATGTTTTTGGAAAAAGAATTGGCAGCGTGGTATTGTGTTCCAATTCTAAAGTTAAAAGTAGTAAAAAAATTTATCGATTGATTTTTTCGGCAAGTTTTTTTGCTTTTTTGCCACGAAGCCGCAAAGTTTTTGAACCATTAAGAGATTAAGCGAATTAAGATTTTCCTGATTTCTTGAATTTTTCCAATCTGTGTCCATCCTCCTACTTCAAATAATGTACACTGTAAATAAGAAAACACACCCCTAGCCCCTCTCGAGAGGGGAACGTTTAATCTTCATATATCGTAAATCGTCCTTCTAAATTTACTCTGCCGTTTTAATCTTAGAAACCATAAACGAGATGAATACTCCGAAAATTCCAATGAAAGCAAAAGAAAATTGCAATCCAAAAGCCTCTGCGATATAACCAATTATTGGCGGCCCCATTAAAAAACCTAAGAAACTAACGCTTGAAACAGCCGTTAATGCTTCGCCAGTAGGAATTTCAGGGTGTTTTCCTGCAATGCTATAAAGTGTAGGAATAATAGTCGAAACACCTAGTCCTACAAACATAAAGGCAATAGTACACGGAATTAAAAAGGGGAAAAAGACCGCTGTAAAAAGACCACTCGAAATCACCACGCCACTGATTTGCATGACTCTTTTTCGTCCAAATTTTTGAATGAAACGATCGCCTAAAAAACGGCCACTTGCCATCATAATCATAAACGAAGTATAGCCCAAAATCACTAATGGTCCAGGCGCTTTCACCACGTCTTTGAAATACACGCCGCTCCAATCAAACATAACCCCTTCGCTTGCCATACAACAGAATCCGATGATACCCAACCACATCAACATCTTGTCGGGTTTTCTGAATCCTTTTTCCTTTTTTGGTTGTGGTTTTTCAACGGCTTTGATGAGGTATTTGATGTTGAATGAAATTAAAGATAAAACAAGAATGCCCACAATAGTAAAATGCTGAAACGGAGTTAGTTCTAATGCTAACATTCCGAGTCCAACAAAGGCGCCAGTGAAACCCGCCAAACTCCACATACCGTGGAAAGACGACATAATGGTTCTTTTGAACAATCCCTCCGTATATACTCCTTGGGTATTCACAGAAATATTAGACAGGTTACCAAAAATGCCAAAAAAGAACAATCCTAAAGCCAGTAGCCAAGGATTGGAGGCTAAACCTAAATTGGTTAAGCTGATAGCATACATGATTATGGCAAAAATAAGCGTATTATGACTTCCAAAACGAGTTACTAATTTTCCTGAAAACGGCATCATTGCTAATTGGCCTACAGGAACGGCAAACAAGATAGAACCCAAAGTAGCTTCGCTAAGATGAAGCGTTGTTTTAATATCAGGAATACGGCTTGCCCAAGAGGCAAAACACAATCCCATTCCGAAATAAAAAGAACCTACTCCTAATCTAATTCGGTTCAGATAAGATGCTTTCGCTTCGCGGTAGCTTTTTTTATATTTTCCTTTGCCTTTGAATCGGCCTAAAAAGTTTAAATCTATCAAAATGAATTCTTTAGCATTGTGTTGTTGCAAAAATACAAAAACACGCAATTCAAAAGCTATAAATTCGAAATGACAGTAAATTACAACGTTATTGTTTATAAAAAGCGAATTTTGAACACAGATTTCTCGAATTTCTTAAATCTGCGTTCTATGTAGTATATTGTAAACAAAACACACCCCTAGCCCCTATAACTCTCTTTAATATTATTTTTTGGAATCGTTGAATCTTCGATTTCGAGAGGGGAACGTGTAGCTTTCGCAAATCCTATATCGTAAATCTAACCTATTGTAATTACTTTTTGCTCAGTATTACTTTGGATTGCCGCTTCAATAATTTGCATTACATTAGTGCCTTCTTGCGCTGTTACGGGTTCGGGTTGGTTTTCTACTATCGAATGGTACACCCCGTCAAAATAATCGTAATAATTTCCTTGAAGTGTTGGGATTTTTTCACGAATAATAGTGCCGTTTTTTTCAGTATGCAACAAACCTTCTTTGTCTTTCGGTTCGGTTCCCCAAGTGGTTAGATTGGGTTTTTTTCCCAGTTTTAATTCGTCTTCCTGTACATCGCCACGAGGTTTTAAGAATGACCCTTTTTTTCCATGCAATACAAATGCAGGATTGGCTTCGCGAACAAAAAAACCGGCTTTCAGGCGCACTCTTTTATCTGAATACAACAACAGAATATCGATGTAATCATCTACGATAGAATGTTCACGCGTGATGCGAATATCAGCAAAAACGCCTTTTGGCATCCCGAATAAACACAAGGCTTGATCAATTAAATGAGGGCCTAAATCTTTTAGTATTCCTGCGCCTGCATTGGCCGTTTCTTTGTGAAATTTTGGACTTAAAATAGGGTTGTAGCGGTCAAAATGAAATTCGGCTTCTACAATTTCGCCCAAGATGTTATCTGTAAGTATTTTTTGAACGGTTTTAAAGTCACTATCCCAGCGTCTGTTTTGGAAAACGGCCAATTTTAGTCCTTTGGTTTTAGCCAATTCAGTTAGTTCTTGTGCTTCGGCAACGGTAGTGGTAAAGGCTTTTTCGACCACAGCGTGTTTGCCCGCTAGCAATACTTTTTTGGTATATTCAAAATGTGTTTCTACTGGGGTATTCACTATAATGACTTCGGCATCCGACTCTAAAACTGCTTCCAAACTCGGATAACTTGTTACTTCCGGATAATCCAATTGAATTAATTTTTTAGTTCTTTCCCAAGAACCTAATAATTCGAACCCAGGATGAAGCGCTAAAAAAGGAGCATGAAACACCTTTCCAGACATGCCGTAAGAAAGTAAAGCAGTTTTGATTTTTTGCATGGTTTTTATGTTTTTGATGCTAACTATTGCAAAGTAACGGAGTTTTTTGCCGCGAAGGCGCAAAAGCGCGAAGATTTTTGAGATTAAGAATTTCTTTATTTGCGTTAGTTTTTTTAAACGAGAAATATAAACACACCCCTAGCCCCTCTCGAGAGGGGAACGTGTAGCTTTCAAAAAACGTCATTTACCCCTTATATCGTACTTCGAATATCGCAAATCGTATATCGAATTAACAAACTTTTAGCAGCCGATGGTTTTTTAAACTATTTATAATACAAAAGAAAACCCTATTTTTGTGCATCAAAATTAGAATTAAAACTAGAACATGGATATTGTTATCAAGCTTTCTCAATTTTTAATGAGTTTATCATTATTAATTATTTTACACGAATTAGGACATTTTATCCCTGCCAAATTATTCAAAACAAGAGTAGAGAAATTCTACTTGTTTTTTGATGTTAAATACTCTCTTTTAAAGAAAAAAATTGGCGAAACTGAATACGGAATTGGGTGGTTGCCTTTGGGTGGTTATGTAAAAATTTCGGGTATGATCGACGAGAGTATGGACAAAGAACAAATGGCTTTGCCTGCACAACCTTGGGAGTTTCGTTCTAAGCCGGCTTGGCAACGTTTGATCATTATGTTAGGCGGTGTAACAGTGAATTTTATTTTGGCGTTTATTATTTATATCGGAATGGCATTTGCTTATGGCGATATGTTTGTATCGACTGTCGATTTGAAAGACGGACTTTTAATTGAAAATCCAGTAATGCAAAAAGCGGGTTTCCAAACAGGAGATAAAATTTTAGCCATTGACGGAGAAAAAGTGACAAAATTTGATAACCAAATCAATGCCAACATTGTAATGGCGAAACACGTTTTGATTGAAAGAAATGGAGACAGACAAACCATTACTATGCCTGTTGAATTTGTAGACGAATTGTCTAAACAAGCAAAATCCCCTTTAGTTTCTCTTCGTATGCCATTTGTAGTTGGTAGTGTTGATGATGATTCAAAAAACAAGGATTTGCAGCCTAAAGATATTGTGTTGCGTTTGAACGAAGAACCGGCTAAATATTTTGACCAGGCAAAAACAATCTTAGACAAAAACAAAAATAAATTGATTGTAGCAGGAATTTTGAGAAATGACAAAGAAATGCTAGTACCTGTTCAGGTGGATGCTGATGGGAAATTAGGTCTTCACAGAGCTGGTTTGGATTTAGAATCATTAGAAAAACTTGGCTATTATAAAGTTAGCAAACAGGAGTATAGTTTCTTAGAGTCGTTCCCGGTAGGAATCCAAAAAGGAGCCGATCAATTAGTGGGTTATGGCAAGCAATTGAAAATGATTTTCAATCCAGAAACAAAGGCGTACAAGCAAGTAGGGGGATTTGCAGCTATTTTTAATATTTTCCCTAGTTCATGGAGCTGGGAAGTGTTTTGGAACATTACCGCACTGTTATCGATTATGCTTGGGGTCATGAATTTATTGCCTATTCCTGCCTTGGACGGAGGGCATGTAATATTCTTGTTGTACGAAATCATCAGTGGTAAGAAACCAAGTGATAAATTCTTAGAGAATGCACAAATGGTTGGTTTTGTTTTACTTATCAGTTTGTTGTTATTTGCTAACGGAAATGATATTTATAAAGCAATTGTAGGCAAGTAAAAAAAAATAAAAATTTACAGCTAATTATTTGCGAAAAACAAATTTAGCCCTATATTTGCACCGCTTTAAAAGTGAAATACACTTTCCTCCTTAGCTCAGTTGGTTAGAGCATCTGACTGTTAATCAGAGGGTCCTTGGTTCGAGCCCAAGAGGGGGAGCGAGAAAGGGTTTAACGGATTTTTTCGTTAAACCTTTTTTCATTTTACCTTGTAACCCCCTGTTAATACTGGCTATCTCACTTAAGATTGGATTCAAATTTGCGGTTCGAACTTTTTTATTTTCGAATTGAATATTTTTTTCAAATATCGAACCAATTATCTTCCGTTTTTGCTCTAAATCAGAGTTATTGTATTGAATATCAATATTTATAAACTTTTTTGTGGCTCTGCTGTACAAATCAAGTAGCATTTTATTGTCTTCTGAAGATATTTCTTTGGATTTAAGATCGGCAAGTAAATTTTCATACCGTTCTTTTGCAGATTCATAACCTGATTTATCTATGTCACCATCAATGTATAAATCTTGAACTTTGACCAACTTATCTTCTATTGATTTTACATTTTCATGGTGTTTGGGTCCTAAAACTTTTCGATTTGTATCTTCTAATAATTTTTCTTTGATGATTTCAAAATACAATTCTTGGAATTGCTTATCAAAAGACAAATCTGCTAAAAAGGCAGTTACTTGCTGGTGTACTTCCTCAGATGTATATCTCCCTTTACAAGGGCTTACACAATGGTAATAGCTGTAGTATTGTGTTCTTCCTTTTGATGTGCTAGCCCTCATTTGTTTGTTGCAAATTGGACAATGTAAAAACCCTTTCAAAGGAAAGTTATCATTGTAAACTTTTGGTGCTTTCTGTTTTCCCCTTTTTCTGTTATTCATTACTTGCTGTACTTTGTCAAATAATGCTTTGGTTATTATAGGCTCGTGAATTCCATTAACAATTGTTT
>JACCDR011076070.1_pt1 | contig 14318 bp, 11 predicted proteins | sample 7446431 | NCBI WGS metagenome assembly JACCDR01 (sample SAMN15323443, study PRJNA562643) | freshwater metagenome | isolation source: river surface water | place: USA:Blue River Watershed | collected 2017-08-17 | reverse complement strand
GTGCGAAGCGATCCACCGCCATCCACACCTGCCCGTCGGGCATCGCCAGCGCAACGGCAAAGTCGCCCTCGACGCGCGCGGCGGCCTGCGCGCCGTGCTTCTGGAACGCCCGTTGCCAGGCTTCGAGCAGTTGGCCCGCGTCAGCCAGGGTCTGGCAGTCGGGGTCGAGAAAACGCGGGCGGCCAAGGAGCAGGGGGCGGGGCAGGGAAGCGGTCATGGGTCACGGGTCGGGGCGACCGCGAAGTCTGCCTTCGCGGGGCGGCCCGGATGCGGCAGGCCGGACCGGGGTTGTGACATATGCAGACAAACCGCCGCGGCGCGCCAGGGTCAGCGGCCGAGCAGGCGTGCCGGAACGAGCTTGGCCAACGCGGCCAGGTTGTCGAGACGGCGGCCACGTCGCATCGAACGGGCATGCAGCCGCCAGGACTCGGCGATGCGGCCCGCCTGTCGCGCACGCCAGGCCCAGTCGAACAGCACGCCGGCCTGTTGATCCAGGACCACGGCCTTGTCGGCTGCATCGAGGCCGTCGTACGCCGCGATCAGCTCCAGCGCGGTCAGGAGCTGGGGTGCGTGGCCCTCGACCGCCGCATCGGCCTCGAAGGAGATGTTGTCCTCGCCCAACGTGTACTCGATCTGCGGCCGGTGCAGGCAGGCGAAGCCGAACTGGCGCGACAGTCGCACCCAGAACTCGTAGTCCTCCGAGACGCGCAGCTCCTCGCGCATGCGCTCGCGTGCGGCGGCGGCGCTCAGCACGACGCTCGACAGGTTGAACCAGCAGCCGTGCCGCAGCAGGCTGCCGAAGAAGCGCGAGCGGTCGAACACCGACCAGTCCGCGCTGGACTCGAGCACCGGCGTGGCCGCGAGCTTGGCCTCGAAGTTCGGGCCCATGTACGGCACTTCGACCTCGCCCCGCAGGTACCGTGCCCGGCCAAACACCACGCCGATGCCGGACGGCCTGCCCAGCAACGCCGCGGCCTCGGCCAGGTGCCCTTCGAGAAAGCGGTCGTCGCTGTCCAGGAACGCGACGGCATCCACCGTGCCGGCAGAGGTCGCAGCGGCCAGGCCGGTGTTGCGCCCGCCCGCCGGGCCCTTGCGACCCTGGTTGGTCAGGCCGACGACCGGCTGGCCCGCGTAGGTCTTGGCCAGCCAGTCCAGCGTGCCATCGGTCGACCGATCGTCGACCACCACGACCGAGACCTCGACGCCGGGGCCGGTCTGGGCCAGCGCCGAGTCGATGGCGCGACTGAGGCTGTGCCGCCGGTTGTAGGTGGGAATGACGACGGCGAATCTCATCGTTGGATCAACCCTGCAAAAAGTCGAAATGCCGCCTGTGCGATCACGTCCCGCTGGTGGCGGCGCAGCCAGGGGCCGACCCGCGCATCCGGCGGCTCATCGCGCCGAGCCAGGAGGGCCTCGAGCGCCTGGGCCAGATCACCCGGCTGTCCCGGCCGGCAGGGCCGGCCCAGGCCCAGCTCGTCGACCAGCACCCGGCTGCTCTCGCCGTCGACGCCGTACAGCAGCACCGGGCGGCCGGCCGCGACGTAGTCGAACAGCTTGCCGGGCCGATAGCGCTCGAAACCCGCCGGCACCAGCAGCAGCAAGGCGTCCGCCTCGCGCATGCGGGCCACCGCGTCGGCCTTGGTGACGTGGTCGGTCAGCTCGATCAGGTCCGCGTGCCGGCTCTGCGCCAGCGCGGCGTGTTCCGATGGCGAACAGCGCCCCACAAACGACAGCCGCAGGTCCTGGCGCCAACGGGCATGGCGCTGCAGCGTCTCGTCCAGGTCGTGGATGAAGCCGCGCGGCGAGTTGTGGCCGGACAAGGTGCCGACATGCGCCAAGCGCAGCGGGCCGTCGCGGAGCCGGCGGGCCGACGTCGCCACCACGGCAGGCCCGAAGTCATCCGGCTCCCAGCCGTTGGGCAGCAGATGGGTCCGTTCGGGCCGCAGGGCGGCGAACACCGCCAGCTGGTGCCGGCGGTGGGACTCGGTCGTGAAGATCACTGCCGCGGCATCGGCCAGGCAGGCGGCTTCGTAGCGCCGGTCGTCCGGCCCGCTGTCGACGAAGTCGAAGGGGCACTCCGTCCACTCGTCTCGGTAGTCCAGCACGAGCGGCACGCCGAAGTGCCGGGCCACCCAGCGCGCGGCGAGGAACATCGAGAACGGCGGCCCGGACGCCAGCACCAGCGCGGGCGGATCGTCGCGCAGCGCGTCGATCGCCAGGCTCGCCGCCCGGGTGGCCCATGCGAACCCCCCGTCCACGCGCGGAAAGAGCCGCCAGCTGTAGGCCGACTCGGCCTGTTCGACGACAACCCGTCTCGTGGTGGGCGGAACCCGCTGCAGCAGCTCCTGGCCGTGCTGCGACTGGTTCGCCGGTGAGTCGCCCTGGATCGTGGTGAACCGCCATCCGTCGCGGGCGCCGTGCACCAGCAGCGACAACGGGCGATGAACGCCGGCATTCGAGTTGGGCGGCAGCGCCCAGGCGAACAGCGCCACGTGGCCACGGTCTGCCGCCGGCGCCTGCACGCGCTGCCGCCGGCTCACCCGCCACCATTCGCGCCCCAGGCCGACGCTGCCGTGCAGCGTCTGGCCGGCCGACCCGATGCGTCCCAGCACGCTCACGTCGGCCAGTAGCGCCCGACCTTGCGCCAGCCGTTCGCGAGGTTCTGGCGCAACTTGCGGGCCACAGACCACGCCGGCAACGGCGCGGCGCGATCGGCGATCTCCGCATAGCGGGCGAGGTACTGCTGCTTCAGCCGGCGCAGGTCGTACTGCTCACGGGCGACCGCCAACCCACGCCGCCCGATCTCCGGCCACGAGGCGCGCTGCCCCGGCGCTAGCGCGCTGGCCAGGGCGCCCGGTGCCGCCATGTCAACGAAGATGCCCTGCTGAACGATGCCGCGTTGGTTCGGATGGCCGGTGCAGATCACCGGCAGGCCCATCGCCATGGCCTCGATGTACACGATGCCGAAGGTCTCGAACAGGCTGCCCAGCACGAAGGCGTCTGCAGCGGCGTAGGCCTTGGGCAGCTGGTCGTGGGGCAGCGAGTCGAAGTGCACCCGCTGGCCCAGCAGCTCGGTACCCAGCGCCTTGATCGCCGGCGAGTCCTCGCTCTCCTGCCCGACGATCGCCAGGTGCAGCGTCGGATCGCCGGTGGCGGCCACCTCGCGGATCACGTGGTCCATCCGCTTGTGCCAGTAGCAGATGGTGCCCACGCTCAGCAGCAGCGTGCAGCCATCCGGGATGCCGTGGCGCTGCCGGAAGTCGCTGGGCAGGCCGGGGCGGAACCGTTCGGTGTCAACGCCATGGGGGATCAGGAAGGCCTTGTCGCGGCGGCTCCGCGACAGGTTCAGCGGCGTGTGTTCCTGGACAAAGTCGCACGGCGGCAGATCGATGGCCGGGATCGCACCCCCGTTGGAGAACAGCAGCGTCGGGGTCTTCGCGAACAGATGCCGTTGGGCATGCAGCACGCGACACACGTCGCGGTCGAGGCAGTGGATGACATCGAAGCGGCCGTCCAGCAGAGCCGGCAGCACGCCCCAGGCAAAGCTCTCGCCCTCGATCCGGATGCGCTCGTCGCTCATGGCCGCGGCATGCCACTTGGGCGCCACGGGCAGCCGGGCGTGGTCAAGCCCGGCGGCATCGCGCGGGATGTGCGGCACCACCTGCTCGCGCGGGCTGCTCGCCCCGCCGCCCTTGAACAGCGTGATGTCGAGATCGTCGGCCAGCAGGTCGAACAGGCCGCGGGCGAAGGTCTCGTGACCGCGCAGGACGCGGCCCAGTCCGGGGCAGAGCAGGGCTACTCGGATGGCGCTCATCTCAAGGCTTGGAACGGCGGGCGGCGCTCCGGCGCTGGGGCCCCGGTGCCTCCGGCCCGGCAACCCGCGGGCGCGTGTCGCCGCTCATCGGGGGTGGTTCTCGCCCCGGGTCGCCGGTGGTTCCGGGGGCGTGCGTCGATCAGCCCCGAAGGCTAGCTCAGGCTCCGCCAGGAAGTGCGGCCCCGGATGGGCAGTTGTGCGCGCATGCCGCGCGATTCGCGGCCACTGGCGCAGGCAACGCCAGGCTGCCAGCCAGCGCCCGGCCAGCTCGCGCCCGTCCATGTCGAGCAGGGCATCGAGCAGGGGCATCACGAAACCGCGCAGCACCAGGACGCGGCCGATGTAGAGCGGTCGACTGCCCGGCGTCTTGGCCGCGAGCATCAGACGCGGCAGCGCCAGCCGTGCCGCGCGCTCCACCGGCCCCGTGCGGCCGCCCTGGACAGGCGATCGATAGCGGACATGGGCCACGCGGACACCCGGCACGAGCGCAAACCGCACGCCGTGGTGATGCCAGCGCGCCAGCAGGTCGTCGTCCTCGCCGTACATGAAGAAAAGGGGATCGAAGCCGCCGGCCAGGCGGAACGTCTGCGCGCGCACCAGCCAGACGGCTGCATTGAGGCCGCGCACCTCGTAGGCGCTGCGGGGCTCTCCGGCGATCAGATCCGAGAGGTAGGCCTGGGCGTGCGGGCACAGGTATCCCCGCAGGGTGTTGTCGTCCGGGTGGCGGCCGTCGGCCCGCACCTGCATCGGCGAGCACACGCCGAACTCGGGGTGGGCCTCCATGAAGGCCCAGAGCGCCTGCAGGCTGCCCTCGGGCAGCACCGTGTCCTGGTTGAGCAACAGCACTTGCTCGGCGCCCTCGGCCAGGGCCTGTGCGATGCCGATGTTGTTGGCACGGCCAAAGCCGATGTTGCGCGACAGCGGCGAGATCAGGAAGTCCGGGTGATGTCGCCGCACCCAGTCGACCGTCCCGTCCGTGGAGGCGTTGTCCAGCACGTGGACCCGCCCCGCACCGGCTGCCGCCAGCGAGGTCAGGCAGGCTTCGATGCAGCCGATGCCGTTGTAGCTGACGATCACGACATGCAGGCGCCTCATGGCATGTCGGCACCGGCTCCGGGCCTCACGGGCAGGCCCAGGCGTGCCCGCAGTCCGCGGTACAGCGGCTCGTGCGTGAGCGGGTGCCCGGTCCTTTCGGCCACCCACAGCCCGATCACCGCTCCAGCCAGGGCGCAGCCCAGCGCCGAAGCGGCAGCCCACGGTCCGCCGCGCGGCGCGCCCGTGGCGGCCACGTGCAGCACCGCCGGCAGCAGCACCGCCACCGTCACCAGCACCGACGGCCTCAGCGTCGGCCACAGTGCCTTGGCCAGGCCGGGCAGGCCCCGGTTGCCCACCAGCAGGAACACCGGCGCCGCGATCAGGGCCGAGCACAGAAAGGCCCAGGCGACGGCCTGCATCGACTGGAAGCCGACCGCCGCGACGCCCACCAGCACCAGCCGCATCGGCTGGACAACGAGTTCGGTGCGCGTCACCAGGTCGATGCGTCCGACGGCCACCAGCACGGTCGGCACCAGGCTCGTGAGGGCACTGACCGCCGCCGCCAGTGCGAACACCGGCACCAGGGCTGCCGCGGCGTCCCACTGCGGCCCGAACAGCAGGCGCAGCGCCTCCAGCGCATAGAGCCCCAGCAGGCCGTAAAACGGCCACGCGAAGGTGGTCACCAGCGTCAGTGAGTGCCGGAACCGGGCGTCGACGGCGACGCCGTCGCGGTGGCTCTGTGCGAACGCCGGCATCGCCACGTTGCGCACGGCGGTCATCACGTCGCGGTGGAAGAGGTTCACCACGCCCTGCGCCCGGCTGATCAGCGCCACCGCCTGAAAGCCGAGCACGCGCCCGACGATCAGGTCGTTGGCATCCATCGACAGCGTGGTGACGACGCTGGTGACGGCGCTCTGGCCGCCGAATCGGAGCACCGGCCGCCACATCGTCAGCGAAGGCGCCTGCAGCTGGCGGTCTGGCCACGCGAGCCAGGTGCCCACGGCGGTGGCCATCGCCGACACCACGGCCCCCACCGCCATGCTGTCGGCCCCCCAGCCCCGCAGCGCCAGGCCCACGGTGGCCCCGAGGCCCGCCACCGTGGAGGCCAGGGACACGAACAACATCAGCCGGAACTGCATGTTCCGTCGCAGCAGCGCCATGCGCACGGTGCAGAAGGGCAGCAGGAGAAAGGTGATCGATGCGATGCGCATCGTCTGCGCCATCGTCGGCTCGCCGTAGAACGCGGCGACCCACGGCGCCGCGGCGAACACGGCGATGAACAGCCCCACCCCGAGCACCAGCGAGACGCCGAACGCCGTGCGCACATGCAGTTCCGAGAGCTGCTTTTCCTGGACGACGTAGTTGCCGATCCCGAAGTCCCGCAGCACATGCGCCACACCGATGACGGCCAGCGTCACCGAGTACTGGCCGATCTCGTGCGGGGTGAGCAGCCTCGCCAGCACCATGTTGCTGGCCAGGGCCAGGGCCACCGACAGATACCGCTCCAGGAAGGACAGCGCCAGGGCCCGGCGCACGCTGGTGGTCACCTCGCCGGTGCCCCGCTGCGGCGCAGTCCCCCTCGCAGCACGGCCTGGGTGCACTTCAGCCACCAGCGGGGCTGCAGCGGCTGTGCGCGGAGCAATCGGCTGTAGCCGCGCCAGGCCACCTGCGGATCGCCGCGGTCCAGGTGCTGCCCGGCGTGCTCCTGCTCCAGGCGCAGCAGCCGGGCCTGCACCAGCGAAGGGTCCTGCTGGCGGCCGGACGGATCGGCGTACCCCCAGCGCGCGACCGCCCGTTGCAGCACCTCGAGCTCCCAGTTCCGCTCGTGCGGACGCCGCGACGCACTGCCGACGGTGACGCGATACAGCGCCCCCACCGAGGCCAGCTTGACGATGGGCCCCAGGCGCGAGAGCCGCAGCCACAGGTCGTAGTCCTCGCCCACGCGCAGCGAGGTGTCGAACCCGCCCAGCTCGCGCAGCGTCTGCGTCCGCACCATCACCGTTGTGGTCAGCATGCAGCACTGCAGCAGCAGCGGGTTGTAGAGCCAGCCGGTGCGCTGCGCGTCGACGCGGTCGTCGACCCGTGACTGCAGCAGCTCGACGGGCTCCTGGTGCTGCCCGCTGGCGTCGGGGTGCCAGAAGTGCCAGGCCGAGAAGACGGCGGCCACCTCCGGCTGCCCACGCAGCACCTTCAGCTGCGCCTGCAGCTTGCCCGGCAGCCAGAGATCGTCGCTGTCGAGGAACGCGACGAACTCGCCGCGGGCCTGTTCGATTGCCCGGTTCCGGGCCACCTGCGGGCCGGCATTGGCCTGTCTCAGCACCTGCACGCGCGGACCGTGCGCACTGGCCCGGGCCACGGTGTCGTCGCTGGAGCCGTCGTCGACCACGATGACCTCCAGGTCGACCCCTTCCTGCGACAACGCGGACCGCAACGAGGCATCGATCGTCTTGCCCGCGTTGAACGCCGGCATGACGACCGACACCTCGGGAGCGGCCGGCGCAGGGCTCACGGCGACGACGCGGTGGGGGCCGGTGCCGACGCGGCGCCGGCCGCGGCCTCGGGCTCGCGCCACTGGCCGATGCGCTGCAGCGCGTCGCGCAGGTCGGTGCGCGTGAAGCCGCCTTCCAGCGCGGCGTGGGCCTCGCGCAGGGCCAGGCTCGGCTGGCCGATCTCCAGGAACACCAGCCCCAGGTTGTAGCGCGACAGCGGGTTGTCCTTGGCATGACCCACGGCGATCTCGAGCTGCGCCACCGCGTCGTCGGTTCGTTTGCGCGAGTGCAGGAACTGCGCGTACAGGGCGCGTGCCACGGTGTCGTCGGGCCTGAAGCGGATGGCCCGATCGAACCAGCACTCGACGGTGAGATCGCTGCCCGGGGCGGGGTCGGTCCGCCAGCGCTCCGAGAGCCGGCGCATCGTGATCAGCGCCCGGTGGTGGTTGGGGTAGACACCCAGCGTGTACGCGACATCGCGGGCCATCTCCCGGTAGGTCGAGGTGGCTTGCCGCGTGAGCGATTCGACGCCCGGTGTGAAGTGGACGCGTTCGACGATGGCCCGAGAGGCCGGCGTGGTGGTGCGGAAGTCCCAGGGGCCGTAGTGGTTGACGAAGGGATTGCCACACGACTGGGCGCCGACCTGGGCGAGCGCCGCGCTCCAGCCCAGCACCCCGGCGAGCGTCATTGCGACAGCCGTGGGCCACGATCGTGGGTAGAACGATGCAGTCACTGCGTGCTTGGGGTTGAGGTGTCGACAGGCCGGGCCGCTTGGGGCCAGCGGAACGAGCCCTGGGCCGTGGCTGGGCGCAGCGCTGACCGGACGCGATCGTAGCGGCCGGCACCGGCCCTCACGCGCAGTTGCCCCGTGCAGATTGCGCGAATCGGCAAGCGCCAGGGGCAGGGCACGGGTGCAGGACGACGCGCGCATGGGCGGTGGTGCCGGATGCGCTTCGCCGGCATGATCCGCACAGGGGCGGCACGCGGCCCGGCGTCACAGGCGGATCCCGGCAAAAACCCAGTGAAGGCGGACCACATGGCGATCAAGGACCACATCGTGAGGTCGGTGTTCCAACGGTACATGGCGTGGCGACTGAAGGACCTCGTCGCGCCCCGGTACCCGATCCTGCTGGAGTACCCGATCGATCCCACTCCGCGCTGGGGATACGACAAACCCTGCCAGCCGCAGCTCAAGGAGATCGTCGATCACCACCGCGCGGACTACCTCCAGGCACTGCAGGCGCTCGACAGGCACGGGGACCACCTGGCCCGGATTCCCGTCCAACCCGATCCGAAGGATGTGTCCGGCCCGTTCTGGGGCAATGACTTCTTTTCGCGGCTCGACGCGATCAGCCTGTACGGCCTGCTGGTGGACAGGACGCCGTCGCTGTACGTGGAGGTGGGCTCGGGCAACTCCACCCGCTTCTGCCGCCGGGCGATCACCGACCACGGCCTTGCGACCCGACTGGTCTCGATCGACCCCAGCCCGCGGTCCGAGGTGGATGCCATCTGCGACGAGGTTGTGCGGGCGCCCATGGAGGCCGTCGATCTGGGCGTGTTCGACCGCGTGCGGCCCGGCGACTTCGTCTTCATCGACAACTCGCACCGCGCGTTCACCAACTCGGACGCGACCACGTTCTTCATCGACGTGCTGCCCAGGCTGCCGAGCGGCGTGACGGTCCACATCCACGACATCTTCCTGCCGCTGGACTATCCCGCCGTGTGGTCCGGCCGGCACTACTCGGAGCAGTATCTGCTGGCGTGCTACCTGCTCGGGGCACGGGGCGGCCAGATGCCGCGCATCCTGCTGCCCAACGCCTACATCTCGTACGACCCCGAGCTGTGTGCCGTGGCGCAAAGGCTGTGGCGGCGACCCGAACTGAGCCCGATGATCGACCCCCAGCGGCCGTATGGCGGCATCCCGGGATGCCACGGGACGTCGTTCTGGTTCGAGACGCCCTGAGGCGGCGCAGCGGCGCGCATGGCGATGGGCGTGTTCGGTCGGCGTGGGAGCCGCGAAGCGCGTCGCCTGGGTTCTGCGCCCACTCGGCACAGGCGCGCTGCTGGGGTTGAGGAAGATCGCGTCGTAGAGCCTGCCGCCGAGGCTTGGGCGCACAGGGTCAGCGCGGATCCGACTTGCCGCGCCCCCGGCCCCAGGGCATGCGCTTGCGGGCCTGCCGGTACCACTGCTCTTGCGTGATCGGGTGACCGATCCGCTCGGCCGTGACGGCAGCCAGTAGCAGACCCGTGACCACGGCAGCCGCCACCTCGATGAGCGGCAGCGGCTCTGATCGGCCGAATCCGGCCCAGCCGGCGTGCAGCGCGGCCGGCGCGACCGACACCAGCGCCACCGCGAAGCTGGGCCACAGCGCCCGGGGCAGACCGCGCCAGAGCTGGCCGACGCCGCGGTCGGCGATCCACAGGAACACCGGCGTGGACGCGATGGTGACGGCCAGGAACGCCCAGGCCACCGCCTCGAGGCTGCGGAACACCAGCGTGGCCGCCACGATGACGCCGAGCTTGCAGGGCTGAACCGCGAGCTCGGCCTTGGTGTAAAGATCGATCCGGCCGACCGCCGTCAGCAGGATCGGCACCAGCGTCGTCAGGCAGGCGAGGGCGCCCGCTGCGCAGTAGATCGGCACCAGGGCCGCGGCCACGTCCCACTGGGGCCCGAACAGCAGGCGCAGGGCCTCCAGCGCGTAGATCGAGACCAGGCCGTAGAAGATCCAGGCCACGAGGGAGATCATCGAGACAGCCGTCAGGTAGCGGGCCGTGACGGGGCCGTTTTCGCGCGCCGTCTGGGCCAGCGCGGGCATCGCGACGGCCCGGACCGCGTTCATCGCATCGCGATGGAACATGTTCATCAGGCCCTGGGCGCGGCTCAGGATGGCCACCGACTCGAAGCCCAGCACCTTGCCGACGACCAGATCGCCGGCGTCGGTCGAGCCGGTCGTGATCACGTTCGTGAAGGTGGTCTGGCTGCCGAAGCTGGCCACGCTGCGCCACTCGCGCAGGCAGGGGCGGTGCACCTTGCGCGACGGTGTCACCCACCAGTTGCCCAGTCCGATGAGGGCGTTCTGAACCACCGAGCCGACGGCCATGCTGTCGGCGCCGAAGCCTGCCCAGGCCAGTGCGACCGTCACGCCGAACGACACCGCAGCGGCGGTCAGCGCGACCGGGACCAGCTTCTTGAAGTGCATGTCGCGGCGCAGCAGTGCCCCGGCGACCGTGGCGAAGGGCAGGATCAGGAAGTTGAGCGCCACGATGCGCAGCGTGACGGTCATCGACGCATCGCCGTAGAACGCGGCCACGTGCGGAGCACCCAGCATCAGGACGGAGAACAGGCCGATGCCGAGGATCAGCGACAGCCCGAAGGCCGTGCCGATGTGTGCCTCGGTCAGGTCTCGCACCTGGATCAGGTAGTTGCCGATGCCGAACTCGCGCAGCACATGGGCCACGCCGATGGCGGCCAGCGACACCGAATAGATGCCGATCTGCTCGGGCGTGAGCAGGCGCGCCAGGATCACGTTGCTCGCCAGGGCCAGCAGCGTGGTCAGGTAGCGCTCCAGGAACGTCAGAGCCAGCGCTCGACGAACCGTTGTCATGGTGCTCGATCCTCGGTGGTTGGGTCGGCGGGCCCGCGGGCCGCCCCGCGGGCGGGCCTGCGCCTGAAAGTGTGGATCAGCAGCGTCGTGGGCCGGTCGGCGCAGTCGGCTCAGCGGTCTGTCTTGGTGCCCGACGTCGCCTTGACGAAGTAGGTGTCGAAGTCGACGGTGACCGGAAAGTGCTCCGGGTTGGTGGGGAACATGCAGGCCAGCTGCCAGCCGCTGCCGCGCAGGAAGCGCATGGTCGACTCGGCATCCGGGATGTCCTTGTAGATGGGCACGTTGGAGACCTCGGTCTGCAACGCCTGCACCAGGCCCGCCGTGCGCGTGGCCCCCTTCATCACCTGGATGTCGAAGCCCTGTGTATCGAGCTTCAGGAAGGGGCGCTTGCAGCCGGTGAGCGACTGGATCTCGGGGAACACGTCGTCCAGCGTCCGGACCTCGACCGAGACGGTCCGCACCACCCGGTTGGTCTCGGCGAACTCGGGAGTTGCCGTGTTGTCGGGCATCAGGAACGAGCTGAACTCGGTGTCCTTTGCCAGGTGGAAGTCCAGCTGGCCGGCCTCGGCGCCCAGCGCGAAGGGGCGGATGTGCCACATCGGATCGCGGGCCTGGGCCTGGCGGCAGGCCTCGAAACAGTCGGGATGCGGCTCGAAGGACACGACCGGGCCCTGGTAGCCCAGGTGGATGCGCAGGTACTCGCGGTACTGCCCGATGTTGGCACCGACGTCGATGACGCAGTCGATCTCGTACAGCTCGAACAGCCGCTTGAGGAAGGCGGTCTGTGGCGCGCGGGCGGCCCGCCACGTGGGCAGGAACTCCAGCCCAGCCATCGCAAACAGTTGCTTGATCATGGTTGCTCCGATCTCAAAACTTGCTGTTCAGGCGCAGGTGCGGGCCGGTCATGGTGGGCTGGCTGCAGCGGGCCTGGCCACGCGCGTGGGCATCAGTTCGGCGGCCAGCCGGCTGACGACGGTGGCCCGCTCGTAGCGGGCCTGGATGGCCTTGCGCGCGGCCTCACCGATCTGCACCGCCATCGCCTTGTCGTTGAGCAGCCTGACGCAGGCCTGCGCCAGCTCGACCTCGGTGTCGCCGATCAGGATCTCCTGGTCGCGCCGCAGCTCGATGCCTTCCGCCCCGAGCGTGGTCGACACGATGGGCTTGGCGTAGGCGGCCGCCTCCATGATCTTCACGCGTGTGCCCGACCCCGAGAGCACCGGGCAGACGCTGATGCGGGTGCGCGCATACAGCCCGTCGAGGTCGTCCACGAGCCCGAGAAACACCACGCCCTCAGGCTTGCGCGCGAAGCCCGGGATCAGTTCCGGATGGGCCCCGGCCACCAGCAGCGTGGCCGCCGGCACCTGGCGCTTCACCAGCGGCCAGACCCGCTGGATGAAGTGGTCGGCACCCAGCCGGTTGGGCAGGAAGTCATAGCCGCCCAGGATGGTGAGCGTCGGCTCGTCCGTGTGCGCCGTACGGGACGGCACGCTGACCGCATTTGGCACTGCCGAGACCTTGCGGCCACCCGGCAACCAGAGCAGGCGACGGCGGTCGCCTTCGGAGCAGACGAACGACCGCTGCGCCAGCCGCATCGCCGCCGCCTCGGCGGCCACCAGGGCCGGCACGTGCAGGTACTTCAGGCGCTTGCCCAGCCACACCGGCGGCTGGGCCACGTCTCGCCACATCGCCACATGCTCGACGTCGTCCAGGTCCAGGTACACCGGCGGCAGCGGCTGGCGGCGCCGCAGGCGCAGCAGCGGCATCATCGCGTGCAGGCGGTGGGCGAACACCAGCACGGGTTGCTCGTCCAGACAGCGCGCCACGGCCTGCTGCTGCTCGGTGCCGGCGAACTTCTCGAACAGCGGTATCCAGTGCGCACCGGCGATGGGCTTGACGTAGCTGTCCCACAAGCCGCGGCGGGCGGGCGGCTTGCCCAGGGCACACAGGCGCAGGGCCAGCGGCACACCCCAGCGGCTGGACAGCGACGCCTCCGCCCGGGCCAGCGCATCCGCGGAGGCCGGGATCTGGTCGTCCCGCACCAGGCCAAGCACCGTGAGGTGCCCCACCGCCTGGGCCAGGGCGTCGACGAGCAGCTGCTGGCGGCGGAACGCGCCGCCGATACCCGGCGTGCCGCCGATGGGCAGGTAGGGTGTGATGAACAGCGCCGACGCGGATGCAGGCATGGTCATGGCGCCGGGCCGCCGAAGACCTTGCGCAGGCCCCGTCGGGCCAGCCGCGACATCGCGTGCCGGAACGGGGCCGCGTCGCGGTGGCCGAAGTACGGAAAGGTCTGCGCCTTCGACATCGGCCGCAGCCGCCGGCAGGCCAGCACCTGCTGGGCATAGGCCAGCGGTGCGCGCTCGGAGTCGTACCAGACGACGGGCTGCATCGCGCCGGGGGGTTGCAGGGGCAGCCCGCAGGCGAGCTGGAACTCCATCAGGGGTTGGTTGAACCCGGCGGCCACACACAGCTCGAGCCAGAAATCCGAGCGGCCGACGGTGGGCTCGATGACCCAGCAGCGGCCCGAGGGATCGCGCTTGAGCTCCAGCGACACCGGGCCGCTCATGCCCCAGCCCTCGAAGAAGCGCTCGGTCTCCGCCAGCACCTCCGCGTCGTCGACGGTCTCGGCAATGATCGTCTGCCCCCGCGCGGGCGGGAACGAGGCGATCTTGCGGCCGGCCATGCGGTGCACGACCCGCCCGCGGTCCAGCATCAAGGCACCGAAGAAGATACTGCGGTCGTCGCCGGCGACGTACTCCTGGCACAGGATGGGCAGGTCGGCCGTGTGTCGACCCAGCAGCTCGCGCAGCTGCGCCACGTCGCTGGCGATGTGCGTCTTGAACGACGACAAGGGGCGCACCGGCTTGATGATCACCGGGAACTCGAAGGTCTGGGCCTCGCCCGGCTCCGGATCTCGCAGCAGTGCCGACCGGGGGTAGCGCAGGCCTTGCGCCCGGCTCGCGGTCTCGAGTTCGTCCTTGCGCTGGAGCTGCAGCACCTTCGCGGCGCAGTCGGCCCAGCTGACGAGGAACCGGCCCCGCAAGGCCTCGATGTGCCGCCCGATCGTCTCCACCTGGCGATCGTTCATGGCCAGCAGGACGACGTCGTCGTAGCTGCGCAGCGACGCCCGTGCCGACAGCAGCGCCTGCACCAGCGCCTCGCCTTCGAAGCTCTCGGTGGTGAACAGGCCGCGCAGGCGGTTGCTGCGGGCGCCCGGCAGGGTCAGGTCCTTGTCCATGGCGTAGGTGGGCACCCCGGCGTCGGCCAGGGCCCGGATTGCCGACAGCCCATGGCTGTCCAGCCCCAGCACCAGCGCCGCCCGGCGCCGTGCGGCCAGGCCCGCGGTGGCCGCCGCGCCTGGGCCCTGGGCAGGCT
>JACCDR010814907.1_pt1 | contig 14320 bp, 19 predicted proteins | sample 7446431 | NCBI WGS metagenome assembly JACCDR01 (sample SAMN15323443, study PRJNA562643) | freshwater metagenome | isolation source: river surface water | place: USA:Blue River Watershed | collected 2017-08-17 | reverse complement strand
TGTCGCCGGCACACGCCGGCCGACGAGGTGGAGTGGTTCGTCCCGCTGATCGAGGACGGCGAGGGCGGCGTCTGGGGCCACGTTGCGGACATGCCGCAGGCGGACCGCGACCGATTCTACGCGATGCCCGACGCTACTACCGAGGAGGCCAAGGATGGCAGTTGACCAGCCGGGGATCGCCCGGCCGACGGAGGCCGAGGTGGTCCTGACGTTCCCCAGCGGGCCGCACGCCGCGGCGTTCGCCGAGTGGTGGGCCGGGCCGGGGGCCAAGGCGTTCGCCCGGGTGCTGAAGCCCCGGCCCAAGCCGCCGGCCAAGCGGATCGCCGCCCCGCCGGCGGCCCGCCCGCGGAACCCGCTGTTCGACGCGGTGGCCGAGGTGGCGACGGCCGACCCCGCCCTTAACGGCGGGGTCATCGGCAAGGTCGCGGCGTCGCTGGCGGCCGCCGGGTACACCGCGGACGACGTGCGGGCGTTCGGCCGGGCGTTCCCCGCGGTCTGCCCGTGGGGGGCGGGGCGGCCGCCGACGGTCGGCGAGATCGAGAAGTACATCAGCCGGGCGGGGGCCGAGCAGGCGGGCAAGGCCGGGCGGTCCCTCCTCGACGCCGTGGGAGGGTGACCCGTGATCGCCGGCGTGCCGAACGACGCGATGTTCCTCGCCCTGTCCGTCCACTTCGGCGGCGGGATCGAGCCGGGGCCGGACGGGCTGATCGAGGCGGTGACGCCGTGGGTGGTCCTGCGGGTGGAGCCGACGGCCCTCGACTGGCTGGAGAACCAGGGGTGGATCGTGATAGGCGAGGTGGTGAAGCTCACCAAGTTCGGCCGATACCGGATGAACAAGGCGCTCGAAGCCCACTACGGCCGCAAGGTGCGGCTGGGCGACGGGGCCGACACCCGGCTCGTCGCCAGACGAGGTGGCAATGGACCGACCAAACCTGCCGGCCCTCCCGCTCGATGACCGCAAGCTGCTGGCGAAGATGGTGGACCAGCCGATCAAGCACCTGCTGCCGGAGGAACTGCGGCTCCCGACGTGGTGGTTCTACCAGTTCTGGAGTGCCACCCCGCACCTGACCCAACTGACGGTCGTCGCGTGGGTCCGCCAGTGGATGGAGGCCCACCCGGAGGTGCGGGCCGAGCACGTCCTGGCGATCTACCGGCGGCTCACCCGGGCCGACCGGGCGGTGAAGATCGAGTACGCGAACGAGTTGATGAACGCGATGGCCGGGGAGGTCGCCCGGGTGGTGACGGAGTCGCGGGAGCGGCAGCAACTGGCGGAGATGAAGCCCGGCCGGCCGGCCACCCCCGCGGAGTTGCAGCAGGTGCGGGCGTTGACGGCGGCACTCGCCGCCCACCCGCCGGCCGACGGCGACATCTAGTCGAGTCGGGGCCGCCGCCGGCCGAACAAACATCACAGGGAGGTGGGACATGACGAGCATGGCGGACCGGCTGGTCGACCTCTACGCCCAGCAGGAGCACCGGAAGGCCGACGTGGCGAAGGCCAAGCAGGCACTCGCCAAGGCGGAGGCCGAGTGGAAGAAGGTGGGCGAGCAGATTCTCCAGGTGATCAAGGCCGAGGTCGAGGCCCGCAAGCCCAGCCTGTTCAGCGGGATCAACCCCGAGCCGCTGCCGCCACCGCCGGTCGAGCAGCCGGCGATCGGCCCGACGTGGCAGGAGCATTCGCTGGTGCAACTGGCGGTGCCGTCGAAGGTGCTGGCCGCCCTGTCGGCCGAGGTGCCGGCGGTGCTGACCGTCGGCGACTACCTGAAGTTCAAGGCGGCCGGCCGGCACGCCGCCCAACTGCGGGGCGTCCCGCCGTCCCAGGCGAAGGAGGCGGATGCCGCGGTGGCGGCGTTTGCGTATCGGCACGGGGTCGCCGTATGAGTGGCGACACGCTCAGGCCCGTGGCCGACGGGCCGGGTAGCACGCAGGACTGGAGTGGAGACGTTCGGGTCGGCGCGTTGTGCCACGCGATCGCCAACGCGATCCGCAAGTGCGGCCTCATGGAGTTCCGCGTCAAGGCGTTCAACGGCCGGCCGGCGGCCGAATTCCTGGCGGACATCACGGCCTACGTTCTGGCTGAAGCGGCAGAAGCGGCGAAGCCGCAGTACCTCGGCTACCCCGTGTCCGTCGAGGTGACCGGCATTGCAGAGTTCATGTTCGTTCCGACTCGCAAGTACCGGGAGATGCGGGATCAGGTGCGTGCCGAAGACGACGCCTGGTACGAGGCCCGGCGGGCGGCCAGCGAAAGGTTGAGGCCGCAATGACCGCCCACCAGATTCAGCGGGTGCTGCTGCGGCACCGCTACCGCCGGAACTTCTGCCTCCCGAACTACACGCCGGCCGGCTGGTTCGAGGCCGACGTGTGGGAGGTGATGAAGGACTCGGGCCTGGCCGTCGAGTACGAGGTGAAGGTCAGCCGCAGCGACTTCCTGGCCGACCGGGAGAAGGTGCTGGGCGGCCGGGCCGGTGCCTGCCGCAAGCACGAGATGCTGGCCGCCGGCCACCCGGCCGGGCCGTCGAGGTTCTACTTCGTAACGCCGCCGGGCCTGCTGGCTGTCGCGGACCTGCCGAGTTGGGCCGGGCTGATCGAGGTGGCCGGAACGTCCGAGCGGAAGGTCCGGCCGGCCCCGCGGCTGCACCGGGAAGGCGTGCCGGCGAAGACGCGGGAGCACGCCCGGGGAGTTTGCTACTGGCGGTTCTACTCGCTGCTTCTGAAGGGAGGCCACGGATGACGACCGACGAGGCGATGGCCCTGATGGGCGAGGCGGTGGACCGCTACCGCGATGCCTGCCGGCGGTACGACGAGGCGAAGGACATGGCGGCCCGCGACGACAGCGACGGCGCGTGGATCGCCCGGGGCAGCGCCCACGCATATCGTGACGCCTGCGAGCAGGAACTGCGGCAGGTGGCGGCCGAGTGTGCGGTCCACCTCTACGACGAGTTGACGCGGCTGCGGTCGCTCCCCGAACTGGCGGCCGCGTGATGGGGCTTGATCCTAAGTGGGCGGCCAAGTTGGGGCTGGACGGCCCGGCCCCGGCGAAGCCGTCGAAGTACCGGGCGGTGCCGACGGTTGTTGACGGGATACGCTTCGCCTCCAAGAAGGAGGCCGAGCACTGGCAGCGGTTGGTGCTGTTGGAGAAGGCGGGAGCGATCCAGAACCTGCAACGCCAAGTCAGGTTCCGGCTCGATGTGAATGGCGTTCACGTCGCGGTGTACATAGCCGATTTCACATACGTCGATGGTGGGCGACTGGTGGTGGCTGACGCGAAGGGCGTGGCGGTGCCGGTTTATAAACTGAAGAAGAAGTTGATGCTGGCCATCCACGGTATACGAATTCAGGAGATGTGACTGTGCCCGGCCGCAGCACGAAAGTTTTCCCCGGGGCGAAGTTCGGCCGGTTGACGGTAGTCGCCCGCACGACTCCGACCGCCAAAGGTAGGCCGCGGTGGGAGTGCTTATGCGACTGCGGGCAAACATCTACGCCAGCACACGGCGGACTGCTGTCGGGAAATTCCACAAGTTGCGGCTGTGCTAGGCGGGAGGCGTCGATTAAGCATGGGCTATGGCGACACGAGTTATGCGCCGTCTGGTTGACCATGATCGCCAGGTGTAACAAGCCCAGCAAACAGTCATATCACCGTTACGGCGGTCGCGGCATCAAGGTGTGTGACCGGTGGCTTGGCAGGGATGGGCTTGCAAACTTCATAGCCGACATGGGGCCGCGGCCATCGCCGAAGCACAGCGTTGACAGAATCAAGAACGACGGCAACTACGAACCAGGCAACTGCCGCTGGGCTACTCAAAAAGAGCAGCAAAGGAATAGGTGCAACAATCGGTTGGTCACGGCCTACGGCGTCACCAAGACGCTAATCGAGTGGAGCGAGGAGTTCGGCGTTCCCTACTTCACGATATGGTATCGACTCAGTTTCGGGTGGCCGACCGAGAAGGCGGTTTCTGCTCCGCCAAGGAAGACTAGAAAGGTGTAAAGATGGATGGAGAGTGGCTAACAGTAACTGACGCTCGCCTCATCGCCGGCCTGACCCACTCGGCGTGGCGGCGGGCGTACAAGTCTGGACCGCCGTGGGGAAAACACCCGCGGACGGGCCGGCGGGGCATCCGGCGGGCGGACTTTCTTCGCTGGTTGCGGGCGGAGGGCCACCAGGTTGACCCCCGGCACGCCCGGCTGGCGGTTGCGCCCGGCAAGGGGCGGCTGTTTGTCGTGGGCCAGCCGGACCTGCGGGACTCGCTGATGGGGTGCGGCCCGACGTTCGTGCCGAGCCTGATGGCCCTCGGGTGGGAGTTGGCCCGCGACATCGCGTGGGCGGCGGTGATCGACCTGCCGCTGGTCGGCCGGCTCGACGGCTGCCAGGCGGCGACCGACATCAACCACCTGCTGAAGCTGCGGACCCTGCTGGTCGGCGTCTGCGGGGAGGACCAGCGGCTGACCCGCCAGCAGGCGGCGGCGTTCGACCTGGTGGTCCAGCGGCCGCTTGTGCCGGCGAAGGTTCGGGCGGCGGTGCTGAGTCTCAGGCGAAGCGTCATCCATGCGAAGGGGAAGTGATGCGTCAGCCGGACCACAAGCCGTCGGTGTACCTCGGCCTCTGTCGCCAGATGGCGAGGCTGAGTCGTGACGGGAACACCCAGGTCGGGGCCGTCATCATCGGCTCCGACGGCCGGATGTGCGGCATCGGATATAACGGCCCGCCGCCACAGGTGGACGACGCGAAGGTGTTGTGGAACGAGCGGCACGACGACCTGCCGAGCAAGTACACCGCGCTGATCCACGCGGATGAGGCGGCCATCCTCGACTCGCTGCGGAAGGGCCACGCCCGCGACCTGCCGACCGCCACGATGTACGTCACGGGCAAGCCGTGCAGCCACTGCATGTTGCGGATCATCAACGCCGGCATCCGCCGGGTGGTGTACGATCCGGGGGTGAAGCCCCGGTGCGTCGGCCTGATCGACCAGAAGAAGACCGCCCACCTGCTGAGCATCCTGAAGCCCGGGTGCGAGGTGACGGTCGAACCCTACGAGGAGCCAGCGTGAGCAAGAGCGAGAAGCCCCTGGGGATCGTCAAGTCAACGTCCGACCTCCAGGACCGGCTGGATATGGCGGTCGAGGCGCTGCGGGAGATCGGCCAGGCGGTGGACCACCTGCCGCCCGAGGGGCCGGAGTTCGCGGCCAGCATCTCGGCGGCCGTCGGTCGGCGGCTGGCCGGGGCGGACGAGGCGGCCGCGGGCCTCCGGGCGGAGATCGCCGAACTGATCGCTGAGCGGATCAACCTCAAAGAGCAGATGGAGGCGATGGCCCCGGACGTGAAGGCCGTCGACCTGCTGGCCGGCCGGCTGCACGCCCAGTGCGTGGGGCGACCCCGGGCCGAGCGGGGCGAACTCCTGTGGGCGGTCGAGATCACGGAGGCCGACCGCCTGCTGCTCGGCCGGCTGGCGGGCCGATGTTGACATGCCCGGCCGCCCCGGGTACAGCGCGGCGGTGCCGAGGAAACTTGGTGCGAACGGACCCGCGGGGCCGGTCGGGTGGTCCGGCCGGCCCCGCGGCTTTTCATCGGAGGGCCGAATGAGTATCGACCCGCGGCGGATTACCCTCGCGCCGGACGGCGTATTCCGCACGTTCCAGGGCGAGGGGTGGATGTTTGGCTCGCCCATGACGTTCGTCCGGGTCGCCGGGTGCCCGGTCGGGTGCCCCGGGTGCGACACCGACTACTCGGCGGGCGAGAGGCTGTCGGTCACCAGCATCGTTGACCGCGTGCTGGCCCTGCCGCCGGCCCCGGTGTGGCTGACCGGCGGGGAGCCGACCGCCCAGCCCGTCGGCCGGCTGGTCCGACACCTGCGGGAGCGGGAGGGGCTTAAGGTGTACGTCGCCACCGCCGGGGTGCGGGAGTTCGATGTCGACGGCTGGCCGGTCCGGGCGTGCGACGGGCTGAGCGTGTCGCCCCACGTCGTTGACGACCGGTTCGTCGTCCGCGGCGGCACCCAGGTCAACCTCGTGTTCGGGCTGAACGGGCTGACACCCGAGGCGTGCGAAACCGTAAGTTGGACGGGATTTGTTCACCGGTGGGCGACGCCCCTTGCGGGCGGCTCGCCCGGCGACGCCGCGGCGTGGGTGGATCGGCGGCAGGCCGAGGGGTGGCGGCTGGGCGTCCAGGCACACAAGACGTGGGGGGTCCGATGACCGACACGGTGGTGCTGCTGAGCGGCGGGATCGACTCGGCGGTGGTGCTGGCGTGGGCGACGAGCCGCGGGCGGCGGCCCCGCTGCCTGTCCGTCGATTACGGACAGTCTCACCGGCGGGAACTCGCGGCAGCTGCGGCGGTGGCTGCTGCGTACGGGGTGCCGCACGAGGTCGCCGCGGTGTCACCGCGACTGCTCGCCGGGTCGGCACTGACCGGCGGCGGGGTTATCCCGCACGGCCACTACGCGGACCCGGCGATGCGGGCGACCGTCGTGCCGGCGAGGAACCTGTTGCTGCTGGCGATGGCGGCAGCCGCGGCCGTCCGGGACGGCGCGGGGGCCGTCGCCTACGGGTGTCACGCCGGCGATCACCCGGTCTACCCCGACTGCCGCCCGGAGTTCGCGGACGCCGCGGCGTCGGCCCTCGCCCTGTGCGACTACCGGCCGATCAGCCTGGACCGCCCGCTGGTGGGAATGACGAAGGCCCAGGTGGTGGGGCTGGGCGTCGCCCTCGGTGCCCCGCTCGGCCTCACCTGGAGTTGCTACGAGGGCGGCGACGTCCACTGCGGGCGGTGCGGCACCTGCGTCGAGCGGCGGGAAGCGTTCGCCGCCGCCGGATCGCCGGACCCCACGGAGTACCGGGCGTGAAGTTCTTTCTCGGCACGCACCACGCGGCGTGGCTGAAGGACAGCCGGGTGCCGCTGTTCGTCAGCCGCCGGCGGATGCCGCGGCGGCCCCGGTGGCGGGCGGCCTGCGAATGGGCGATGGACTCCGGCGGGTTCTCCGAGTTGACGATGTTCGGCCGGTGGCAGACGTCGGCCGAGGAGTACGCGGAGGAGGTTCGGCGGTGGCGGCGGGACGTCGGCGGACTCGCGTGGGCGGCCGCCCAGGACTGGATGTGTGAGCCGCAGGTGATCGCCGGCGGGCCGATCGCCGGGCGGACGTCGCCGGGCACCGGGCTGTCGGTGGTGGAGCACCAGCGGCGGACCGTCGAGAACTACCTGCTGCTGCGGCGGATCGCCCCGGAAGTGCCGTGGACGCCGGTCCTCCAGGGGTACGAGCCGCACGAGTACATCGACTGCCTGCGGCTGTACGCCGACGCCGGGGTGGACCTGCGGTCGCTGCCCGTCGTCGGCGTCGGCAGCGTCTGCCGCCGGCAGCACACCGGCGGGATCGGCGGGCTGTTTCGACTGCTCCACCGGGCGGGCTTGAAACTCCACGGGTTCGGCCTGAAGGTCACGGGCCTGCCGACGCTCTCGCCGTTCTGCGAGTCGGCCGACTCCCTGGCCTGGTCGTACGCCGCCCGCCGGCGGCCGCCGCTGCCCGGGTGCGTCGGCCACAAGAACTGCGCGAACTGCCGGACGTACGCCTTGCAGTGGCGGGAGAGGCTGCTGGGGGCGTGACGGTTTCGGTGTAGACATGACGGGCGGGCCGACGATATAACTGCGGAGCAACCCGGGTGGGGCGCACCCGGGGTTCTGAGCGGGGCGGGCGGCTCGTTGTCGCCCGCCCAACGGGGCGGATGGGCGTGAGTTAGCCCGGCCGGGGCTGCAAACCCCGGTGCCGCGACCGGCCGAAGTACAAGGCCGGCCGGCTCGCAGGTGCGAATCCTGCCTGCCCCACTTCGACGAATGCTAGCGGAGCGGCCCGGAGGCTCGTCGGCGCGGTGCCGGCGGGCCTTCTGGCTTTACCGGGAGGGCTACGGATGGCGATGAACGACCGGCGAGACTGGCTGCTGCTGTCGATCAAGTGGAGCAAGCCGAGCGACGACTACCTGTGGTGGTACGACACCGCCTGCTCGGGCTACACCTGCAACCTGCTGCGGGCCGGGCGGTACACCGAGGCGGAAGCCAGGGCCGAGGCCGGGCGGTGCCCGCAACACCTTCGGGCGGTGCCGCTGGACGACGCGATCCGCGAGGCGGAGAAGATGCTGGCGGTGCCGCGGGACACCAGTTGGGCGAGGGAGCGGATGGCGGTGAACGACCAGTCGGCGTAGCGGCTACCGGGGGGCGTCCCGCAGGTCACGATCGGCACCCATCATCAGCCGGTACAGGTAGACCGTCTCGGGGCTGACCTTGCCCTCCTCCAGCGACTTCTTCGAGAGGTACACCTGCTGGCCCCGCCGCACGCCGTCGCGGCCGATCAGCAGGTTCTCTGCCACCCGCTTGCGGGCTAGTAGCTCCTGCAACTGCTGGTCAACGTCCGTCAGTTGAATACCGGTGAGCGTATTAAACGCCGTCGGGACCGTGCCCTTCCGCTGGTCGATCAGCCGGTCGGTCGTGGACATCACGCGGGCCAGCGGGGAGTTCCCCAGCAGGGACGTCACCAGCCGTTGGCCTTGCTCACCCAGGGGCAGGTACTGCGCGGTGGTCGACGGCCGCATCTCGGTCAGCCTGCGACCGCTGTACAGCGACGTGTCGGTCAGCAGTTCCAGCGGGGCCTTCACCAGCGGGTTCAGCGTGCCCGCCAGTTGCTGGGCCGACCCCTGGAGGTCGCCCCGGATCGCCTTGGCGAGCGCCCGGACCGTCGCGTCCTCGACGGGCAGGCCGAGGCCCGAGATGTACCGCTGCTGCCCCGGCCCGGACTCGCCGAGCGGGATCGCCACGCTATCAGCAACGTAGGAAGGAACAAACGATCCATACTCCTGCCCGGCCTGCCCGACGCGGAGGGTATTCGACAGCACGCCCGGCTTCTCCGTCAGCGACGCCGCGAGCGAAGGGATATTCCGACGAGAGAAGGAATAAAAGGGTACAATCCTCTTAAACACTTCTTTCTCTGTCTGGGTGAGACGCCCGTAGTCACGTTGGAACAGCTTGGTGCGGTCGGCCGCCGCCACGGGATTCAGCCCGGCGTTCCGGAGGGCCAGGAAGTTCGTGAGCCGGGTGAACTGCTCCAGCGGCTCGCCCACCGCCCGGCCGGCCGCGACCGGGGCGAAGACGTCGGTGTCGGTGGCGACGCCCCGGACGTTCCACGGGGCGGCCTGCGCCCGGGTCTTCGGCACCGCGTCGTACAGGTGGCCCGCGAGGTCACGAACCCACCAGCGGTCGGACTTGCGGGGCAGCGGCAGGTTCTTCAGCGTGGTTTCGCCGATGCCGCCGATCAGGCCGGCCGCCTGGCTGCTGCCCATCGTGTACGCCGTGCCGGTGCCGACGGCCTCCCGCAGCAACTGGTCGGTCGGCATCGTCCAGGCGTCTCGCCCCCGGCTGACGGCCCACGCCTCGGGGATCGCCCGCAGGGTGTTCAGCACGCCCGCCGACCTCGCCGAGTCGTAGAGGCCGCCGAAGGTGTTCCGCACATGGTAGGCCGGGAACGGGGTGGTGACGTTCGTCTTGAACAGCGACGACAGGGCGTCCAGCGCGGCGAGGCCCGGCTTGATCTCCCGCGGGTTGACCCACCGGGCGTTCGTCGCCAGCAGGTCGGCCGCGACGTCGGCGGGGATGCCCAGCAGTTCCGTGTCGATCCCGTTCAGCCGGTCGCCCGCCCGCACCCGCATCGCCTGCTCCGCGATGTCGAACCCGCGGTCGGACCGGCCGATCAGCCCCATCTTGTCGAACAGGCTGCGGATTGGCACGTCCCCGTCCTGGAGCGGGCGAGCCGCCTTCGCCGCCGCGGTGATCGCCATTTCGGCCGCCGCCTCGGAGGTTCCGATGCGGTTCAGCCCGGTGGCGAGGTCCGCCCCGAAGTCGCGGCTGAAGAAGGGCGTTCCGGCGTTCACCCACTCGTCCGGCCGCTCGCCCAGCTTCGACGCCAACTGGGTCATCCGCTCCTTCACCACCGCCGGCAGCGTGTTCTGCACCAGCGGCAGGCTCGCCGCCGGCGTGGCGGCCCCCGCCTCGATCGCCGCCTTGAGGCCGCCCCGCTGGGCCGCCAGCGACTGGAGGTTCGTCGTCAGCGTCGGCAGCGACGCCGGGGTGGCGGTCGCCAAGTCCCGCTCGATCCGCCCGATCTGCTCGTCCAACTGCTTGACCGCCGCCTCCTCGGCCGCCCGCCACAGGTTCGGCGACTGCTGCTGGCCGACCTGCGGGAGCACCCGGCGGACCAACTCGTCCGCCACCTGGGCGTTCTGGAGCGGGCGGCTACGCCCCGCCAACTGCGGGTCGGCCGCCCACCGGTTCACCGCCTCGGACCCGCCGGGGATGTCCCGCAGGTAGTCCTCCCGCTTGATCTGGCTGGCGTTCCGGGCGGTCATCGCGTTGTCGCGGTCGGACAGGTACTGCGTCCACGTCTGGCCCTTGCCCTTCGGCCCGAACTCGTAGGACCGGGTGGCGTACGCCGCGAAGTCGTCGTCCAGCGGCGACAGCGGGACGCCCAGGCGGGTCGCCCGGTCGGCGTTGGCCTGCACCACCGCGGCATCTGCCGCCCCGATCTGCCTGAGTTGGGCCAGCACGTTCGGCGGGAGGCTGCCGACCGACGCTGGGACGTTCTCCGCGCCCTCCCGGACGGCGACCAGCGCGTCGTTCAGTTGGCCGGGCGGCAGCCCCTGCACGACCTTCCGGAAGTCCAGGAGGAAGCTGGCCCGCGCGTCGTCGGCGATCCGCCGCGAGTCGTCGATCACCCGGCTGGTCGTCCCGGCGTTCACGTCCTGGACGACGCCGGTGGTGGCCCCCAGCACGTCCGGGTTGAACGTCGTCTGGAGTTGGCGGGCGGGCGAGAACCCGGTCAGGCTCTCGACGCCCCGGCTGAGCAGCGAGCCGGCGGCCCCGGCCAGGGCGATCGGGTTGTTCCGGGCGATCCGCTCGCCCAGCCGGCCGGTCAGGAGCGGCGTGGCCTCCCCGAACGGCAGGCCCAGGCCGAACGCCCCGGCGAGTGGCGTCCCCCGCTGCCGGGTGATCGACGCCAGGGTGGGTTCGATCTCCGAGTCCGCGAGGGTTGCCGCGAACTGTTGGATGCCGGGGTCGCCGTGGGGGAACCGCTGGACGACCGCGTTGCCAGCGGAGTCGACGCCGCGAACGACGGTGTCGCCGAAGTTCAGGACGTTCCGTGGGCTGACCGCCAGCCCCGCCGCCTGTGCCGCCGCCTCCGCCTCGGCCGACATGATCGGCCCGGTGATGCCGTACTTCTCGGCGAACGTCTCGACCCGGTCCAGCGGGTTCATCACCTGCCGGATTTCCGACAGCTTCGCGCCGTAGCCGGCGATGCGGTCGGCGGTGTTGACCCGCCGCAGGTCGCCCGCGTTGTTGGCGATCCGCCCCGCCTTGGTCGCCGCGCCGAACGGGATGTACGTCAGGGGGTCGGTCAGCATCTCCAGCCCGAGGCCCGCGAGGTCGGCCCCCCAGTCGAACCCCGCGCCCTCCGCCTTGGGGCTGGCGACCCCCCAGTTCTCCAGCAGCCGCCGGCCCGACACGACCTCCGCCGGGTCGGTCAGGCCGAGCGAGTCCGACAGCGGGAGTACCGCCAGGGCTTCCCGGGCGCTGCCGCCGAGGATGCCGCGGACGGCCCGCCCCGGCTTGTCCAGGAAGTCGCCGGCCCACCGGAGGCCGCCCAGTGAGTTCTCCAGCGCGCGGTCGAAGAAGTCCCGCGACTCCGCGGGGTCGACCGGCGGGTACAGCGGCTCGTCGCCGCCGAACCCGCGGAGGCCCGTCAGTCCCAGGCGGCTCATTGGTCCCTCCAGATGCGGCGGGGCGGGACGATGCGGGTCAGCGGCGCGGCGTCAGTGCCGGCCCCGGCCAGGGCTTCCAGCAGTTGGCGGTAACTCTCCCGCACCCCCTCACTGGCTCGAACGGCACCGCGGAGGTCGGAGGGCAGGTAGCTCGCGTTGCCGGAGCCGGCGAGGTGGATCAGGTCGTCCGGGTGTATCCGCTCGCCCGCCGCCATCGCTTCCATCATGTCGGTCACCGCGGCGGGGAAGTCGGTCGCCGCGCCGACCGCGCGTTCGCGGCCGACCACGCGGCCGACCGCCGCCGGGTCGAGAGACGTCTGCGGGGGCCGGACATCCATCTCGGCGTACCGGCGGGCCTCCTTCGCCGACCGCCAGTCGGCCTGCCCGACGATGTAGTTCGCCTTGTCGGCCATGTCGATTCCGTCCATCGCAGCGGACCCGGCAAACGGGTCGCCTCTGTGGCGGCCCAGGCCGCCGAGCACCCTGCCGATGTCGTCAGCCTGACTGGTCAACTCCTCGGCGACCTCCGGGGTCATGCCGCGGATTAGCTCGGTTGCCCCGGTGTCGCCCAGCATCCGGGCCTCAGTCTCTCGGCCCGTTAGGGCGGTAGCCCAGCCCGGGTTAGCTCTGGTGAACGCCTGGTCGGACGGCGACTGCGAGGCGACCGCGTCGATCGTCTGCCGCCACAGGCCGGCGTCGGCGCGGCGGGCCGCCTCGTAGCTACCGGTTTCCTCAAGCACGTCGGTAAACAGCGATGGTCCGCCGGCCCGCGAAGTGTACCGGCTGCCGTACAGTGCCGGCTGGAAGTCTCCAATGTACGGCCCGTACCAGTCGGCCGACGGGTACACCCGCTGAGGCGGGCCGACCGACAGGTCCAGCCAGTCGGCCCCCGGGCGGATCGCCCCCGCCGCGTCGTCGGCCCCGCCGGCGATCGCCCCCGCCACGTCGTCGGCGACGGCCGGCCGCAGGGCGTCGATCGGGTCCATCGCGGCGGCCCCCAGCGGGAAGGTGTCGGGTGCGTGCTTCGCGGCCCGGCCGCCCAGCCCGAGCGCCCGGCGGGCCGCCCCCAGGCCGACGTACGTCGTGGGGTCCAGCGCGACCTCCGCGCCGAACCCCAGGACGCCGTCAGCCGTGTCGCTGCCGGTGCCGCCCAGGGTGGACACCAAGTCCCGCCCGGACACCCGCCGCGACGGGTCGGTGATGCCCAGGCTGTCGCTGAACGGGAGGGCCGCCGCGACCTCGTCGGCCCGGCCCATCAGGGCACCCCGGACGGCTCGCCCCGGCTTGTCCGCCGAGTCCATCGCGTACTCCAGGGCGTCGAGCAGCCAACTCATGGCGGGCCTCCGGTGGTGGTTCAGTACCATTGCGGCATCGGCCCGGCCATCCCCTGCGGGTCGACGCCCATGCCCATCAGGGCGGCCTCCAACTGGCCCATCGGCTGCTGCTGCTGGGCCGCCGCGCCGGACCGGGCGAGGGCCATCGGGTCCGCCATCTGGCCGAGCAGCAGCGCCAGAATCTGCGGCGTCACCCCCGGGGGCAGCGCCGCCATCGCCTGGTCGGGCGGGACCATCTGGCTCTGCGGCTGGCCCATCATCTGGCCCATCATCGGGTTCATCACCGGCCTCCCGTCTGGTTGGGGTTGAAAATCTCGGCCAGCCGCATCATCGCCGCCCGGCGGGCCGCGTCCTCGGCGGGCGGGGCCAGTGGGCGGGTCACCTGCCACCACGACTGGCTGGGCGGCCGGTCGCGGATTTCCGCGACCTTCCGGCGGATCGCCTCGATGTCCCCGAACTCGCCGGCGGCGGCCCGGCGGGCGAGCAGCGGCGCCGCCTCGGCCGGTACCTGGCGGCCGACGTTCAGCAGGTTCTCGTCGGTCAACCGGCCGGCGTCGGCGACCATCCGGCCGTCCTTTGCTTGGACGCCCAGGAGGCTGCGGAGCGTCGCCCCAGCCTGGTCGGCGGCGGTTGCGGCCTGCACGTCCGGCGGCACCGGCTGGCCCGCCTGCTTCGCCAGCAGTCCCTTCTGGGTTGCCGCGACGTCCGTCGTGAACTGGTCCGGGTTGAACGGCAGGCCGCTGGACTTCTGCCGCTCGCCCGCGATCTGCCCGGCCAAGTCGAACGCCTGCTTCTGCGACACGTCGGCCAACCGCTCGGCCGCCGCCTGGGCCGCGAGTTCCCGCCGATCCTGCCGGTCGAGGGCGGACCGGCTGTCGATCGCCCGCTGCTGGGCGTCCGCCACCTGGAGTTGGGCGGTCCGGGTGGCCGGGGCGTCGAACTCCCGGGCGAGTTCGGCGATGGTGGCGGCCCGGCGGAGGTTCATCTGCTCGGCCGGCACCGGGTTGATGTGGCTGAGCAGCGGGGCGATCCCCACCTGCCGCTGGGCCATCGCCAGCGGGCCGGTCTCGTACCGCCACCGGGCGGCCGTCTCGGCGTCCAGGCCGTCTGGAGCCGTCTCGACGATGGTGCCGCCCCGCCGCAGCACCGGCATCCCCGCCGCGGCGTCGCCCCACGCCGGGGCCGCCGGGGCGGGAGCCTGCG
>JACCDR011058547.1_pt1 | contig 14321 bp, 18 predicted proteins | sample 7446431 | NCBI WGS metagenome assembly JACCDR01 (sample SAMN15323443, study PRJNA562643) | freshwater metagenome | isolation source: river surface water | place: USA:Blue River Watershed | collected 2017-08-17 | reverse complement strand
GTCGGTGCTGTCGCCGGCGGCCTCTTCGACTAAGGAACAGGCATGGCACGAGGTCTCGCCGCAGGACTCGCCGCCGGGTTGAACACCGGCTACAACATCGCGCGCCAGGCGCAGCAGGACGAGCTCGCGGAGAAGCAGCGCGCGGAGGATCAGGTCTACAAGGCCCGGGCCGACGAGCGCGCCGACGCAGCTTCCAAGCGCGAGAACGAGCGCTTGGAGTTGTCGCGCCAGATCGAGATGCGCCAGCAACAGCGCATTGACGAAGCCGAACGGCAACAGCGCACGACGCAAGCCGCCGCGCTGCTGGAGAAGAGCAACGCCGACATCCTGGCGCGCTCTCGTGCGCGCACGGGCGCCGGCATGCCGGTGGACCCGGGCGACGCGGAAGAGTACGGGCAGAACCAGGCGGCGCTGCGTCGCATCCGCCAGGATGCGCTCAACTTCTTCTCCCGTGTCAGCAGCGGCAGCGAGGACTTCGACAAGGCCCCGCCCGGCGACCTCTACATGAACTTCACGGCGGCCACCGGCATGGAGCCGGAAGAACTGGCCAAGATGCCGAAGTACATCGACGACATCCAAGCGGGCCTGCAGACGGGCAACCAAGGCCTAGTGGTCGAGGCCACCAACGGCCTGATGACGCCGCAGCTGCGCCGCGGTGTCGGTGCGCCGAGCCCCTACGGCGGGGTCATCGTGAAGAAAGAGATCATCGGCCTCGACCCGGCGCGCGACGCCAACGGCCAGGATCACCCCAACCGCTTCATCCCCCGCCTGCGCGTGTACGTCGACCACCCCGATGCGCGCGGCCCGCGCATGGAGAACGGTGCGACCGGCTACTACGACGCGCCGATGACGAAGAACGGCTCAGCCGAGCCCGACGATCAGGTGGTGGCCATCGACATCGGCAAGGCCATGGACTGGATGGGCAACCTGGGCGTGCTCGCCAACGCGGTGCAGAACCCGCAGGTGGCCGCACGGCTGGAGCAAGGCAAGCGGGAGAAGGGCGCCGACGCGAAGCGCTACCTCGACGACCTCATCGCGATGTCGCGGCCGGCCAAGAAGAACACCACCGTCGACAAGGTCGATCTCGGCGATCGGCAGATGCTGATCACGCGCGACGAAACCGGCAAGGAAGTCAGCCGCGAAGAGCTCCGCAAGGGCGCAGTGCCGCGCATCCTGGCGCCGCGCGGCGCTGGCGGCGCTGGCGGCGCGACCGAGCCGACGATCAACGACGACACGCTGACGGCGATGGCCGAGCAGTATCTGGCCGGCGACAAGTCCGTGTTCCAGAACCTGGGCCGGGGCGCTCAAGGTGCGGCCAACGTCGTGGCGCTGCGGCAGCGCGTCGCCGAGGTCGCGAAGGAAGTCGGCATGACGCCCGACCAGATCGCGCTCGCGCAAGCCGAGTTCATGGGCCAAGGCGCCGCGCAGCGCACGCTGGGCACGCGCACAGCCAACTTCGGTCTGGCCGAGAAGGAAGCGCTGGAGATGGCCGATCTCGTCGTCAACACGTCGGCCGTCGTTGCGCGCACGAACTTCATGCCGGTCAACAAGGCCATCATCGCCTACAACGACCAGACCGGCGATCCGGAGACCCGAGCCTTCGGCGCTGCGCTCAACTCGTTCATCAACGCCTACGCCCGCGCGGTCAGCCCGGTGGGCACGCCGACGGTCAGCGACAAGGATCACGCCCGCGCCATGCTGTCGCGAGCTGATGGCCACAAGGCGCTGGTTGCGATCATGGATCAGCTGAAGGCTGAGATGAAGGCTGCCGAGAAGGCACCGAGCGCGGTGCGCGACCAGTTGCGCCGCCAGTTCAACGAAGGCTCGACGCGCATCCGCGATCGAGGCGCCAAGACGCCGACGTTCGCCTCGGAAGCCGAAGCGGAAGCCGCGGCCAAGGCCGGCAAGCTCAAGCCGGGTGACCGCATCACGATCAACGGCCAAACGGGGACTTGGCAGTAATGCCGTTCGTGCCTGACTCCACCGAAGCCGCCGCGCCGCGCCGCCGGTTCGTTCCGGACGCGCCGCCCGCGCCCCCGCCCGCACCGGCCGTGCCGCTCGGGAAGCTGGGCGCTGCGGCGGTGCCAGGCGTCGATCCCGAGTGGGCCGCTGGTCGCGCGCCGGAGCAAGTCGCCGACCGGCAGCGGCAGGAAGCCGCAGCGCGCAACCCGATCCGTGACAAGGTGGTCGGCGCCGTCGAGGGTGCGCTCGAAATCGTTGCCAAGCTCGTGGGCGGAGGCGCCGGCGGCATGGCCGGGCTGCTGGCCACGCCGGTCACGGGCGGCAGCGCCGAGAAGAACATGGAGGCGGGCGCGCAGCGCGGCGTCGGTGTCGTGCGCGACATCTACCGGCAGACCCGGCTGACCTCCGGCGGCGAGCCGGAGACGCAGTTCGGCCGCCAGATTACCGAAGGCGCCGACACGGTGCTGCAAGCGCTGCCGGCCGTCGGCACCGGCCCGCGCGGCACGCTGGTGAATCCGATGCCCGAGCGCGCGGTGGGCACTGCGGTGCGCGCCGCGGGCGACACTGCCCGGGCGGTTGGCGATGCTGCTGTGGAAGCCGCGACGCCGCGCCTGAGCCCGCAGCGACAGGCCCTGGCCGAGAAAGCGGTGGCGGCCGGCATCCCCATCAACCTGCACCAGCTGACCGACAACAAGGTGGCGCGGCTGGCCGGCGAGTACGCCGAGACGGTGCCGGGCACCGGCTCCAAGCGGCAGCAGCGCCGTGAGGCGTTCACCAACGGCATCGCGAAGGCCATCGACCCGGACTCGGACGCCACTGCGATCACGCCCGACGTGTTCGTGGAGATGCAGGATCGTGCTGGTGGCGCGATCGGCGACATCATGGCCCGCTATGAGGTGCCGCGCGAGACGTTCGGCGACCTGGGTGACCTGACCAAGAAGCAGACGCCCGACATCGCCAAGGTCATCACCGACTACACCGCGGATCTCGACGCCATCGCCGCCGAGAACGGCGGTGTGGTGCCGGGCACGACTCTGCGCAAGCTGCGCACGCAGGCCCAGCAGCAGATGCGCAACACGCCGAACGGCGATCTGCGCACCGCGCTGGGCAACTTCGTGAACCGGCTCGACAAGGCACTCGGCGAAGTGGCTGACGACGGCGACGTGGCGGCGCTGGCCGACGCACGCCGGCGCTACGCCATCAGCGTGGTCATCGAACCGCTGGTGGCGAAGTCGCCTGACGGCGTCATCAACCCGCAGTCCCTGATGGCTGCGGTGACCGGCACCAAGGCGGGGAAGCGGCGCATGGCGCGCGGCCAGGCCGGCGAGCTCGGCGACTACGCCCGTATTGGCCAGGAGTTCCTGAAAGACGTGGCCTCGTCAGGCACCGCCGAGCGGAATTTGGTCTGGAAAGCCGTCGGCGACATGGCCGAAGCGGCCAAGATCGGCTTCACCTACCCGGCGGCGCTGGCCTACAACCTGCTGGGCCCGAAGGCGGCCAAGAAGCTGATCGAGGCGCAGAAGCGCCGCCAAGCGCCGACGCCGGAGCGCCCGCCCGCCGAGCCGACGCTCGGCCAGGGCTTCGAAGACGTGCCGCAAGGCCGTCCGGGCGGCCCGGGCGGCCCGCTGGGTGACCTGACCCCCGACTGGGAGACGGCGCCCGGCGCCATGCCGCCTCGCGAGCAGGGCATCGATCCCGCCGGCATGGTGCGCGCGGTCGACGAGACCGAGCCGCTGCCTCAGGGTATCCCACAGCGCCCCGGCGCGCAGATCCCGGTGGCCGAAGAGCGGCCGCTGGGCGACCTCACGCCCGACTGGGAGACCCAACTCGGCGCTGACGGCGCGGGCGGCCGTGGCGCCGAGCCTGGCCTGGTGCCCGCCTTGGGCGATGAAGCGCCGACCACCGGCACGCGGGTCGACATGCGCTCCCGCGCCGGCCAGCAGATCCCGGCCGTGCCGGGCCGCCCGGACTTGCCCGACACGCTGACCGTCGGCGGCCCAGCCGAGTCCGCGGCCACGGCGGCCGACAACGCCGCCATGGTGACGCCCGGCGCCATCGAGGCCCGCCGGCAGCAGGGCATGGCCACCGTGGAGCGCGCCGCTGCGGCCGAGCGCGCCGAGCCTGTGCCGGTCGGCGAGGCCACCGAGATCACGCCCGAGACCGCGCGCCCGGCGCCGGAGATGCCCGACGAACCGATTCCCGTGGGTGAGGCCACCGAGATCACGCCGGAGAACGTCAGGCCTGCCCCCGAGGTGCGCGAGCACCCGGAGGTGGCCAAGATCCGTCAGGAGATCGCCAAGAAGCGCGAGGCCGAGGCGAAGAAGCAGGCCGCGGCCGACGAGCTCCGCGCCGCCGCGGCAGCAGAGACCGACCCCGAGGTCAGGGCCGCGCTGATCAAGCGCGCCGACGCGATCGCGCCGGCCAAGAAGGAGAAGAGCGATGGCACTCCCAACGAGCCCGTGGGCACCGGTGGTGTACGGAAAGAAGCCGGTCAAGAAGGCGTACAAGAAGGCGGTGACGCCGGCGCCCAAGCCGCGAAAGGCGGCGAAGAAGCGCTCGACCTGAGCTTCCCAAAGATCGAAGAGGGCCTGCTGGATCTCCAGCAGCGCGCCGTCGAGCGCACCGCGCCGCCTCCCCCGCCCACGCCGCGCGGCCGCCGTCAGGTGCGCCGCGCGCTGGAGCGTGGCATTGCCGAGGGCACGCTCGACAAGGACGGCGCCGCGTTGGCGTTGTGGGCCCTCGACCGCAACGAGAACCTGGCCCGCGGCCTGCGGGTGGAGGTGTTGCAACCCGAGGCCGGCTCACCGGCCAAGGGCTCGTACAACTCGGCCACGCGCATCGTCAAGCTCTTCCAGGGCAAGGACAACCCGCAGACCGCGATGCACGAGATCCTGCACCACGCCGAGCGCATGATGCCCGAAGCCGTGCAGCAGGGCATCTACCGCGCTTGGCAGCGCGCGCTGAAGGCCGCAACGGAAGACGCATCGCCGGAGCGCCGCGCGGCGCTTGATGCGCTCAACAAGGTGTCGAGCAACGACATGACGGCGCTCGACTCGGTCAAGCGCGCGTTCAAGGACGGCGTGCTCAAGGCCGACGACTACCAGTACGTGAACCCCACGGAATACTGGGCCGTCAACGGCGCGCGCATCATGCACGAGCGCTTCACGGGCCGCGGCAGCTGGCGCGCGCAGGCCCGCCAGTGGCTGCGTGAGATGATCGAGCACGTCAAGGAAACTGTCGGGGTGCGTTCTGACTCTCCCCTGCTGAAAGCCCTCAACGAGATGCTCGACGCCGAGAAGAACACCGGTGCGCAGCGCTCGCCGACGATGATCAAGAACCGCCCCGAAGGTGGGGATTCACTAACCTTGACGAAGCCACGAAAATGAGCGCCTCAGACACTCACGAGCCGAGCCGCCCCATGGTGCACACTCGTCACGAGGATCCTGTCGGATTGAAGGTCTCGCGAGAGATCCCCCTGCCTTGGCTCATCGGTATCATCGCCGCCGGTTTCCTGCAAGCCGCACTCGTCTACTACAAGCAGGACGCGCAGGCCGAAGCGATCGTAAAACTCACCAAGGAAGTGCAGTCACTCACAGCCGCCCTCGGCGGCAAGGACTTGAAGGACTTGGAGCACGACATCCGGATCGCCGACTTGCAGACCCGGATGACCGATGTGCAAACCCGCCTCTCGGCCGTCGAGCTACGGTTGCAAGGCTTGAAGAAGTGAAAGGACACGCATGAACCCGACCACTCCCGAGAACATCGCCAACTCCCTGAAGATGTACAGCACCTGGGTGGCCGCGGCCATCATGGCGCTCTTCGGCTGGTGGGTGCAACTGCCGGTGGAGCAGCAACAGCAGATTCTGGCCCAGTGGCCAGCGCTGAAATACTACGCGCCCATCTTCTCGTTCGCCGTCTGGTACGCCGCACGGGTTGCATCGCAGAGCAAGCCCGACACGTCGCTGCTCGACAAGAATGAGCCCCTGGTTGGCGCGCCGCTTGGGGTGGCAGGGCTGACCGTGCCGCCCCCGGCACCGACGACGCCGACCGCCCCCGCCACGGTACCGTTGAACCTGACCGCAGCCGAAGTCGCCGCGATCCTCAACGCTGCCGAAGCACTCAAGAAGCAGGCCCCGTGATGACGTTCGACGAAGCTTTCCAGCGCCTGATCGGCCACGAGGGCGGCTACGTCAACCACCCGGCGGATGCGGGCGGCGAGACGAAGTACGGCATCAGTCGGCGCAGCTACCCGGGCGAGGACATCAAGAACATGACGCTCGCTCGCGCCAAGCAAATCTACCTGCGCGATTTCTGGGGCCCCGCCGGCTGCGATGCAGTACCGGAGAAGTTGCGTTTCGATCTCTTCGACATGGCCGTCAACTCCGGTGTCAAGGCCGCAGTGCGCACCTTGCAGCGCGCGGTCGGCGAGACGCCCGATGGCATGCTCGGGCCGCTGACGCTACAGGCCATCCAGAGCGCCGACCAGATGCGCGTCGCGATCCGTTTCAATGCGCAACGGCTGGTCTTCATGGCCAGCCTTTCCAACTGGCCTGCCTTCGGACGCGGGTGGGCCAATCGCATCGCGTCCAACCTGATGGAACTCTGAAAGGACACCCGTGAAGAGACTCAACCTGTACCTTGCACTCGTGCTGGCCTTCGTGCTGGCCGCGTGCTCCAACCTAGGCGTGCAAGCGCCGGCCACCTTCAACCAGAAGGTGCTGGCGGCCCACGGCACGGTCACCGCCATCGCCAACACCGCCAGCACGCTGCGCGCCTCCGGCAAGCTCTCCGATGCCGACCGCGACAACGTCGTCTCGACGCTGCGCAGCGCCGAGGCGGGCATCGACCTGGCTGTGCTGACCCACAAGACCAACCCGCAGGCCGGCGGCGACAAGCTGACGGCCACCATTACCGTGCTGACCGCACTCCAGGCCTACCTGGCGACGAAAGGAACGCAATGAGCAACGCTGCCGCCCTCGTGGGCCTCTCGCTGCAACTGCTCACGCAGCTGCAAACGTACCAACTCGCGATCGCCAAGGCGCAGGCCGAAGGCCGCGATGTGACCGACGAAGAACTCGCTGCCGCGAAGGCCGAGGCGATGGCCGCCATCGACCGCTTGGCCGCCGGCTGAGTCACTCCGGCACCACGAGAAGGCCGCCCGAGGGCGGCCTTTTCACTTCTTCATCTCGGCCTTGTGCATGGCCGCGAACTTCTTGCGGTCGGCCGGCGGCAGCTTCTTGGCCATCTTCATCTCGGCCTTCTCGACCTTCATCTCGGCGGCGCTCATCTTCTTGGCCGAGGACTTCTTGGGCATCGCTTTCATGGCGTCACTCCTGCGTAGTGGTTCCAGAGATCGTCGTGCTCGGCACCAGGCCAGCCGTCGTTGAACGGGCCGCCGTTGGTGAAGTGCGCGATGCCGAGATTGTCAGGCCGCGGCTGCTCGTTCACAAGCCAGTTCCACGCCGGCGCCAGCGAGCCGATCTCTTCGTCGTGGAGCCAGTAGAAGCCGTGGAGCTCCTGCCGGGTGCGGTTGTTCACGTCCCACAGGGAGAGCCGCCGGTTGGCCGCGTGGTCGCAGTTGAACAGCATCACGCTCGACCAGTTCTTGCGCGGGTAGTCGTTCTGGTACTGCTCCATCATTTTCACGGAGCGCGTCGGCTCGTGCGCGTGCTTGACGACGCTGACCGGGAAGCGCGAGGGCGCCTCGTTGAGCATCTCGCGCGGGTCACGCACGAAGACGGTGTCGCAGTCCACGAAGAGCGCCATGCCGCCCTGGCAGATCACCGGGACGAGGAAGCGCGCGATGTTGAACCGCGTGCTGTAGTGCGCGTTGCTGACGAGATCGTACTCCTGCAGCGTGCGCTGGTCGACGGGCCGGGTCAGCAGACCGCGCGACCGCAAGCTGGCGAGACTCAGGAACTCGGGCTCGAGCTCGCCGCGGGTGTTGTCGATCAGAGACTTGAGGCACGCGGCCGCCGCCTTGTGCTCGCGCTCGTCGTAGCCGATGTAGACCTTCACTTGGCCACCATGATGTAGTCGCCACCGATCTCCTGCTCAACGCCGTAGCCCAGCGTCTGCAAGAACTTGACGGCACCCAGCGGTGCAAGACCGAAGCGGGTGCTGGCCATGTCGCGCTTCTGCTCGACGCACACCACCGGCTTCCACGTCTTGAGCATGTGCTCGGCGCCGCGCAGCACGTTCTCTTCGTAGCCCTCGCAGTCGATCTTAATGAAATCGACACCGGCCAAATCGAACGAGTCCAGTGTCTTCATCGGGATCTCGCCACCGCCGTTGACGTAGGAGTCACCGCTGCTGGTGGGCGCCGTGTAGATGCTGACGCTGCCTTCTTCCTTGCCAAGAGCGCACGCCTTGAGCCCGACGTTGGCGGCCTCCACGTTGCGCGCAAAGCATGCACGGTGCGCCTCAACCGGTTCGAAGGCGAGGACGTGCTCAAACGCCGCAGCCAGGTTGAACGACCACAAGCCGACATGCCCCCCAACATCAACAGACATCCACGCGGTGCCCTTGTACTTCTTCACCGTGTTGATGCACGCGATCTGCTTTTTGCCCTGATAGGACGGGCGGCCGTTGAGGATGATGCGGTTCTTGGCGTTGGCCATCCACTCCGGCAGGTGCTTCTCACCGTCCGGAAACCACCAGCTATCGACCTTCTTCATTGCGCAGAATCTCCATCAGGTTGTCGGTCACCTCTTTGACCGGGATCATCTCCATCGACCTTCGGCAGCTGGCGCAGTTGATGCGCATGCCGCAAGTCTTGGAGGCGTGGCGAATGTTGCGATGCGTGGCGTAGCCGGTGATGCTCGGGTCGATGAACTCCGACCACAGCACCACGGCGGGCACACCGACCGCTGCGGCGCCGTGCATCAGGCCGCCTTCCGTCGTGACGAGCGCGCGGCACACTGAGAGCACCGCGAGCGCGTGCCGGAAGGTGGGCGTCTCGACGAACTCCACATCGGGCAGCCGCTTCGTGCTGGCCGGGCCGCACTGCAAGAGCCGCAGGCCCCGCACGTACTGCGGCGCCCAAGCGACGAACTGCGTCCAGTTGTGCCACGGCCACGCCTTGTTGGAGTGGCCGGTGGCCTTGACGTTGGGCTCGACCAGCACCGCGCCGCGGTACGGCTCGGCGAACGCCAGTTCTTCGGGCGTGAAGAACATCTCGGCGGGCTTGGGCTTGTACGGCTTCCACGTCCACCGCCCCGCGCTCTTGGCCGCAATGTAGGGCCGGTGGCCGGAGGAACTGATCACCCGCACGAACGGGCGGCCGTCAGGCTTGCGCAGGATGTAGGGGTTGTTGGCGAACACCTCGGACCACTGCGGCTTGCCTGCCGGATCGGTGACCAGCACAGGGCGGCCAGTGGCGGCGTGCGCCGCCTTCGCCTCGCCGGCAGCTAAGAGCCAATCGCCGTAGCCGATGATCGTTCTCCCCTGCGCCGTTACGGCGTCTCCGTCAGTTCAAAGCGAATGTTGGTCGCGTCGGCCCACGTCTGGAACTTGCGGCGCCACCACTCGTACGGCTGCACCGTGACGTGCATGTTCGTGCCGTCCGGGAAGGTCTTCTTGGCCGGTCGGCAGCACACCGAGGCCCAGACCGCGTAGCGGGCGTAGCTGAAGAGCCGCGCGATCACTTCGTCGACCTGGTCTTCGGGCACGTGCTCCAGCACATCGCTGCACAGCACGAGGTCGAACTTGCCGGTCGGCAGCACGTCGTCGCGGCGGAAGGCCGGATCGTAGAGCGTGACATCGGCGCGGGCGATGCCCAGCTGATGGTGCAGCTTGTGCGGGCTGCGGTAGGCGTCGCCGCGGCCGCAGCCGTAGTCGAGCATGCTCTTCGCGCGCACCTCGCGCGCCAGCTTCTGGATGCGTTCCTTGTGCTGGAGGATCGACAGCCCCTGGAAATTGTTGCTGTCCTTGGCCGCGAGTTCACGGTAGAGAGGAATCAGGTCAGACATTCTTGTTCCTGCGGTAGTACCCTACATATTCGCCGAAGGCACCGTCGTAGCCGGCGTGCTCGACGTACCAGCCGCCGTTCTTCATCACGGTGCCGATGTGGTGGGGCTCGTTGCCCGAGCGCTCGTCGATGACCGTCGGCGCGTGCTGCGGGGGCAGGCGCAGGACGACGAGCTCGCGCGCCGAAGCGGCCAGGCGCGCCGCCACCGCCGTGGGGTTGCGGACCTTCTGGAGCAGCGCCAGCGCGATCACGATGTCGTAGTTGCGCTTGGGCTGCCACACGTTCATGTCCCCGACTTCGAACGTCACCGGCAGATCGCCACGCAGCTTGTTGGCCACCTCGACGTGCCCCGGCACGATCTCAACGCCGTGCACCGCCAGCGCACCGGCCTTGGCGAGTTCGATGCTGATTAGCCCTTCAGCACAGCCCGCGTCAAGCACAGTCTTGCCGCGCACCGCCATGAACAGTCGATCCAAGCCGTTGAGTTGCTGCTCCAGCGTCCGATCGCCCGGCCGCCCCGGGGTGGAGAACCACCCCTTCTTCACGTCTTTTCCAGCCATCGCCATGCAGTCCCGTTTTTGAACTCTTCCAAGGTGAACTGGTTGTCGGCCAGGATCTCGCAGAACCTGAGCCGCAGCGGGTCGTCCGGGGTCGGCGGCCGCACCAGGGCTTCGGGCGTCAACGGCCCGGTGAGATGGTACGCCGCCGCGGTCGGGCCGATGCTGAGCGAGGGCACGCCCTCGATCATCGCCGTGATGCTCGCCGAACTGCTGTGCGAGATCAGCAAGCGCACGTTCGGCAGCAGGCTCTCCAGCGTGACCGCCGCGGCCTTCTTGTCGCGGTTCCACGGTCGCACCTTCACCGGAATGTCGGTACCGGCCTCGCGCTGCAAGCTTTCCAGCGTCGCCAACGTCTCGCGCGTCCAGTCGTAACTCGGGCCGCGGCCGAGTGTCGACTTCATGAAGTCGTCGGACTGCGGGCACAGCAGGATGTAGCCGTCCGGGTTCGGCCGCCATGGCCGGATCGTGATGCCCAGCTTCGCGAAGCGTTCACCGGTGCTGGTCTTGCCGCGGGGGTCAACTTGCAGCGCGTTCTTCGTCACGCGGAAGTAGATGCCGCGGTGCTTGTCAAAATAGGAATTGTCGCAATAGAACCATGTGCCTTGCTGCGCGCGGCGGAAGTTCTGCATCTGCCCCTCGGTACCGAAGAAGACGGCGCCGGTGGCGTGCTTGGGTGCGCCGGCGGCGAAGGCTTTGCAGATCAGCTTGCTCTTCTCTTTGCCGGGCACGGGGTAGAGGGTCAGACCCATCGCGGACTCTCTTTCAGCTTGGCCAAGATGCGAGCAAACGGCTCGCCCGTCGCGATCTCGTCAAAGTGCCACTGGTTGTGCGCCATGCGCTCCAGCGCCGCCTCGCGATTGTCGACCCACTTCTCGCAGATCCAGTGCGGCGCGAAGTGCTGCACGGGGATGCCTTCGACGAGAGCGCGCACGCCGATCGCGCTGCTCCAGATCACGACGCTGCGCGCACCGGCCAGGGCCTGGGCGTCCTTGTCGAGTTTGCCCTTGTCGCCGGGGTGCGCCATCAGCTTGACCGGGAACGGGGCGTGCCGGCGCAGGTTCGCCTCCATGCGCTTGCCCCAGTTGGGCGGGCTAGCCATCAGCGTCGAGCCGATGCCGCGCTGATCGCGCACGAGGATGTACTGGCCGCCGTCGCGCATCGGCTTGACCGTCCAGCCCAGCTTGTCAAAGCGCTTGTCGTCGCCGACCGGGAACCAGCCCGAGCCGTTGTGGCCGTGCACGCTGACCGCGTAGTAGGTCTTGTCGACCTTCTGCAAGTAGCCGTTCTCCAGCACGATCACGGTGCCGCCCTTGCGCTCCCACGCATCGGCGCCTTGCTCGTCGGGGCCGCGCTTGCGGTTCCAGATCACGAGCAGATCCTCGGGGCCGTGAGGGCTGAAGCGGTTGTTCGGGTAGGGCGACGAGTAGAGCTTGTAGCCCAGCCGCGCAAGGCCGTTGCTGATCGCCTGCGCGCGATAGGCCGGCTCGGGCCGGATGCAGAAGACCGCGATGCGGCTCATCGCGCGAGCTCCTGTTCCAGATCGCCCATCGGGAAGTGGGTGAGCGCCGAGCCAGGCGTGCAGTTCACGACCGTCACGCCAGCGGCCTTCAGATCAGCGGCGAGCACGCCCATCTTCTTGCGCCACTCTTCGAACTGCTGGGCCTGCACGAGCGGCTTCGGGTGATCCGGGTGCCAGTGCTTCTCACCGTTCGGGCCCGGCTTCATGTCCATGCCGATCAACAGGATGCGCCGCACACCGAAGTGGTAGGCGAGGTTGATCGCACCGGCGCCGCTGTTGCCGTTGACGCGCAAGCCGATCTTGCCCAGGCCGTCCTTGGCCTCCCAGCGAATGTGGCCGAGGCAGAACTGCTCGGCCGCGCCGCGGTCCTGCGTCCACAGCTTCTCGCGGCCGATGTTCTGCTTGACCTTCATGTGGTTCGTCTTCCACCAGAGGTAGTCGCAGGCATAGACGGCGTCGGGGTGCGCGAGCTTTAGGTAGCTACTGTTCACCGCAATCGCCTTCACGTTCGCGTGCTCGACGTGCACGATCTGCTCGTCGGCGAGACTCGGGCCGCTGGCGACGACCACTGCGGTGTGGCCGCGCCAGTCGGGCTTCGGAGAGGGTGGCATGTAGCAAATGATACGCTTAGCGCACCGTTCCTTGCAAGCGGTCTGACACCAGCTTGGCGTAGCCCGCAATGTCGACCCACGAGTCGTCGTAGTCCGGGTCACCGTTGATGATGCGGCCGATCTTGTGCGCAATCATCTCCAGCGCCTCCCACTGGTCGTCGGCCAGAGCCTTGCCGCGCTTGGCGAGTTCCTCGGCCATCACGCGCTTGAGGCGCTGCGTCACCTCGGCGTGCCCGATGAAGGGGCCGTAGCGGTTGCCGCGGTCGTCGAGGGTCTTGGTCAGGTCTTGCGTCATCAGGCTTCTCCGAGGTATTGGTCGTAGGGAATCTTAGGTTGGTTCAAGGGCTTGAAGCCCCACTTCTGCACCTTTGGCCCGGTGATGAACAGCGTCCAGGCCGTCTCGCCTCGCGGCAGTTCAAGCATGTGGTAGTCGGCCGCGCGCCGGAACAGCACCGAACCGGCACCGTGCCACTCGGTCCCTTCCCACGCCCCGGTCTTGTCGAAGCGGTGTTCGAAGTAGCCGCCCTTGAGGATCACCGTCATGAACGGCCACGGGTGGTCGTGTGGGTCGCGGCCCTGATCGCTGCGCAGGATGTGGTGCACGCGGATGGCGATGCCCAGGCGCTGAAAGCACCACGCGAGCGGCCGGCGCCAGAACGAGACCGGGCCGGTGCCGTCGGTGACGATCTCCGAGTACCGGGCCGCGCTGCGGTCACCGTGCGGTAGCGTGATCTTGCGTTCGATCACTTGCCGGTACGGCACCAGCCAGTACCGCTCCATGTAACCTTCCAGGTGGAAGTACGGGGTGCGCATCGCGCGCTTGATCAGCCAGTCGATCATGAGAGATCCTTCGGTTTGAGAGCCAGAGCGTCCATGGTGGCGTCAAGCACGCCACGCTTCTCGACGAGCCGCTCGGCCACTGTCTCGTCGATGGTGTTGCGCGCGATGATCTGGTAGACCAGCACCTCGCGGTCGAAGCCCGCCTGCATCTGCCGCATCGGGCCGACGCGCTCGATGATCTGGTCGTTCGGGTCGAGGTCGAACGTGAGCGCGAAGAAGACGATGATGTGGCACACGTTCTGGAAGCCGTCGACCCCGTGGCCGATGCTCTGCGGGTGCACGAAGGCCAGCGGGATCTCGCCGCGCTTGAACGCATCCTCGTCGGCCTTGGTGCTGATGTGCCGACCGTCGGGGAAGCGTGTCTTCAGCCGCGCTAGGTCGGGCTTGAAGTGGTAGGCGACGAGGATCGGCTCGCCGTCGTTCTCTTCGATGATCGACTCCAGCGCGTCGAGCTTCTCTTCGTGCGCCTCGACCCAGTGCGACACGTCGCGCTCGATCTGCTCGTCGGAGCCGGTGTAGATCGCGCCGTTGGCCAGCTGCTGGCACTTGATGATCTTGGCGGCCGCGGCGAAGGCCTCAATGTCGTGGCCTTGGATCTGCGTGAGCATGTCCCGCTCCATCTCGCGGTACTTCTTGCGAGCCTCGGGCGGCAGATCGACGTACACCGGCACGACGATCGGATCCTTGATGTCGAACCAGTCCTTCGGGTTGAGCGCGAGCGTCACGTCCTTCATGAGCGTGGTGATCTCGTTGAAGGCGTGCGGGAACGCGATGCGCGAGATCCGGGTCTTGTGCGCGTTCACCGCGTCCTTGGCCCGCTTGTAGCCGAACCAGCGCTGTTCGAAGGCGTCGTAGGAGCG
>JACCDR012021720.1_pt1 | contig 14322 bp, 17 predicted proteins | sample 7446431 | NCBI WGS metagenome assembly JACCDR01 (sample SAMN15323443, study PRJNA562643) | freshwater metagenome | isolation source: river surface water | place: USA:Blue River Watershed | collected 2017-08-17 | reverse complement strand
GGTCCGCAGCGTTGCGGTGGAACCCCGTACCAGAGCCGTCCGCGTCGGCTGCCCAGCCGATCGAGGGGGCGGAGGCGGTGCCGTTCCCCACCAAGACGGTTCCGGCCGTCCCCGCCGAGAGCGTGTCTGAGGCAGCGTCGTACGAGAGCGCCGCCTCGCAGTTCAGCACCGAGGAGTTGTCCCCGTAGATCACGCGGTTCTGGCAGCCGGTGACGGTCGTAGTGCCGGGAGTGACAGCGGCGGCAGCGCCACCGCCAGACCCACCACCCCGAGTCCGCACCACGTCCGCATCGACCGACACGGCCGCGCAAACCAAGATCGCTACCAGCGCCTTCGTAGGCTTCCGCATCACTTCGTCCTCGTCTGAGCGTAGAGGTTGATGACTTCCGCTCCGGCAGTGTCGCTGTTGATCTTCAGTCCGATGCGGCACTGGTTCCACACCTCGTCCACCACGAGCGCGAGCGACGCGGCAGCGGTGAACTGGCAGTAGCCCGACGACTCAGTACCGGCTCCGCACTCGTTGTTGCCGGCCGAGGGATAGACCACCACCCAGCCCGCATCCGGGACCGACGTCCGGCACTCGTAGCGAACGTCAATGCTCGTTGCCGTCATGGTCACGATCTCTGCCACGAGCGTGGAGACAGTCCCGTTGGCGATCGTGAACGCACCAGCGTCGCTTCCTGACCCACAGACGTAGTGGATGTACCTCCACCCCGTCGCGGTCGTATTGATCGCACTGGAGAGCGTCAGGGACGTCCCCGAAGCCACCGCGTCGATCCTCCGGAACGAGCCCGCCACGAAGATGGAGTCCCCGGCCGACAACCCGTCAAAGGCACCGTCAGAGGCGGCGGTCAGCGTCGTAGACGAGCCCGACGTCGAAACCGTGGAGGGACCCTGAACCCACCCCGGGCCACCGGAACAGTAGATCACCGACGTAGACCCTAGGTCGTACCGCAGAACCGAGATGTACTGGCTGACCTGAGCCTGTACGGCAGCAGGGAGAGCCAGCAGGACGAATGGAAGGATCTTCCGAAACATGGGTCTCTCCTAGTGCATTCGATATGAAGTGATTCCAAGGTCGCCAATGCGAGCCTTGCGCTCGTACGCTGGGGATTCCCTTTGGAACCGGCCCAAGCGCTTCCTAAACCGTCCCTCGGCCTCGCCACCAGACCGAGAGTCGCCCTCGTCGTAGCCGGTAGCCACCTTCAACCCCTCCAGCAACACGCCGAAGAGCCCCTCCGGCAGCCTCTCCAGTCCCGAGTAGCCCGTTCCGATCAAGTCAGCAGAACCGGACACGGGAGCCGTGATGGTGACGGACGTCTCATCCGGCTCAATATCGGCCGTGTGGAGCCGGTACGTGGAGGTATCCACCGTCGTCATGTACAGGCTCTTACTGGTTACCCGAGCCCAAGTCGGAGCCTCCGGGAGCGTGATCTGAAACTGGAACAGGTTCGAAAGCGGAACCGTCGTGGTAGCCGCAGCCGAAGCGAACGACTCACCCTCCGATGTCACGTAAACCAGCTTGAACCCGTACGCACCCGCCGGGATCGTGGACACTCCATCAACCTGGGTGATCTCCAAGTCGTCCGGGCGATCCGTCAGAATCGGGGGCCGACGCTCGTAGTCCAACTGAAGCGTTACGTCACCGCTGGCGATCTTGTCGAACCGCAGGACAGGAATCCCGTTGTCGTCTTCTCCGAACGCGGCGAAATACTCCGGGTATCCCGTAGCGGCCGGATTGCGCCGTCTCCACTCCATGAGCCAGTTCGACGGCCTCTCATGAACCGGGCTTCGCTGGGACGGGATCCACATCGCACCCTCGTACGCGATGGAATGGAAGTCCGTAGGCGCAGTCACTTCGTTCTCGCCCGACGGCAGGACCAAGGCTTCGTCAACTTTGTATCTGAAGTCCCAATCCCACGAGTCCCAAATCTCTTGCAGGGTCTCGATGGAGCGGAGCCAGATACGGCGGCGCAGACGGATAGCGTTGAAGTCGCGCGGGTTGACTTCAAGCGTGTGCTCAAGAATCGCGTCTATCGCCGCCGGGAGGTTCATTAGTCCTCAGTCTTTGCCTTGGGCTTCGGCCCGGGCTTCTTCCGCGCCTGGACCTCCGCCATGCCCGCCTGAAGCGCGGCCAGGGCCTCGGACTGTTGCTTGAGGAGCGCCGCCTGTGCCGCAACCATTGCTTCCAAGTCAGACGTTTTGTCCTCCTTCGCGCCGATTTGAGGAGTCGCCTTCGCGTCCACCAAGTCCGGATGGATGGTCGCGATGTGTTCCTCGCGTTCCGCCGCGTTCTTCGACGGAGAAGCGCAGTGCGGGCACGCAAAAGCCGCAGACCACCCGTTGGCTCTATCGCGCTCAGCGATGCGAGCCATAGCCTCCTGGACGTCCTTGGACGGTGCCGTGAGTGGAGCCCCGGCCTGACGCTCGTTCGCCACGCGGGCCATGTGCGCCATCTTGATCCGCATGTCGGCCGCGTACTGAGCCTCGCGGAAGGCGTGCTCGGCCTCCTCCACGATCAGGGCATCCCGGGAGTCACCGAGGATCGGGCGAATCCCGCACTCCCCAGCCTTCCCGGTACGCCCGTCGTCCCCAAAGAAATGCTTGTACACGTTGGACGGCGTGTGAGCCTCGCCCGTGCTCCGGTACACCGGAGAATTCTGAGTTGAGTACCGGATGACCAGCTCCCCGAACCCGGGCTGAAAGGTGTACGGGCACCCGCCATATTCCAGCGTGATCGCCTTCGGACGGGGGTTGAAGTACGCCTGCCCGCGAGTGGGGCGGGTGAGTTCCGTCAGGTCAACCAACTGAGTCGCCATGTATCTCCTACTTACCCAAGAACACCATGGGCTTCGTTTCTCTGACGCGGTGTCCGATCTCTTTCAGGTCAGGACTAGAGATCTGCTGCGCCAGCCGCGTGAAGTACGGCTCGTCGTGGTCCCAGCGGTAATCCAGCTCGTCGTGCAGAGCCTTCCACTGAAGCTCCTTCGCGCGCTCCCTAGCCGCCCGGATGTCCTCCGCGATCTTCTTCTCTGACCGCTGCCCCAAGTAGAACGCTCTCTTGGCTCGATAGTACAGGTCCCAGGTCATGGGCATGAACGCCCCCGGCCATCCGTCCGGAGCACCTTCCGGCTTCTGGTCCTCGAAGATCAGATCCTCGATGTTCGGAGCGATTCCGCCCATGTGCCCGACGTGCGTGTTGAAGTGCGCGTGCCGGGAGTGAGGGGTCGTGGTCCTACGAAGCAACGCATAGTAGCGAAACACCACCGTTCCACCCGTGGGAAGCTGGTACAGACGCTTCACCGTGGCCGGGATGACGTCAGGGTCGAACGAGCGGATAGCCTTCACGATGGCCGGGTCCCACGGATACGTCACGTCGTCGGAGAGGAGGTAGGTGTAGCTCTTCTCCCGCATGGTGTCGGAGTTCTTGTGGAAGTCCATCCGAACTTCGGGGGTCTCTACGACCTTCTCATGGGAGATCGAGTACACCTAGCAAACCCCCTTGAAATCGCCACGCGGGAAGCACTCGGACCTACCAAGCGACCACACGTTGATCCCTCGCTCTCGGAGTAAATCCGCCGCGTCCGCCGACAGCTTCCCTTGCTTACCCATGTTCATCCCTGAATGGGTCCCGTCGTAGTGGTTCCCCCCCAAGTCCAACCCGAGGCAGTACAACTCCGTAAACCCGGCGTAGACCGCGAACTGAAGCGCCAACCAACCCGTCGTCGTAGGAATCACTCCGTCTCGCTCCAGGTCGAACGAAAACGGGGCCATACGGTACGAAGCTGGGACTCTGTACCCAATGGGACGCGGGTCGGTCGTACCGTTGACAAGCCGAGGAAACTCCCGCACCGCCCTTCGGTTCAGCCATGACGTGTCCACGATGCACAGGTAGTCCGGCTCTGGTCCCTCGTACGTCTCGTAACCTCGGTGTGTCCGGTTCATGCCGATCATCGGGACCTTGATCGCGTACAGGTCGAAGTCTGACAACGACGCACCGTTGAAGAGGAGCGCCACCGGACCGGAATGGCGCCCCTTGAGTTCAGCGATACGTTTCCCGGGCAGAGCCGGGATGTTCGGCCGTGTGTCGGATTTGTCCCAGTGGATCCCAAACTCGACACAGACGTTCTCCCAAATGCGGGGCGGTGTCCGGTCTACAGGGTGTTTGTGCGACTGGTCCCTGTATGGTACGTCCTTCCACCGCCCCTCTACCCTCACGCCGCGGAGAGCAGGCCCGAAGCGCCAGGGTTCGGAACCGGCTTGTCTTCGAGCAAGCCACACTCAAAGCCAAGCGTCTTGAACTGACCACCAACGTCCGTGGTGTGCAGCAGGAAGGCGTCGGGGATGACCCAGTCCGTCAGGTCAAAGTCGAAACTGACCTGACCAATACCGGCTCCGTTGAAGAAGAACGCCGCGCGACGACCGATGACCCGTACCTCGAGTTCAGTGTCCGCCCCGTCCGCAACCGTCGATGACGTGGTAGTCACGGTGGAATCGGTGGCGTCGTTGAGGTTCGTGATGGTTGTCACTGCCGCCGCCGCGGAGCTGGAGTCGCCCAGCACCCGGATCATGGCGAAGTCGGTGTAGGTCTCAACGGCCGTCTGGTACGCCTGATTCTTCCGGAACCCGAACGACAGGTCGTACCCGGAAGCATCCTCCATCGTGAAGCGCAGGCGGGCATAGAACGACTTGTCCGTGCCCACCTTGAACATGCGGGGATGACCCTGCTTCAGAGAGGCGAAGTTAATCTCCACGCCCTCCGTCGCCGTCTGGTCCATGCCCCAGTCGTACCCACCGTCCGTTGCCAGGACGGGACGCACGATGGTCTGACCCGCGCCGAGAATCACATACTCGAAGCGGTAACGCCCGGTGTCGCAGATGTTGACGTTCCCCGTGGTTCCCGTAGGAGCCCCGTTGTCGTCCGTCGCGGTGTAGACGTGCGGCTCCTCCATGAACTCTTCATGGCAGAACCGCTGCCGCCGAGTGGACGGCGAGAGGCGGGAAGGGTCAACCTGATTCGTCTCGATCTGCGCTCTACGAATGCCCATGTACTGCTCCTTTGACGGGTCCGCTCCTCAGCGAGAGGGCGGTGACTGGCAGGATCGCCAGAAGATCACCCGCCGCGTACGACGTGAACGGCAGCAGCCCCTCCCAACCCAGGAAGAGAAGGGAGGGGCCATGAGCATCCTTAGAAGGTGTCCGTATAGCCAACGCGAGCGCCGGCCAGGACACGGTCGAGCTTGTCACTGATGCGGAAGGCGCTATTGGGCTGGTACGACCCAATGTTCTCAAGATGCACGAGAGTCGCCTGCTGGGTGGTCTTGTAGCCGGTCGAATTCACGCCCTGCTTGAAGATCCCACCGCTGGACTGGTCCCACGTCATCTTCCGAAGGTTGAAGCGTCGCAGCTTGTCCTTCGTGATGCCGATGACCGTGCGGGGCGCGATGTCGTCCACCAACGAAATGGACGCCTTGCCGCCGCCCCACAGGAACTCCAGCTTGTCCTCGTTGTAACCCGTCTTGTAGTCGGGCACCGACTGGCCAGGAGCCACCGGATACCGACGGTCGGGACGGACGAACGCGAGGTAGGCGTCCAGCATACCGGCGTTCATCAGGAGGTCCGTGACCTTCTGGCCCGTCTTGTGACGAACCGAGAAGCAGCCGTTCAGGAGATCCGCCTCCGTCAGCGGAGACAGCGCGCCACCACCAGTCAGCACGAGGGCCTTGAGATCCTCGTACGTGGACCGACTCTGGTTGTGAATCGTGGTGAGAAGCGTACCATCGTCCACGATGCCCATGAGACCGTTAGGGCAGGTGGTCTGGCCGTAGGAGCCCGTGATATAGATACCGTCGCCCGCTACAGTCGTGGTGAGCGTGGTATCCGTGGTGACGACGCGCGTCGAGTCCACGATCTTGGTGATGGTCGCGGCCTCACGAGCCGTACCGGAACCAGTGTCGTCCGCGTACGGGGTGATCTTCATGTTCGGGCGGAGAAGCTGGGTTCCGTGCGGCTCAGCCTCCCCCGCGGCGCCAATGGCACCGATGAAGGTCGCGCCGACCGCGTTGTCCTGCACCTTCGCCAGACGGCCCGTGCCATGCGTACCCGCGTACATGCGGTTGCAGTGCTTAGACAGGTCGTCGATCGACTCCTTCATGTTGCGCTTGACTTCACCCTTGTTCCACGAACCCCGTGCGGAGCCCATGGCCTCCAGGATGAAGCTAAGCTCGAAGGTGGCGATGAACTGCGCCGGACGCATCCGGCCCTGAACCTCCGTACGCTGACTGATCGACGGGAGGTTCGCGTTCTCGCCGGGCGTGCCGATGTTCTGCGGCGAAGCAAGGTAGAAGGGCCAGTAGTAGCCCTCACCTTCGAGGTTCTCGCCCTTGTACTCCTGGAGCGACTGCCAGTAAGGGCAAGCGATGTTGAGCGCAACCTCGAACGTTTCGTCCGAGTACATGCGCTTCAGAGACGTCTCAAGATTTGCAAGCGTAGATGCGGCCATTGTCTTCGGCTCCTACAGCGAGAGCGATTCCCACTGTTGATCCATATGGGCATCGAACTCGGCTTCGGTCTTCGGCCGGTTGCTGGCGGACGGGGGAGTAGGAGTGCCAGCCTTACCGTTGGCCGGACTTGCCGGAATCTCCGCCGTCTTCTGGACGGTGTAGGACTGAGCACCCTCACGAGCGACCGCAAGGAAGTCCTCCACCAGACCATTCACGAAGGCGACCGGGTCGGAGATGGAGTTCGTAAACCTGCCATCTTCCCCACGAGAGTGGACGTGGGCCTTACCCAGCCGTTCAACGTACGCATCGAACCGCCCACGAAGAGCCTCGGGGATCTTCGCTTCGGCGGCCTTCTTCGCCGGCTCCCACTTGGAAGTTCTCCAGTTGGTAGCCTCGGACGACATCTGCCGTTCGTTCTCTGCCTGTGTGGCTCTCTCCTGGGCCGCAGTGAGCTTCAGAATCCGTTCCGTGGAATCCCGAAGGGTCTGCTGTACCCGGTAGTTCTGAATCAGCGAAGCGCGTTCCTGTGCCTTCGCAGACACGAACTGGTCGTACTGCCCAATCGCAGCCTTGGCGGCTCGGATGTCCCGTCGAAGGGCCGCCGCGTCCACCGCGGGGTCATCGAACGAGTCCTCCAGCTTGGCCTGGAGCGTTGCGAGGTGGTTCGCCCACTGCGCCTTCTGCGTTTCGGCGCCAGCAATCTGCTGCTCGACTTGGACAAACGACTGAGAGAGCCCGGAAATGATGGTGTCCAGCTCAACCAACTCCTGGGGAGTCGGAGGGGGCTCGGCCGGCGTCTCCGGTACGGCTGGAGCAGGCGGGGGAGCCTGAAGCGTTGCCTTAAGCGCTGCGATCTCTGCCTTGAGAGTCTCATAGTCGCTGGGCGGCGCTGCTGGAGTGCCCTGTTCGGGCTGTGCCACCGTAGGAGCCGGGGGCGTCTGAGCCTGGACCGGCGGTGCCGGGGGCTCGGGTGCGACCGTAGGAGTCGGGGGGGCCGGGTCAGTGGCAGGAGTCGGGGTGTCGGGCGCGTTGGATAGTTCGATCTCCATCGCCTCCGTAGCGTTGTCGATCAGGGACTCCAAGCTAACCGGCGGCTGTGAACTCAAATACGACCCCCTTCGTGGCTATCGTACCACGTTGCAGTTATACCACGGGACGCAAGCGCTAGTGGGCAGGAATTCTGGAGGCACTACTTGAAGGCACGCTTCTGCGTCTCGGTCTCCCGCCACTTCCTCATTCGCTCACCGAACGCGGACGGAGATTCACCCGCCTCCTGTTTGGGCGCTCCGGTCAGGCTCTTTCCCTTGGAGCCGAGCCCCGTCCCGGCAGTGGAGGACAGTCGCGCCTTGTCCTGGGCACTGGAAATCTGCTTGTCGTCCACGTCGGGGGCGATGTACCGAGAGGACATCGTTCCGTCGGATCGGTAGGTGTCAGTAGGCATGTCTGGTCTCCCTCAAGGGCTACATGGGAAGGGACGCGGGCGGGGCAGGAGGAGCAGCCGCACCCATTGGAGGCATAGCCCCCATGGCCTGTCCAGGAGGGCCACCGGGGGCCGGACCCATGGGAACAGGCATCGGCGGTCCGCCCGGCTTACGTCCCTGGGAATACAGCCGGTGGGCTTCACAAACAGACCGGAACTTCAGGAAGAGCATCGTGTACCCCCCCTCTTCGACCGCAATCCCCTTCCCCGCCAACGCCTTAAGCCATACGATCAGAATCCGGCTTGGGAGATCAGAGGGAAGCAACATCTCCTGGATCTGCTCGGGGGGTATCTGCTGGGGGGCCGGCATCCCGTTCTGTTCGGCCTGGGCCATTAGTCCAGGAAGCGCACGCGCCATCATGTCGGCCTGCTCGGCCATGGCGAGCTTTTCTTCCCAGCCAGAGAGAGCCGGGAGCAGGTTCTCCCACCCTGCCTTCTCCACGCACTCCTGGCCGTCCTCGGACTTCAAAGCCTTTCCGTAGACCTGCCAGAAGATCGCGTGATTGTCTAGGCTGTCGTCTATGTTTGGGACTACATGCTCTTGCTTGAACCGGAACCACTTACGCTCCGCGTCGTCAATCTGGACGTTCGACTCGTCCATGAGCGTCTGAGGGATTCTCAGAACCTTCGCCACCTCACGCTTGGCTACGGGGGTATCGATGGGGATCAGCCCCTTGTCCAAGGCTTCCTCGACCGCCTGAGCCTCGTACAGCTGGTCGTTGAAGGACGCTTCGACGTCCACGCGGACATCGGTCAGCCCGGCCAAGTCCAGGCCAGTGAATTCCTTGATCTCCCAACTCTTCCCAGGCCCCTGGGTCTCGTAGCTACGGGGCTCGATGACCTTCTCGGAGAGCAGAGTAAGCTGGTGGCTAAACCCCTCCTGGAAGCCTTCGTCGTACTCCTGGTTTCTCTGGTCCCGGCGCTCGTTGGACTTGTCCTGGAGCAGCTGAATAGCCCGAGCCGCCTTGATCCCAGGCGCCGCCTTCCCAACGTCCACGTCCTGCTGGCCAGCCAAGGAGCGCATGTGCGTCTCTACGCGGTCCGTCTCCTCGTAGATGCGGGAGTCGATCATCCGCGAGGGGAGGGGCTGGGGGACCTTGTCCGGGGCCTCGGGGTCAAGATCCCAAACCGCTACTCTACCGGCGAAGTTCTTCAGCCAGTTCGGGGCAAGTAGCCTCATCCCCTTCGTGATGATGAGCCCGTCAGTACCGTTACGCTCTCGGTTGTCCGTGATCTGGCTGAACGCCATGTTGATACGATTCTGCGGACTGACCAGCGGGACCACCATGCCCTGAGAGAAGAACTCCCCGTCCTTCGGCCAGAACCGCGCGCCGAACAGCTTGGCCTTGGGGTAGAACTCGCCCTTCTTGTGCTTCGAGGGGGACATGAGGTCGTCGTCCACCAGCACAACGCTCCCGGCTACATGGCACATCCGGCCGAGAGGATACTGCCTAGTGGGGAGCTGATACGCCCTCCTAAGGCGTACGTGGCGCTTGTACACGTTACGGCCGGACAGAGCCTCTTTGATCCCTTGAGAGTAGAAGCTAGTATCTCCCAAGGTCATCTCGTACTCTGCGATGGTCGCCGGGTCCTCGGCCTTGATTTCCTCGGAGCCCTTCCACACACGACCATCCGCGTCTACCGTAACGTCGTAGTGGTTCGCGATGTAGTCTAGGCTCTCAGGCTTGCTGATCGCCCACGAGGTCAGGGTGCGGGGATTAACCCCGATACCCTCGTTCTCCGGGAAAAAGTGCTCCGGGCTGATAAGCTCGATATTCGCGTCGCCTAGAGGAACATCCTTCGCCAGCGGCCTACCGTAGCTGTCGTTTCCGTCGATCTCGTTGGGGAGCAACTGAGCCGGTACGAGCGGCTGGGGCTCTTGGCACTGGAGACACGCTCTCGCCGTTCCTTCGAGTCTTTGCTCTCCACCCTCCATGGAAGGCTCAAGCTTGACCCGGCTACGGTGCTCGGGCGGTAGCCCCCTAAGGGCTTCGGGAGGAAGTTTCGGGCTCGCCAGCCTGAAGTTGCACGACGGCTCAGCGCACTTCACCGCCTCTGGAAGCCCAAGTCTGACAGTCTTGCGCCAGTCCAGGTCCCAGTACGACATCCAGATACCAACACCGTAGACGGTGTTCTTCCAGATACCCTCGTGCCGTAGCCGGCCCCAATGGATCTTCTCAAGGTGCCAGTTCAGGACTTCGTTCCCGACCCTCGTACCACCGCGCTTGGCCTCAGACCCACCAGTGCGGGGACGCACATACGGCCGCGCCTGACGCCGGGACGTCTTCCCTACCTCGTTGTCTACGATCTCCAGAACCTTGTTGTGGACCGGCTTGGGAATGTCGTCCGCGGGGTCCTGGGAGGTCCACCGGAAAGCGTTCCGCGGGTCCCTCTTGGCGTCGATACGGACCCACTGGTTGCTCTCCACAAAGCTCTTGGAGAGACCCCATTCTCGGTACAGGTCACACCTATAGCTCGACTTCTGGTCTGTGACCTGATCCACGTACTGGCGGAGCCTGATTGAGTCGGCACCCTTGGGGGGGAATACAACGGCCTTGGAGGTATTCTGCTCGCCCACGTTGTCTCCTAGCTATCCTCTCCGGGCCGCGAGACGACGAACTGAGTGGGGTTCCTAGGCCGGGCCGCCGCAGACTCCCAGCCGGGGTCGTAGGCTCTCGCAGGGGCCTTCTGAGCGGCCATCACAGCCTGTGTCGTGGGGTGAGTCACCGCGAGAAGCTGCTCGTCCTTGGCTCTGATCTGTTCTCGGAGGTAGGCGTTCTCCCCTCGGAGGTCAGAGGCCATGAACTCCCGGAGCATGGACAGGGCCGCTAGGCACGTAGCCCGAACGGAGAGCAGGCAGGCCACGCCAAACCCGGCCAGGATCAGGGCGTAGAGGAGGGACCAGATCAACCCTTCGCCTCCTTCGCCTTCTCCACCGCCGCCCGCCAAGCCTCTACCCGGGCCTGGAACGCAGACTCAGACTCTCCAGACCAGCCGTTCGGGGTCTTGCGTCCCATGCGCTTGGGAGGGTTGGCCTTCAGGGTGGCGAGGTCAGCCATCTACGTACGGCTCGGGGGATCGCACGGCGCGCGATGAATCGGCCCGTCAGGCGCAGGCGCCACCACAGGCTCAGGGGCCAGAGGTGCCGGGTCGCCGAAAGCGCGGGCCGTAGGAGCGTTCAGCACCGGCTCCACCACCACGACCGGGGCGGGCTTAGGCTTCTTAGGTGTCGGCTGGGACGGCTCAGGGGCAGGCTTCTTCGCGGCAGACTTGGACGGCCTAGGCATGGCACCTCCCGTGGTAAGAGTCTACCACAGGTGGTGTGGTTTATTTACCCCTGTCAGTTCGGCATCGTCCGCAGGCGAGACGCCACGTCAGCCCACTCTCTCAGCGTATCCATAGCCGCACGGCCCACCTTCCGATCTGGGGCAAGAGCCAAGATGCGCCTGCGGACGTACCGATTAGAGAGCAACCGTTGGGTGATTAGAGCGAGCCCTCGCGGATTGTACTGGTCCAAGTCGTCGTAGATTCGGGCTAGATCGGCCATCCCGAAAATGCCGCGCTCCAGCAAAACTCGGTTGATCTTGGGCGTCTCTATCCAGTTTCGGAGCTGTCGTACGAGCAACTCGGACCCACCGCTTGTGGCCACTAGCCAATCACTGCCAAAAGCTCATCCTCACGAATAAGCGCGTGGTCCTTCAGCATCCGCCAGTCGAGATCCTGCCCAGCATACGCACCAAACAGCACAAAGTCGCCCGGCTTCACCGCCAGGGGCCGAAGCGTACCGTCCGGAAGGATTCTCCCTTCGCCCACAGCCAGAACCACGCCAGTAACAGGCTCCGACTTGGCCTGATCCGGGGTTTCGATCGTGCTCTTCTCGGCATCCGGGTCCACGTATTCCTGCTTCTGGATGAGCACGCGGTCAAACAGGGGGACGATGTTCATTCACTCTCCTTTGTTCCTAGGGTAAGCATATCACCGCCCACTACGGTTCAGATAGTCCCACTTACTAGGCTTCGATGCTTCCGGGTTGTGAAGGCTCTTCAGGTACGCCTGAAACTCACGCTGCCTCTGTTCCAACAGTGTTCCTTGGGGCTTCTCCGACTCGGCAGGCTTGATCTTGAGGCCGATGGTGTACGCTTTCAGGAGAGCCCCAGCCGCCGCGTTCGCGTAGTCGTCGTGCCCGTTCTTGGGATGGTCAATGATGTCTCCGGACCTAGACGGCTTTCGGTCCAGGGCCAATAGCTGACTCTTCAGTTTCTTGTCGTCCGGGATGTCTACGCACCGCTCCATCAGGGCCGGAAGCCAGTCCTTGTAGATTTGAGCCTTCGTCTGCTCTGAGGGCATGTACCCTACCCCGTGAGCGCGGAACCGATCCAAGGGCCAGTCCCCCGCGTACCTGTCCCCCTCCACAAACCTGAGCCCATACCGCTGTAGGTGGCCCACGAACGTCGCTACGACGATCCCTGGCTCGAACGGTGGCTCTACCCCTACCAACAGGTCCAGCACCACCTTGCGCCTCGCGTAGTCAGCGTGGGCAATAGCCAGGGTCATGGAGTCCGACCCGGAACCCCCGGCAGGGTCACAGAACGCGAAGTAGCGAACCCCCTCCTCGGGCGCGTTCCATCCCCTAACCGACACGGCCGCAGCCACGATGTCCTCCGTTACGAAAGCCATCACGTCCTTGCGGAACTCTGCCCCGTACTCTGTCGCCGCCGCTATGGGGTCCGCACGGTAAGCCTCCTCAACCTCCTCGGCTAACCTTGGCACTCCAGGAGACATGTAGACCGAGTCCGCCTTCCAAAACAGTATCCCCGTGTCCTTGCCGTAGTTCTCCTGATACCGCTCGTAGAGTATCCCCCTGGGAGCGTAGGGGCTTGAGAAGCCACCGATGAAGGAGCCCGGAACGCGAGACATGCCCGCCTTGACCGCACGAACAATGTCCTTGTCCGGGTTCGCTCCGTCGTCATCCGCGAAGAAGGCCACCTCGTCCAGCAGACCTACGACCGTAGACGTAGACCGGCCCGCCCGGATGTTGCACGCCACAATCTCGATGTCCACGCCACAGTTAAGCGGTATGGACTCCTCCGGAGGCTCGTCGGTCTCCAGGAAGCACCGCAAGTTGGACGTCTTCAGGATCGCTAGGGCGTACGACCTGATCTGCTTGGCTTCCTTCTTGGTCGCTGCGACGATCGGAACCTTACCCCTTTCACCAGGAGCCAGTACCCCCGACTTGGCCGAGTAGTCGTAGAAGATCGCCCTCCAGACGGCAATCAGAGCGGCCGTGGCCGACTTTCGTGCTCGGCGCCCACACGCTACCCATACCTCCCTAGCAAGCTCCGTGGGAGGTGTCCTACGGCCCGTACAGTGCCGGTAGATCTCAAGCTCCTGCTGGGTCATGGGTAGCCCGTAGAGGGCACACAAGAACGCTCTCCAGGGCGTCCAGTCTCCGCCTGTCTTGAACCAGGGGAGGCTGTCCATAAGGTCTACGATGGTGAACTCGCCCTTAGCCACAGCCTCTATCGTGGCTTGATGGATGGCCTTGTAGTTCTCCGCGGTGAGCGGGATCTGGTGGTCAGGTGTTGTCGGCAGAGAGAAACGCCTTCAGTAGCTCCACCTTCGGGCCGGTAGGGAGCTGAGTAATTACGGCCACGTTGACGGTAGTGGGCTTCTCCGGGGCATCCTTCTTTAACCCCTGTATCTGCGCCAAAGCATCCAGCCCCTTGTAGCGGTCGTACTCTCGTCTCTTCTTCTGGACCGGGACAGGCTCTCCGTCCTTGCCTACTGTCAGGCCGTCCTCTACCACTACCTTGCTGGGCTTCTTGCCCTTGGCGATGCTTTCCAGTCTCCGGATGATGTCGTCAGGACCCATCACTCTTCGGAGCTTCTCTTGGACGTAAGGATCTCGAAACAAACGGCTTCCGGCGACTGCCGCCCCGTTTTCTGACAGGCCAGAAGCGAGTGCGGCTTGGGTCAGGTTGAGAGGCTGCTCGCTAAGCGCCTGAATGGTCACGGCTTTGGCGAATCTGTCCCTTGTGGCTTTTCCCTTGGGGGTCATGGCCGGTCTGTTGGAGTGTGGCATTTGGTAACAGTCTTAGTCTTTGGTTCGGGTGTAGAAGGCGCAGGACATGGAGGCAATGAACCAGTTGATGCGGGCCAGATTGTCTCCGACGCTCTCACCCGATGCGAGAGAGGCCACCAAAGAGATCGTCCTGACGGCCTACCGTGGCCCGACGGTATCCCTCGCCTCAGTGGACTTCTTCACCTGCGAACGCACCTTGAGCACCACTCCCGCCAGCGCAGCGACCGCCGCCGCAAGCTCCACAGAGCCTACAGCGC
>JACCDR011977904.1_pt1 | contig 14323 bp, 31 predicted proteins | sample 7446431 | NCBI WGS metagenome assembly JACCDR01 (sample SAMN15323443, study PRJNA562643) | freshwater metagenome | isolation source: river surface water | place: USA:Blue River Watershed | collected 2017-08-17 | reverse complement strand
GAAATCCTTCCTGTTTTGGAAACAGGCAATCGCAGGTTCGAGTCCTGTCTCCCCGACCTTCAAAACTTTGAGATTTAAAAATGGCGAAACGTGGCGATATGCGTAATTGCAGAACTTGTGGCGAAGTAGTTGTTTGCGAAAGTGAGTGGTATTGGTCACATCACAGGACTAAATACTACGGCGAAATGGTAAACTGCAATGACCGAATGGGAGGCTTTAGAGAGTCTGACCGCAGACCTAAGCCAGACTGGAATCAGTTTGATGACCAGTATTTCCTGAACGGGTATTGAGATGGTGGATGTAGTGTAGTGGTCTGCACGTCTGTTTGTGAAGCAGAAAGTGGCGGTTCGATCCCGCTCATCCACCCCTTTCACATGGAGGCCAAGTGAGGTATCTGCTATTGTTCTTGCTGCTGTTTGTGGTATCCTGTAGCAGTGTTGATGAAGACAAAGAAAAGGAATTGAGAATAGAACACGCAAAGGCTGTTGTTAAACTTTATGATCTTCGCTTACACGACATGAAGCATAAAGCAAAGATGGACGACTTCAAGAACGCCGACATAAAGAGGAAGTATCTCACTGCAAAGAAGTGCTACGAGACTGGATCACTGTCAGAGCGATCCTATCGTGAGGCCAAGATGGAATACGACATATCGCTCCATCAGCACATGTATAAGGACATCCAACAGGCCGAAACGCTTCTTGAAATCGCCAAGATCAGGCTGAAGATGGCAGAGGCAGGGATGAAAGTGCCAATAGAAAAGATAAGGGTAGTTGGGGAAGAATAAGCCACTATGGTGTAGCGGTTTGCACAGTTGTTTGAAAAGCAATGGGTCACGGTTCGACTCCGTGTGGTGGCACTTAGGAGATAGTCATGGATTGGGATGAATGGTGTGAAAAGATCGGTCCAAAGAAGAAGGAGATAGGTAAAGTGGCTCCATCGGCTCCGTTCTTACACATACAGGATATCCGCCGAGATACCTATTCGGGCAACCCTCAATGGGATTCTTGGGTCAGACTGACTCATGAGCCGACAGGGATCAGCGTTGAGTGTAACGAGACGCCATCTCGTCATAAGAACGAGGGGATTGCAATGGATAGGTTACGGGAGAAAGTACATGCCTGGAAGAATTGAAACTTATATTCACTCAGACTCAGTGACCCAGAACAAGGGCGGCTGTCTGATTGAAGTATCTTGTCAGACAGATTTTGCTGCGAGAGAGCCTGAGTTTGTTAAATTTTGTAAAGACCTTGCCCGTTGGTGCTATGGACTTAACATCGAAAAGTGGCAAGATATAGCAGTCGTCCCGATGGATACGGGCTTACCAGAACGAAAACGAGCGCTTGAGGAATTGCTGGGCGAAAAAGTGGACTTAGTCCGTGTAGCCCGCATGGAGTTGAGCAATGTTCAAAAAGATTGATGGCGAATTCATTTCAAATGTTAACATGATCTTAGCGACCTTCGGTGTCGCTCAATCAGTGGAACAAGTGGAAGATGACGCTCACTCGCTGACCCTCTTCGGCGACTACACGCTGACTAGGTTGAACGACGGCGACAATGCTCCCGGTTGGAACGTCACGAAGAACGTCCTGGGGCCGCTGGGCGATCAGCAGAAGGCTCTCCGCAAGAAAGCGGGGCTTGAGCCGATCAAGGATCAAGAAGTATACTTGGGCAAATGCCTCAAGACGGCTTTGCAGGAAACCATCAAGGATTACATGGCGGATCAGACCGCTCAGAAACTTGAAACTTTATTCTCGAATCCGTCGTTGGCAAAATGGTTTGATACCCAAGGGTAACACGCAATGAGCATGGAAACACTTCGTAGGATGCAAGAGTATTACCGGGCTGAGGATGACGCCATTGACAAACGGGATGCCACCTTCAGCAAGAAGGCGAAGGAGCAACTTCCCGAAGAGGAAGTAAAGAAGCGGGGCGAAGAGTTGTATGCCAAGGTCGTGAAGGTGATCGACCGACAACTTAATGAGGAACGCAAGCAGCGGGCGCAAGTCTCCTGCAAGTTCCAACCGCACTGCGTCTTCAAGTATGTCGTGGACAAGATCAACGCCAAGCCGGGTTGGAAGGCAAAGCACTCTTGTAACTACGGCTACAACTTCTACGACTTCATCACGGCCACGCCACCGGCCCACAATCCGGTGAATGACCTGCTGGCGGACGTGAAGCCCATCGGCCTGTCGGAGCGAAAGAAGCCTACGAAGGGCGACCTTCAGTTGAAGAAGCCTCGTTATTGAGGCCCAAGAGGTTGTAATTGATGCAGTTGGCATCTGGCGAAGAAGTTGAGATTGCCCATTGGGAAGATTGCGACCACTTTGAAACAGGGTGGCTCGACTGGGCAATCTCAAAGATGATTGCAGAACATGATGAACACATAGAAATAAACTTTAAACGTAAAGAATCAATAACCCCCTCTGGGGATGATGAATGAAAACTTTATTGTTACGACTAATTTCTTTGATAGTGTTCTAGGAAATTGCAAACTGATCTGCACCGCTGAGTTTCTTCAGGATATAGCAATGCAAAATGTGTTGCTAGACACGCCGAGAACAGGCGAATTCTCTGAAGATGAAGTTGCTGACTGGCATTCAGCGATGAAGCAACTGGATGAAATGGATTGGGAAGGAGCCTATAGTAGAGTCAAAATCGATCCATAGTATAACGGCTAACACGCCTCTCTGATAAGGAGGAGACGGTAGTTCAACTCTACCTGGATCGACTGACATGGTTGCCTAGCGGTTGTGAACTCAATTGCTCTTTAGAGAAACTACAGCGAGTGTTTGTCTCGCCACAACCCGAATCGATCCGTAGTAGAACGGTTATCACGCTGTTCTGATGAAGCAGAGACGGTGGTTCGACTCCACCCGGATCGACTCTCAAAGCGTGTCATTCCTGGCGCTTTGGGAACCTAAGATGGCCGAATGATGAAGTGGACTACATATGGCAAGGGGAAACCCTTATCTTATACAAAATGTCTCTTCACCCTTTGTCGGCCTTTATTCTACGAACCTTGAGTAGACTTGCGTGAGCCACAAGGTACATCCGTAAGGTTGTAGGTGTTGACCGCAGGAAATCAGGGTATAGCTCAGTTGGGTTTAGAGCGCTTGTCTGGGGGACAAGAGGCCGGCAGTTCAAATCTGCCTACCCTGACCTTATATGTGAGCAGTATGCCGAATGCCCGGTAGGACTACATTATCCAAAAATGAGCCGTCTTACCAACTCTTCGTCGGCGATTGCGGTGGATTAAAATGGTACACATACCTTGCACATATGCTTTGAGTGAAGAAAGCGTTATCAGTTTGATAACAGCCCTGGAAGGCGACATAGTTGAACAAACTAGATGGGCTATAAAGTTTAAAAACTGGAAGCGTGACCGTGAGATGCAAACTCAGGTCTATCACTTAGTAAAAGATTGGTACACAGAGTTTGGAAAAGCGAACGGTTGGACAGACATAGGCGGCAGTTGGTATCACTCTCCTGAAGAAGCATTGCGAGAGCGAGTGTATAACCAGATGGAGCGGACGCCTTACGAGTGGTCTGAAAAAGAAAAGAAAGTCGTTTGGAACAAGTATAGAAGTAGTGGCTATTCTCCAAACGAAACAGAACAAAAACTATTGACATATCTCAATGAAAACATTAAGATATAGCAATTACTAAGGTCAAATGCAGGCAGGACTACATTACAAGCAACTATGTTCCGTCTTGTCGTTCCTCGTTGGCCTTATTTATCCCGGTGTGGAGCAGCGGTTAGCTCGCTTGGCTCATAACCAAGAGGTCAAAGGTTCAAATCCTTTCACCGGAACTTTGGAGTAATCCATGCAGTGTCATGCTGGAACAAGATGTGGATTTGGTGGACGATGGAAAGTCCCTTGTCAGAATACAGCAATCCACGGCATTACGTCACCAGCGGCAGAGCCAATCCTTCTGTGTGACGAACACTTCCAAGAGGTAAGGCCGCTAATAACGGACCCATATCTTACAAAGGAAGAATATGATCGCCGAGAGGGCAAGAGACTGCTATGTCGTTCAATTACGTCGGACCTGTCCGAGAGACAGACGTAAAAATTATCGGTGGGCCGTTCCAATATCACGATCAAGCCTTTCAGTTTAAAATTGGATATGACAAGGCTCGCAAGGACGCAGGTTTGCCAAAGATGATGAACTTGAGGTACGATCACTTAGATTATCGCCTCAAGAACAACGTAGCCCGATTGGGTTGGTACGTTTTTCTGCCAAATAAGCAGAAGGTAAAAGTCAAGTTAGAGGAAATAGGCAGCAGCCTATAGAATGAAAAGCCAAGTCGTCAAGGCTCACGATGCGAAGGGGGCAAAGCGGGCAGTTTCGCAACGCAACTCTGGACCCACCCGGTAATGCGGGGAGTGAGTGCAACAAGGGAATTCATTCGTGTCTGGCCCACTACCGCAGGCTAGTGTAGGCTGGATATCCCGGCGTGGTGTAACGGTAGTCACATCAGTTTCATAAGCTGAGAGCGCAAGTTCAACTCTTGCCGCCGGGACTAAGGATAGGTACGATAATTAGTAGGCCGTTTCACCAGTATGTCAACTGCCTGACTATTGGACTATCCTAGAACAAAGGTGCAACATGGACAGTTTCTACGATTTAAATGGTCTGATCTTCTGGAGCCAGAAGGAATGTATGCTCCGAGAGATGATGCAGACCTATTTCGTTGACCAGATAGAGAAAACTCTACGGGAAACGAACCGTGCATGGAGTTTCATGCGGGTAGAAGCACCCTTGCTGACTCCCCGTGATCTGGTAAACGCTCAATACACGGAAGACGATGTTTACTTCCTGAATGATCTGGCGCTCAGGCCGGAAACAACGCCCGGCACGTTCCGATACATTCGGAGGCTCTTTGATGACTGTAACTCCGGTGTTGTCCCGCCTGTGTGCGTGTGGCAGGCCGGCAAGAGTTTCCGTAAGGAACAAGACCAGCCAACGAAGTTTGTGCGGCTCAAGGAATTCTATCAGTTGGAATTCCAGTGTGTCTTCACCAGCGACACTTTGAATGATTACCACAGTGCGCTGCTGAAGCCTGCCGCTCAGATGATTAGTGATATGGTTCGGTTGCCGACAAGCGTGGTTGAATCTGATCGTCTTCCAGTGTATAGTAGGAAGACAATGGACGTGGAAGTGACCCTTCCAGACGACCGACAAATGGAGTTGGCGTCTATCAGTCTTCGGACTGACTTCCCCGGCAAGGTTCAATTCACTGCTAAAAATAAAGTTGTTGAAAAGGATTTGCTTGTCGCAGAGGTAGCCATCGGTCTTGATCGGTGTGTCTACAGTTTCCTGCGGAAGTAATTCCGCTGACACCGTAGCTCAGTTCGGCCAGAGCGGGAAGCTGTTAACTTCCGGGTCGGGGGTTCAAATCCCTCCGGTGTCTTTGATTTACTCCCCTGTCGTTCAATTGGTAGGATGGGACGCTGTTAACGTTCAGATTTACGTTCGAGTCGTAATGGGGGAGCTAAACTGGAGAGTTTCGTGTGGATAAGCCAGTAAGCAATACTTTATTGTTCATCTGGGACTGTTTACGTTGGTGTTTCTGGAAGTATTTGGCATTCATATGCCTGACAATCAGTATGCCGATGTGGCCCTGGATAATTTACATGCTTTACCATAATGAAAACAATGAGAATGGTGCTTGTCTAATCAACTGGCACCGCAAGCCCAGGAAGGGCAACCACCTAGAGGAGTTATTGTATGCTCCGGTGGAATGTCTGAAGGATATCTTCGACTTCGGCATTGACTGTGTTTGTCATGAGTGACCTGAACGAATACCGACGCCTGTTTGAACGCCACGTTGATGACGCCCCCCGTGGCGCAGCGATGTTTGAGGTAACAACGGCAGCACTGGATGTGCTAACAACTCTTGAAAAAATCAAGAAGTTGGTGCATAATGTACAAGGAAGTGCGAGAGACACGGTAGAAGAAATCAAGGAACTCTTCTAAATATTAAATCTTGCGATGTAGTGTAACGGCAACACGACTGTCTCTGAAGCAGTTTTTGGAGGTTCAAATCCTCCCATCGCAGCTTATCCGGTGCTGGCAAAAGCGATCCAATAGGACGATACCTAGTTGCGGGGTTTATACCCGCCCTATGCAAAAGGGGCAAAGGCGCAACCAACGGATAAACGACCGAATGCCCGGCAGGACTACATTAAGGTAATGACAACGTCTTGTCACTCTTTCGTCGGTCGGTACTGCCCTCTAGTATACTGGCTATTATGCTTGGCTTTGAACCAAGAGAACGGGGATCGAAACCCTGGAGGGCAGCTTCCTTGAGGATCAACCAGTGAAAGTCACCTACGCATGGAAAAAATGCTTCCTCAAGCAGATCAACCTTCCTGCTGCATGGCTCAACCATGACGTGTTTATGGCTGATCCTATCCGGCAGGACTTGTTTTGGGTAGAGTGTGATCGTGACGAGATCCACGAACAACTCATTCCCAAAATCTTGTATCCCGAACACAAAATTAAAATGCTGGAAGCAATCGACGGTCAGCCCAGCCCGACGTTCCACTTCATGATCTCAAGAAACTTAGACTACATTCAATATTATCCTTACTTCAGCATGAATTCAGCCGGTAGCCTTTGGGAAAGGACTGGCGACACTGATTTCAAGTCATTGGAAAGTTTAAAACATTTCGTGTTTTAAGCCCCGCTGGAGTAAGTCGGGTAACTCGATTGGCTGTCTACCAATAGTCATGGGTTCAAATCCCATGCGGGGCACTATATGCAGCCGAGATCACTTTCTGAAATCTGGGATGAAGTCAGACATTGGGCTTTCCGGGTAAGAGACGTTGACACACTTGAAGATTACATTATATTAGGAATTAAGGTCTACATGCAGGGCCGTCCTCATATGCTAACTGGAGCCAAGTGCGACGAGTATATGATGAACCGATACCTGCTATCAGGCCATGACAGGAAATGGGCATTGCTCTCTTCAAAGGACGAGATTAAATTTTTGAAGCCTTTACAGGAGACGCAAGTTCTATTTCGGGCAAAGAAAGCCTATCGTAGCGGGATTAGCACATGAAACCGCAGACAATAGCAGCAATAAGAAATCTATTTCACAAAAAAATCGCCTGCATCAACTTTCGCTTCCGTGATGTAAACAGTCTAACAGATTATTTAGCAGTCAACTCAACCTCATGGTCATGGGGTGAAATCATGCACGACAGTCTGAAAAGCATTCAGGCCATCGTCTTGAACGACTCATGTAACTCATACTTCACTCTAGACGCCAACACGCCAAACTATGTGCTGTTGTCGTCACTTGAAGAGCTTCAATTCTTCAAGCCGCTAAACCAAGCAACCGTCGTCAACATGTTGAGGACGAGTTATGGTAAGGCGGATGAAGAAATTAAAAAAAAAATGGTGCCGGACAACTTCTACGACGACCTGTACATCCCAATGGCCTGACGGAGACGCCGATGAAACGCTGGTGCATGATCGAAGACGACAAGGCTACCTCCACGAACACCACGACTCCCCAGGACGACGATGTGAAGTGGGAAGACCTGTGGAGGGACGTGGGCGGGGAGGGGTGAAAAAGAAACCCAAATCCCGCTTTTCTCCCTGGTTCGGCTGGTTTGGGGGCTTTGATCTCTGGTAACTAGGTGGTGTCCGTAGTGTAGAGGTTCGCACGACTGACTGTGGATCAGTAAGAGGGAGTTCAATTCTCCTCGGACACCCTGACAAATCTAAAACTTAAAAGAGACTTGATATGTTTATCGTGAAAAAGGTTGACTTGAGTAAGGATCTTCCGGCTGAAGTAGTAAGAGAGTTGGATCGAGTAACTGGCGGAAGGCCAGTAACCGAAGAATGGTTTGCCAACTACCGTGACGCAGCGCTCGCTCTTCTGAAGAAGCCGATGAAGTTGTCTCAAGCGAAACTTTACGCTCTGGCTGATGAAGTCAAAGAGAAGGAACTACAGCGGGAATTATTCTGGGCGATTGCCAACACCCGCAGTCACTTCTTTGAAGCAAGGGCGAGAGCGGGCGAAAAATTTGAAGAGTGGCCCGATGAATTCATGGCAGAACTGACGCCGTGGTATCGCAGTCAAGGTGAAAGTCACTTTGAGCATCCGGCAGTTCTTCTCTCAGTCCTACTAAAGCGGGCGCAAGGCTCTAAGGCAAAGCCAGAAAAGGCTGAGAAAAAGCGCACGCAATGGACGGTTGAAACAAAGGCGAGGTAGTCGTGATCGGCGATCTGCAAGTCATTGATGGGTATGCTTCAAAACTCCCCAGGCTGAAAGAGCCGATAACCTTCAAGCCGGGCTTGAATGTCCTCTTCGGGCCGAACGGTTGTGGCAAGTCCACTACGTTGAAGATCATCGCCGCCTATTGCTCCATCCGTGGGGCAGGCTGGTCGGCTCATCAGGCACCGGGCGACATGTTTCCCCTCTCGTATGGGAAGAAGAAATACGACTGTTCGCTACCCTATTCCTATCACCGACTTGCCCCCGGCAAGTGCAAGGCAAAGATGGAGTGGGACGGAACGGCATCAATACTTGCAGACGCCACGGTCAGCGACAACACAAGTTGGACGCACCTGTTCTACGACAAGTCCGACAGCCCTGACGGCATGGACGATGTGAAAGAGCAGTTGGGTGTCATGTATGGCAAGCCTTCGGCTGGACAGTTGAGGCTTCACAAGTTGGCTCGATATTACGAAGCCGCTAAGAAGCCTCCGCAGTTGAACGTGGTGCCAGCGAAATATAAAAACTATAACAGCAGTTGGACGAACTGCTTCAAGAAACAGGCTGAATACATTGGCGGGTTGCCCCGTGGTGGCCCTGTGACCTTCCTGATGGACGAGCCAGACCGGAGCCTGAGCATCGAGGTGCAGGCCGGCTTCTGGAAGAACTTCATCCCAAGGGTTGCCAAGGACTTCCAAGTAATCATTGCTACTCACTCCATCTTCGCTCTGATGCATACGGATGCGAATTGGATTGAGTTTGAAGAGGACTACGTTCATAAGAGTCGCAAAGCGTTGGAAGTCCTGTCGTAATGGACACCTGGATGTAGTTTAACACTGGTAAAACGGCTGGTGGTGTGCCAGATCATGCGGGTTCGATCCCCGTCTTCCAGGCTAGTGCAATGTTGAAGATCCCTCAGTATCCTACGTTTGAGGTGAATGAACCGGAAGAACCACTTCCGCCGCCTCATCCAATTTGGCCGATAATGAACTGCGTCTCATTGGCGTGTAGTTTGACTACGATCAACTCTATACTCCATATGGTGATGATCTTCGGATGGCAAAAGCCAGTTCCTTATCATTGGGCCTACGCAATTGTGACGGGGGATTTCATCTGTGCGTTATCAGTTATTCTGTTTTTATACTTTAATAAGGTAGACGACGGACCAACAAACGATTAGGTGTAAAGTGTCGGACTATAAAGACTCGTTGAATGATGGCGATTCGCTTTTTTGGTGGTTAATTTTTATTATTCTTATCATCATTCTATTCAGTTAGGATTAAGTATGCAAATTACAGTTACAGACAAAGCGGCCTCAGAAGTCAATCGAATCTTAAAAGAGCAAGGTCTTGGAGCAGATGGAGAGAAGGTTTATCTTCGTCTCTCAGTTCGTGGCGGCGGCTGTAGTGGCTTTCAGCACAAGTTAGACTTGGACACAGAGGTTTCAGAGAAGGATAATCTGCAAGAAGTCAATGGCGTGAATGTAGCGGTCGATGGAAAGAGCGCACTCTACTTGGACGGAGTCATTGTTGATTTCCACGACGATTTGAACAAACGTGGATTCAGCGTTCATAATCCAGCGGCCAAAACCACTTGCGGTTGCGGTAGCAGTTTTAGTATGTAAAATGCACACTCATTCGCATTTGTTACAATTTTTTGCACCTGAGATGGTTTATAAAGACATTGACTACATTGACGAATATGGTTTAATAGTCGGATGGCCGTTGAGATGTTTGGTTCCTACTATTAGATTTATTCTGTCCTGGGGACTGCTAATCCCATCTTTTGTGATAGCCCTTGTTGGCTTCCTTTGCGTTGGGATCTTCATGCTGGTCATAGAAATAGTTAAAAAGTTTGAGTTGATAGGAAGGCGAAAGGTTTATGACGGGGCACAAATGCCAGAAGTGCAAGGCGGAATGGAACAGCTTATGGACAGACCCGTCGTACCCAATCGAAAACTGTCCGGCCTGCGGCAGCGACGAAGTGGCAATTTTGAACCAGACCGTGCCTTTCGCTTTGACAGACGGAAGACAACCTGATTACGTCTATCATTGTGTGTGCGGTCAAATCTTTCAGCAGTATCCACCAGCCGAAGGATTTGATCCATATGAGAAGGACGTAGAGAAGATCAAGGCTCTTCTAAAAGTTAAATGTCCGTTCTGCGAGAGACGCAACTACGGGCACAAGAAAAGTTGGTATATTCCGTAAGGAATTGTAGGGTTGGCAGAGCGGCGATTGCACACGCCTGTAGAGCGTGCGGCCTAAAAACCCACGGGGGTTCGAGTCCCTCACCCTACGCTATTCGCCCGTCTTGGAGAGAGCCATGAGTTGCGAACGAGAAGATGGCCCGGTCAAACACTATCGCCTAGTGTGTGATACCTGCAAGAAGCAAACCAAAAGGTTCTCATGGGAACCGCCTTACGTCGGGTCTAAGCGTTGGCCTGCGGGTTGGAGAGAAATTGATTGGGAAAAGGCCGATCTACACGGCCCCAGACACGAATGTCCTACCTGTGGACACGCCGAAGTCGAAAAGGTGAAAGAGATCATTCCGAACGACGGCAACGGCTTTGAAATGAGTGACCACGAAGCGGTATCATGCTGCTTGGTTCGCAAAGAGGGCAACAAGTTGATCGTTGACTTGCAGGAAGAAGGCAAGTTGATCATCACTTCTAACACAAGAATCGTAGTTGAAAAACATGCCTTGGGTAGTTAAATTTGGATGTGAAGAGTGGACAGCCGAGACGAAGGCGGAAGCCGATCTGATCGCTCAAGAAGTAGACTTGTACTACAAGGACTGTCCAGGCGAAAAACCGCAGGTGTTTTATGAAGAAGAGGCTGCGTTACAAGAACGCCTCAGTCGCCACCTTCAAGGATGATGGCGGGGTTCTGATAGAAAATGCCTATCACGTCTGCGGTTGTAAGATGCTTGAATGCACTGGATGCAAAAGCATTTTCTGCTCAGAGTGTGATAGTTTCTTCACCAAAGCGCAAGTTTGTTGCAAGAATGCGATAGAAGCCTACACCGACGACTGCATGGAAAAGGAAATGAAGTTGCGGAAGGTTCGTGAGGAAACAGAGAGTAGGATAAGGACGAGAAAAAGAATAAAGACAAAAGTTAAAATAGAAGAGATTGGCGTTGGGTTATAATGAACAAAGGCAAAGCAAGGCGACGAGCGATACAGGCCGAACGTAAGAAACAGAAAAAAGACGGAACATTTATTTCAAAGCCAAAATTGTATGCTTACCAGCGAGAAGTAATAGAACGGATAATTTACATGCGTCCGCTAGTCTACTTCAAGCCAACTCCTCCTGTTCGCCAAGGAAAAATTCGCTGTAAAGTAGAAGTTTTTGAAGAGTAACTACTATGTATATTGACGGCTATGTGGCGGCTGGGTTGACCCTCGTTATCTTAGGATTTGCGTGGGTCTTGGCGAGTCTGGTTCAAGACTTTGTCCGAAGGCGTAGTAGAGATTTGCGGGATTGACATAGCGGCTGTGTACCAGCCTTCCAAGCTGGCGAGACGGGTTCGACTCCCGTATCCCGCTCTTACAAACAAAATCATGAACATGCTATTCTGGATGATCGCAGTGACCTTCACTGCGATTTTCTATTTTGACCAATGGGTCCGTCGGACATATTGGCTCATCGAGGATCTATACAGGCTCTTGGGCGCTCTCATCTACATGACCTATAGGTGGTGTACGGAAGACCCCTATCAAGATCCTGCTATACTGAACAAACACACCCCGAAACAAAACTGACAGACTGTTTTTTCGGATTCCCTCTGCTACGATGTAGTGGGAGGTGAGTATGTCCGAAGAGAACTGGAGAACTGTCCGGTGGAGGGAGTGTGCGGCCATTGGCGAAATCCTTGGCTTGCGCAAAGACGTTGTTCACAACGGTCTGACTCTGCTCAAAGATCGTGGTCTGGTAGGCCGTATCCTCGCACGCAATGAGGATGCGATCAGAGAGGCACTGTCGCTGCGGTGGCATGGCTACGACGGTAGTAAGGTGCCTTATCAGCAAGGGGTGAATATGAACGTAGAGACGCCTGATGAGTTGGCTGGTGCGCCGGTGCCTGCGAAGGGTCTTACCGAGACTCAGAAGAAGCTGGCGGACGTGAAGCTGATGATGTGGGTGGTGGACAAGATCGGAGACATTGAGAAGGCCAAGAAAGCCTTCTTCAAGGTCTACAAGCTGTTGGTTGAGGACGAGGACAATGACGCTACTTAGGAAACTGATGCTCAACGGCGGATACTCCCCAGACGAGATCACTAACATGGACCAGGCGACACGGGAGGAACTTGTGTTGCTTGAACAACAAGGCTACATCGAACTGAAGCACGGTCGCTTCTATCTGACGAAGACGGGATACTTCAAGATGGTGCAAGAAAATCCTGATCGTCACCGAAAAACTTAAACTTTTTCCATATCTAACCTAAATACGATAGGAGGTCGTATCATGATGAAAGATATGGGAAATATGATGAATCATTCGGAAGATGTCCGAACGAGAGCCGCCAACCCAAACAACATGGGTAAAGGCAACATGGGAAGCATGCGCAAGGCTCACGGCAAGGACGATAATCCGAATATGAAAGATTTCGGTATGAGTATGGGTATGGGTATGCTACGCCATCGAACAGCCAGTCCGAAGAACATGGGCAAGGGCAACATGGGGTCTATGAAGAAGGCTCACATGAAAGCCAAGGGCAAGAACATGCTTCGAAAGAAGCACAAGTTGGCTCGTCGCCGTGTTGTTGGTATGGGCATGATGCGAAATCGCTTTGGCATGGGCAAAGGCGGCGGTGGTGGCGATATGCACGCTGGCGGCGGAATGCACGCTCAAGGCAAGGGCATGGACAAGGGCAAACACAAGGGAAAAGATAGTTCAAGGCATGGCGGCGGCGGAATGCACGCAGGCGGTGATATGCACGCCAAAGGGCGAGGCCACCGTGATCTTGTAGAAAAAGAGAAGTGGGTATTGATCAAGAAATCAAACGGTGAATGCAAGTGCGTACAGCGTGCGCAAGGCCGCACCGTTCTCGGCAAATACGACAGTCTGCGAGAGTGCGAAGATCATCGCACGCACGATTGTTAACCTACGCCGGAAGAACCTTGACCTAACGATCCGAAGCCCACAGAACTTGGCGAAGACGAAGACGATTCATCATCATTGCGGCCCTTCATCATATCGTCACGATGCATTCTGTGCTTACCGTGATGACCGCCATGATCGCTTCCCGTATCTCCCATCTGATCCACGTCAGGCTTTTGGCCGTCACGAACCTCCTGCGGGACAAGGAAATTAGCTACAGGCTGTTCCGCAGGTGTTACGACCATAGGCTCAGTATTTTTTAAACAGTCAGCGCAAGGACCATCAAGAAACAACTTGTGAGAATCATGTAGTTCTTTGATTAATTTACTGACCTTGCCTTTGCGTCCAATTTTGTTATGCTGTTTGATCTTACGCTTGAGTTGCTGGAATCGTTTGAAGACACTTTGACATTTTTTGCAGTTGCTCATAATTTTAATATAGACAACTAACTACCAGATTAGTATGACTGATATTGAACAAATTCAAGAAATAGCTTATTATAGATGGGAAGCGGCAGGAAGGCCGCACGGCAGAGACAGGGAATTCTGGGCCAGAGCAGAAGAGGAATTTAAATCTAAGAAGGATATCTGGAATCTTTGGGAACAGGCGGCTCAGAGATTAGTTAACGAAGCCTCCGTGGTATAACGGCATTACACTATCTTGGTAAGATAGTTACGCTGGTTCGACTCCAGCCGGAGGCTCTATGACCGAATTAGACATGATTATTGGTTGGATGCTGTTTGTCGGTAGCTCAGTGTTATTGATCGTACTTATTGTTGATCTAATCAAGAATCCTTGAAGTAGCTCGCCCATGTGGTATAGTGGTATTACGCTTCACTCGTAATGAAGAAATGGGGGTTCGATTCCCCCCGTGGGCTTTTGGAGACAACGATGGTTGCCAAGTTCTTCATCACCGTGGCGGCTATAACGACAGCCGGCATTCTCTTAGTGGTGTTTTGTAAATGGCTAACCTCTAAAGTTTAAAT
>JACCDR012214133.1_pt1 | contig 14327 bp, 13 predicted proteins | sample 7446431 | NCBI WGS metagenome assembly JACCDR01 (sample SAMN15323443, study PRJNA562643) | freshwater metagenome | isolation source: river surface water | place: USA:Blue River Watershed | collected 2017-08-17 | reverse complement strand
GGCAGGGTTCTTTCCCCGTTGGCCCAGAAGCGCATTGCCTTGGGTACCGCCCCGCGATTGTTCTGCGGACGACGGTAGGCCGAGTAGCGCAGCAAGTCCGCGAACTCCTCATCGACATGGAAATCCATCGACAAGTAATTGACGAAGTTCATCGCCACCTCAGCGACATCGTCGGGGATGCGGATCACAGGCCATGTCTCCAGCCCTTTCTCCTTCGCAGCAAACAGGCGATGGATGCCGTTCACGACGTGCCCTGACTCCGTAACGATGATCGGAATCTTGATATTCATCGTGATGAGGGTACTGGCTAGCACCGTCGCTTTCTTATCGTAGCGGTGTCCATCCTCCCGGCCTAGGTCGGCAATCGGTTCATCTTTGAAATCGTTTGCAAACCAGTCCTCGCCCTCGAAGTCGTCCAACTGTTCGGCCGCATCGATCACTTCGTTGATGCGCAGCCGCTCGCCTGCCTTGCTGCCAGTGTCGAAGGCGTTGAAGTCGTTGGTGGCCCGGTTGAACAGGATGTTGATGTTCTTGATGTCCTTCGGGGCTACCTCAATCGTAACCACCGGAACCTTCTGGATGCCAAGCTTGGTTGCGACAGAGAAGCGCTGGTGCCCGGACAGCAAGAGGCCATCCGCCGTCGCGTACATCGGCATGATGAAGCCCAGCTTCTTGATGCTCAGCGAGAGCAAAGCTAGGCGGGCATCGTCGGCCTTCCGGGGGTTCGTAACGTCCGGCCGAAGGGTGCTAATAGGGGTATTAGCGATGTAGGCAGCGCGCCTACGGGTGCGAGGTAGGGTAGCCATGCCTTACTCCGGGGAGAGGCCAAGGCGGCGCTTTAATTCGGCCGTAATGGCTGCTTCGTCGTAGTTGCACAAGTCCCTGATACCGGCGACCCATGCGCTGTACTCCGACTGGGTGATGAAGAAGACCAGTTCGCCAAGGACGAACCGGGCAGTAGCGGGGGCGCGACGTTCTGCCCTCCGCAAGCGTTCCCGTTCCTCCGACGAAACCAGCGAGTCCGTGGATAGGCAATCGTCCGCGACCATCTCGCTCAGACAATCCAACTCCTGCCGCGACCAGCCGAAGTCAGTGAGCGTGAGGCCCGATGAAGACAGCTTGTCGATTTCGCCAGCGAGAGCATCGAAGTCCCACTTCGCCAACTCCGACACTTTGTTGTCGATCAGTCGGAAGGCGTTGATCTGGTCTTCGGTAAGGTCGCCCGCCAATACGGCCGGAACCTCGACCAAGCCTAGACGCTTGGCAGCCTCGACGCGGGTGTGCCCGCAGACGAGTACGTTGTTCGCATCAATGACAATAGGGATGCGGAAACCTACGAGCTTGATGGAGTTCGCCACCGACTCAATCGCCGCTTCGTTGTCACGCGGGTTGAATTCGTAAGGAACGATATCGTTGATGTCCTTGTACAGCATTTCGATCCGCGCGAATCGATTGTCTGCCGGCGCATCAGCCGTCGGCGTGCTGCCCGGTCTTGCCCTGCTTTTACGTGCCGGTGCCGGGGGAGGTACCGCCCGCCCGCGCTGCATTTTAACCGTCGCCATGTTGCCACCTCACCACGAAAATTGAAACAAAAAAATGGGGAGCACTAGGCTCCCCATCTGGCCGAACGTTACCGATTAGCGACGAGCCGCAGCGGGTGCTGCCTTGGCGCCGGGGCGAACCGCCGGCTTGGCGGCGGGTGCTGCTGCCTTGGCGGTCGGTGCGGTGCGGGCCGGAGCAGCGGCCTTCGTTGCGCTGGGCTTCTTGATCGGATGCTCGGTCGCCCATTCCATCACGATGTGCTCGAAGGCGTCGGACAAGTCCTTCATGCCCATGGCCGAAGCGACGTTGTTCAGGACTTCCTCGACGCTCACCGCCTTGTCCTCGAAGAGCTTGAACTTGAACAGCTTGACCTTCTTCTTCTCGCCCTTCGTGCCGCCGACTTCCTTGTAGTTGGTCTTGATGTTCTCGGTCAGTTCCGAGACCGGCATGCTCTCGGCCAGTTCGAGCAGTTCCTCGGCGTTCGTCTCGTCCATGACGGCGCAGATGCGTGCGGCCTTGCTCCAGCCGATCGCCGTGATGCGCTCATGGGACAGGCCCATCTTGTTCGTCTTGTAGTAGATGTCCACGAGGTACATCGCCTTGCGGTACTCGACGTTCAGTTGCTCGGAGACGTAGAGACCGAAACCGCCCTTCTCCGCGTACTTGGGGTCCAGCGTCTTGTAGGCGCCGGACTTGCGGACGTGGAACAGGATGCCGCCGAGACGGTAGTCGGTGACTGCGGACTCTTCGGCCACTTCCTGCGCAAGAGCGAGAACGTCGTCGGCGTCCTGCACCATCTGCAGGATTTCCTGATCTTCGTCCTGCTCTTCCAGATCGCCGTACTTGTCCTCCTCCTCGCCTTCCGCATCGGCGTCGGCAGCGGCCTTGCCCTTCGGTGCCGGCTTGGCGGCGGTCTTGCCGGCGGGCTTGGCCGCAGTCTTGCCGGCCGGCTTGGCGGCGGCCTTCGGAGCAGCCTTGGCTGCGGGCTTGGCGCGGGTCGGGGGTGCTTCTTCGGCAGCGGCGTCTGCACCGTCGCCGGCGTCTTCACCTTCGGCATCGTCGGCCGGTTCTTCGGCAGCGGGGCGGGTACGGCTGTTGCCCTTGGCGGGGGCGGCCTTGGCCTTGCCGCGAGCCGGGGCGACAGCCTCGAACTCCTCGGCGAAGACTTCGATCAGGAGGGTCTTCGGGTTGCTCTCGGACTCCTTCTTCTTCGAGTTGAAGTCGGGGTTTTCGATGGCGACCGACACCGAATTTTCCGCTTCGTCCACCTCCGAGACGACGTAGACTTCATCCGCCGTCAGGATACGTTCTTCCTCGGGCACGTTCTCGTCGTAGCCCAAGAATTTGATCTGGTCACCGATTTTGACTTGCATGGTTTGCACCTGTCCTTTCGCTAATGGGAAAACAACTTCAACTGCGGCAAAGTTTCCTTTGCGAGGTTTGAATTCTACGCAACTTTGCAAACGTCTGCAATCGTCACGTAGGCTTTTACAACGTCGCGCATCCGGCAAGGGCGCGGTGTTTGTAGTGTCTCCTATCTCGCGGTAGAAGTCTACGGGCACATGCGGCCTTGCCAAGCTGTAGTAGCCCGTAGGCATCAGCTTCGTCTGCGTTCTTTATCAACCGCCCGGCGATACGGGATGCTTCCCGTTTCATATCCTCCTTATCCGCGCGGCCATTGCCAGTGAGGAACAATTTAAGGGAGGTGGGCGGAACAACTAGAGTCCGTATACTACGACGCCAGAGCGTAAACTTCAATACCCCGCCAAGTTCACCAATATCAAAGACTCTTCCGCCCCCGCGTACGCCCATCGCGTACCCTTCTAGGACGGCGAACTCAGTAGCGTAGTCGTCCAAGATGTCTTCGATAGACTGCACGATGAAGGCCAGCCTCTCGACGCCGGTCAGAGGGGCAGGCTTGATAACCCCTACCGACTCTGAATCGTCCCGAATAGTAGCCCATCCCGTACTCGTCAGAGACGGGTCGATTGCAAGTATGTTCATTTTGTCCGGTCCGCCTCGAAGCAAGCGACGCAGACATGGCAGTTTTTGGCTGCGGCTACGTCCATGGCTGCGCATGTCCTGACCGGTAGAGGATTCTCAATCTTCCGGGCATCCTTCAGCACGATCAACTCGTCGATGTAGGGCTGCAGACGCTCAGCGGCTAGCGGCTGCTTTACCGGGAACTCTTTGAACGGCAACTTGAAGCTGTATTCTTTGTTCACGTAGAGAATCGCGGCGGCGTCAACTAGACGCATGCGCTCTTTCCGCATGAGGTGCCAATAGAACGAAACCTGAATGACGTGGTCCGGTACCGGACGGGCCAGTTCTTTGAACATGTTGGCCGCCATCGACTTCAACTCCACCGGCATGAAGGCATCGTACTCTGCGAGGTACAGGATCAGGTCGGGGTTACCGACAAGGTCAAGCCCGTCATCGAACACCGAGACCTCGTTGTACTTGTCCACTTCATGCTCGCATTTGGGGCACGTGGTATGCCTCCCGCGCTTCGTGAACAAGCAAGGACCGATGCGCGTATGGTTGCAAGGACAAGACCAAATAGCCCAGACCTTGTCGGGGTGAGCCCGTACCAGCTTGTCGCGGACGTAGTCATGGATGGCGTCGCCTTGGGCGTACGTAATACCCATTCCATCCATGATCCCCGCCGCAGGGAAAGACGCGTTCATGCGTCGAGCCAGCGCGATGCGTCGCAGGCACTTGCCTACAGCGTCGCTGACGTGCACGTGGTCGCCTTTGCGGAAGGGCTGCGAGCCTACCCGACATTTCTTCAGGAGGTCGAGAGTGATTGAGCTTTGCCCCTCCCAGTCGCCCTCCAAGGCCACCACACCGTCCGGGGCGTCGTCTACCTCTTCCTCCTGCGTCCGGCCCCGCATGGACCGGGCAAGTCGGCTAATAGCCGGTGCTGCAGGCGCCGCCGGGGCGGCCCTTGTCCTGCGTACTCTATTCATCGATGCACCCCAAGTTATCCAAGACGTAGGTCGGCACGACAGCTACCTCGCAGACCTTCTTACCGTTACCGTCGTTGAACTCTACCACAATGATCGGCACCTCGTCTGCGCCCAGCGCCGCATCTTCAATCTTGCGGATCATGTCCAGCGTCACCGAGAAGCTTTTATTCTTCGTGGTCTTCGCCTCAATTCGTACCACTCGCTTGAGACGAACGTCGCCTTTCTCTGCTTTGCTTCCAGAGGCCACGGTGATCCGCCCGCCGATACGTTGCGCAAGTTCGCGCTCCTGCTTCGGTGCCCTGCGGTGCGATGCGGATGGCTTACCGTCATACCGCTTCAGAAAAGATTGTCTGGTCAATTGTCCTCCCCTTGCGCGTCATCGTAACCGGCGAGCCAACTGTACGCAGCGTCAGAGTCTGGCGGGTACGGGCAGTCTGCTCGCTGGATCGGCTTATCGCTGTAGTACGCTGCGCGCCCCTCCCGGTAATGCAACATGTAGGCAGGGGCTCGCTGCAAACGTGTGCAATCGCTCATTCCGGGTAGAACCGCTCCAAGAAGGAATCGGGCATGCCGAGATGCTCAGCCTGCGTGCAGATGAGGAAGTTCCGCAACTTCCAGTAAAGCTCCGGCATCTCGTAGAGCAATCGAATAGCGGCATCGGCCCCGCGCACGTTATGTTCCTCGTCCCAGAAGTCGAGCGACCAGCTACTACCGCCGCCCCGGAAGGCCCCGAACTTTTTGGCGAAGGCGATCAGCGTACTCGCGTCATCGATAGCCCCGACGCCAAGCCCGTACTCAGGCTTCGGAATACGACACACCCGGTACTCGCCAGTGCGGGGGCCGCCGTTCAGCTTGTTCTTGGTGATGCTGAACGAATGCTCGTTCTCAGTCATGGTTTCGACATCGTGCTCGTCTTTGCCAGACTGCTCCTTGTTCTTGATGGTCACCTCGAAGGAGTAGGCGAACCCGAGGCCCTTCCCGCCCGGTTCCGTAAGCGGGTCACCGGTAGGCGACCAGCCGCCGATCTTGCTGCGGAACTGATTGATGAACAGGAGGGTGATGTCATGGCCGCGCTGGCGCTCCTTCATCAGGCCGACGACCGCCTTGCGGACAAACGAACCGATCAGGCGGGCTTGCATGCCGACGAACACGTCTTCGGCCGACGCGTCAATCTCCTTCGCGGGCACCAACTGCGCGAGCGAGTCCACGACAATAAGCGACACCTCCTTGGTATGGATGAGTGCATCACACATGTCCAGTGCGGCCTCCCCGGTCTCGGGCTGCGACAACAACAAGGCTTCGTTATCGACACCCAGCTTGGCAGACCATACCGGCTCATGCGTACCTTCGAGGTCCATCTTGACCACGCGCTGATCCGGCCACATCTGCTGCGCGCTGGCGATGATCTTGTCTGCCGTGAGCGACTTGCCGGCGTGCTTGTGGCCCACAATCTTGCTGATACGGCTGACTGGAATTCCGCCTAGGGTGCAGAAGTCCATCATAAACGACCCCGTAGAGATACGCAGGGGTTGGTCGATGTCCGAGGCCGCAGTAACCACGTTACCGTAGCGCTTCTGGATTTCAGACAACACCCCGGACAACTCGTCAGCGGGGGCGGCTGCGCCGCGCTTTCTCTTGATCGTAGCCATCAGAACTCCACCTTGTGTCGTTTGCATTCGGCTGCAAGGAAGGCATGCGCCTTGTCTGCGGCCACATCAAGAGCCTCCTCGATTTCCTCCGCGTAGCAGGGGAGAGTAACGCCGACATCGATACGCAGCGATTCGTAGTTCCCCATGTTGGCGGTGATGCCCTTTGCTACCCGGGCGTACGCAGGCTCAGTTGCAAACCTGTGCACTTCGATAACCTGCCGCTCTTCGCTTTCCTCCCCGGCGATGCTCGAATGCACAAACACTGTCTCGTCGGCGGTCTGTACTGCCGGCCGAGTGCGAGACCGTTTCACTGATACGGGTTGCCCCATGGTGACACCTCCTAGATATGCTGCGCCCGATAGCCGTGCATGGCTTGGTGCATGCGTTCGATAGTGCTGCTATGGTCGAACCGATAGTACGCGAATTCACGCTCGTGCTCGACCAACACGCGAGCGATAATCTGCAACTCCCCGGAGCTATACACTGCGTAGTTGCGTTGTGTCTCCTTCAGGACAGGCGCCGGCAGCATGTCATCCGCGATCCACTTGCGTAGCGTCAGTTCCGTCTTGCCTAGTGCCTTTGCTGCTTCCGGGATGGTGAACGTTTCGGCGTACTGCGGATGATCCATGCCTTCGATGAACACCTCCCGCTGCACCCCTACGGCCTGCAATGCAGCTACGGCCCTTCCGGGTTGTAGGGGATGATTCTGTCGATACTGCCCGCGAGCCCGCGCCCGCTCGCTTTCTGCTAGCTGCGGATCAGCAGAGTATTCCGCCCGTCTAACGACGTTACGATCCGGGAATCCCGCAGAAGGTCTACCCTGTCCTGAAGGTCTGCCCTGTACCTGCGGATGTCCAGCTTTTTTCTTCCTTTGCCGAGCTTCCATAGAAATACCTCTGCGTTGCTATCACGGTAGTCGTTGAGTCGTTTGGTGAGTTGATGCAGTGACCGGTAAGAATTGATATCTGCGACCGTAACCCAGATAGGCCGAAGCTTCCCCGGCATAGGGCGAAGCGTACGACCGAGCACTTGTGTGGATTCACCGCGTGGTGTGGCGTCTATACCTGCCGACAATCGTTTGATATCTACGCCTTTCGCCATTATACCGTAAGTAGCGAACAACACGCGACCATTGGCTTTCGCCTCGTCCAATATCTTTTTCGGGATGGTCTTCTGTACCCACGCCAGCCGCACCGGGGTGTATTCGCAGCCTTTCTCTAAGTGCAAGGGCCTACGTGGTGGGGTTGGGTTTTTCTCCCACGCCCACACCATTTTCGATTTTGCACACATGCGCAAATCCTCTTCAGGCACCCCGAGGGCGGCGGTCAGGCTGAATAGCCCCTGCAACTGTTCGATGCGGTCGGAGATAACTAGCACGTCCCTGCCGGACTCGTACAGCCACTTCACTGCCTGCGCAATCTTCAGATTACGATCTGCGTCATCGGCAATCTCTGTCAGGTAGCGTCCGGTAACCTCAGCGGCGTTGGCCCTCCACGAAAAGACCGTGTCGTTCTCCATGATGTAGACGCTCGACACATCTGGGGTGTCCTCAAGCTCCACTTCGACTCGGCCTAGATTCCAGCCAAGAAGTCGTTGCAGTACATCGCCCCGGTCTGGGGTAGCGGATAGCCCGATCCGGTTTGCCGCGTCGAAAAGCATCAGCGCGGTGGAGAAGGTAGGGGCACCGGCCGTCTGGACTTCATCTACCAGCACCAAGCCGAAGTAGCCGCAGAACTCCTCGGTGAAGCTCGACCTACGGGCGAGTGTCTGCATCATGCAGATCGTCAGTAACTTGCCCTTATAGTCGGTCTTAGGGCCGCGCACTATGCCTATCTGGCTGTCCTTGAGGCCCAAGTGTTCCTTCGCCCGCTCGACCCACTGGTCCATGAGGAACTCTTGATCCACCAACACCACAGTACGTTGCCCTAGACGGGCGGCAATAGCCAAACCCATCACCGTCTTGCCCTTACCCGTTGCTGCCTTGAGGATGAAGTCCGACTTCTCCCCGCACAGGCGAACAGCTTGATCTACAATCGGGACTTGATAGTCCAGCAACGATATCTGCTTTGGGAACTTGACCGGCGCCACAGAGCGCCGATCCTGTATCGGGTATTCTGCAAACGTGTGCAATCCCTCAACACGCGGGAATCCGACGTACCCGGGTCGGTCTGTCCTGTACGCGGTAACGGTGAAAGGCTCGCCTTGCAATGGCGTTACCTTCACGGTGTATTCCTTCCTTCGCGCCCGGTCAACCAACGAGGTTGGCACCCACAAGCAACTAGAAAGCACTATCGGCGTGTGTTTCATCCTGCACCTCTACGAAAACGGGGGCCGAAGCCCCCGCCCTATCACCTGTTACCGGCGAGCGCGCGTGGCACGCTTGTCGATGTTACCGCCCCGTCGCGTCTCCGGTTCTGCCTCGCGGGAGGCGCGAGCCGTGCGACGCGGAGGATCGGGATCGAACGGCAGATCGTCGTCAGCATCCGCGTCATCCGGTTCGTCCCGGGCGGCGCGGCGCGTACTGGCCGGCGCGGCGCGGGTGCTAGTCCGCGCGGCGGGCTTGGCGGCGGTACGGCGTGGTGGAAGATCAGCATCGTCCGGGTCGTCAGCGTCCGGCTCGACATCGTCCGGCTCCGTAGTACGGCGACGAACACGCTGGGAGTCGTCCCGGCGCGGTTGCGACTTGCCGGCGGCAGGGCGCGTACGGCTGGCGGGGCGGCGCGTATCGGTATCGGGTGCATCGTCCGCGTCGGTGTCGGTGTCGGTGTCGGCGTCTGCATCGACATCCCGGCCGCGTGCAGGGCGTGTCCGGTCCCGGTACTCGCGGCGGTCGTCCGCATCGTCGTCAGCTTCGTCGCGGCCACGTCGTGCGGCGGGGCGTGCAGCCGCGCGACCGGCTGGGGCACGTTCCTTATCCTTGCCGAACGAACGCTTATCGTCGTCGTTTTCCCAGTCGCTGTCAGCATCCGCATCCCGAGCGCCGGGACGGCCACGAGTACGACGACCACGCGACGCATCACGACCCTTGCTATCGCGGCCAACAGCGGCGTCGTCATGGGCGCGACTGCCCGGGGCCGGACGGCCGCCGACAAGAGCGCGAAGTTCTTCTTCGGTGACTTCCGGGAACAGTTCGTCGTAGTCCAACACCTCGAAACAATTCTCGGTATGGACCTTGCGATCCTTGTCCTCCCACTCGCGGGTGTAGGTCTGGAGGTCTTCCTCCTCCACGAACTCAAGGAATTCGATATCGTTGCCGATAGCTGCATCCTTCTCGCCGTCGCGCGTCATGGCAAACTTGGCACCGCGCAGGCTTCCGTTCTTCTGGAAGAAACGGAGAAACTTCTTCTGCTGACCGATCTTGACGCACATCAGCTTGCGGCTGAATTGCACCTCGTCGCCGCTGCGCGTCTCGAAGGGAGTCAGGTCGATGACCGTAAGCATCAGGGCGTAGTAGGACTCCTTGTCCTGACTCTCGCAGACCGGGCAATTCTGGTCCTCCTTGATGCACGGCGTGTAGGTTCTGTACTTCTTGTCCGGTCCCGGCAGGTTGTGCTCGTAGACGAACACTTCCGGGGCCTCATCGACCACGATGATTTCCCGGGTCTCGCCCACCGGCACGTAGAACCGGAACGGCACGTTGCCTTGCTTCTTCCGGGCCTCCGACCGTTGCTTTTGCCGGGCAAGCTCCTCGTCAACACGACGCCGGCCCTCGGCACCTCTGTGAATAGCCATGACTATGTACCTCCTAGATACAATGACAACAACGCACCTGCTAGGGCTTTCGCTAGGCTATAGCGTAACCCTAACCTCGAAAAAACAATGGCCCGGAAGTCCGCACCTACGCGAACCATCTCCGAGCCATACGGCGGGAACGATACGAGTAGCACAGGCTCCTCAACACCAATTTGCGATACCGGGATCAAGAACAAGCAGGGTGCGTAACTTCGCTTCTTTCTGGGTAGCCTTGGGTCATCCACCGATAACCGAACAGTTTTGCCGTCAAGCAACGGAGCTAGCAACTTAGTTGCCACTTGAGGTTGATCCGCGATCAACGCATGCTTTACTGTACTCCACTCAGGTTTTGCCGTCAAATCTACATCGGGTCGGCCGTTGCAATCATGTGCAAAGCTTCCTCCTCCTGCAGTTCCGCCGGGTCTTTTAGCGGACGCATCTTTCCTGTCTTTTCGTCTCGCACCTTTCTTTTTGGGTATTTCACCCCCATCATTGGAACGAATCGGCATAGCGCCTCCACCGCCCTATCTCTGGCGTCTATCCCCGGATCATCGTTATCGTGAAAGAAATACACCGGGAGCCCTATCTCCTTCACGAGTTCCACCTGTGCCTCCGTGAGCGTACTGCTCATAAAGGCTAGGGCCGGTAGGCCCCACGACCGTAACAATGCGTAGTCAAACAGCCCTTCAACCAGAATGATGTACTCAGCATCCTCCGGTACTGCGTGCGCCCCCAACAAGAGCCGGCGCTTAGGCAAGCCGAAGTAGTCCCGCACCTTGAGGCGGGCGTCCTTATGCGTAGCTCTACCTGTGAACCCGTATAGCGTGCCATCGACCCCGCGCACCGGGAATAGGATGCGCTCCTCTCCCTCGCTGTCCTCCGGGTCAATCCGCAACTCCAACTCTATTGCAGTAGCGTACGGTATGCCGCGCTTCCGCAGATACGGGTGGTACCTTCGCGGGTCCAGAGGTTCGTAGAAATCGATATGATCCTCTGGTACCGGAGTCATAGGCACCAACTCCTCCGACGAATGCGCGGCACTCCATTCCGGGATATGCGCCGCAAATAGCTCGTCATCTTCGATGGTGTCGATAAGCTCCGACCAATCCTCCCCGGTGTATTGTTCCAGCTTGCGGAGTAGATAACCCAGCGGCCCCTTAGCGTGGCAGGAGTAGCAGTTAAAGATGCTATTACCGCCATCGTTCACCGATATCCCGGCGCTAGGCGTCTTGTCTCTGCCGTTAGCGTGGCGCCATGGAGCGAGAGGGCAATGGATAGACACCCACTTGCCTGTGTCTTTCGCCTCCCGCAGCGCCTGCTGGCCTAGTACCTCCGCGATGAACGATTTAACAGACTCGCGGTCCACGGTTACTCCTTCGCCTTACCCCGCGTGCTGGCTTTCTTGAGACTGACGGAGAACACCGGGTCTTTCTTTTCGGCAGGCGTCTCATGAGTAACCGCCGCCAACTCCTTACCGCTCAGCACCTGCTTGGCCTTTTCGGCAATGACCTTGACGCACGCCATGAATTCCTTGTCGTCGCCCACCTTCTTGCGGAAAGCAACTACGTCAATCTCTTTGCTCGACCGCCCGACCGGAGTCACCATGTCAGCAACGTACAGACCGTACGGCGTGACTGCTTCCAGCGGCTTGTTGCCTAACAGCTTGAAGTATTCTTGCAACTGCTCGTAACGCGCAGCGCGAATGGCGATCTGCTCAGAGATGGTCTGGTCCGTCTCTGCAATCGTTTGCAAAAGTTCAAGTGCCTTGGTCTTGACCTCCGAAGAGGCAGAGGGGCGGTTGCGGATAATTCGACGCATGGCTATCTCTCCTTAAATGGGTACTTTCGTAGTCTAATTGAGCACAAACTCGAAGTAAACTGTCAGTGATAGATCGATTCGAGCAGACGCCCGTTATTCGGCGGAATCTTCTGCCGAGGAATGGAGAGGGCAGGGGTGATGATTCCGGTCTTGGGGTCCGGCTTCCACAAGGCGCCGAAGTCATACGTGTTTACCTCGCACTCCCCGTACTCGTCACAGCCATCGAACTCGCCAAGCTCGTAGGTCTCCCCGAGGTTCGCGCCGATGCTGGCGTCCGCCACGATAGGCACTTTCATCTTGCGACCGAACCACTCTTCAATCGGGTTGCTCTCCATGTAATGACGCATGGTCTTCGCGCCCCATTCGATATACTGCGTCGGAACGTATGCATACAGGGCGTCGTGCACGAACCCTACGAGGGATAGGTACTGCGAATCTACCTCCTCATGCATCCTCCCGCATGCCATGACGCCCAGCGAGCTACCGAACTCCTGCACAGGCGAATTGATGGCTTGCCGTTCTGCTTCTGCCTGAATTCCCTCGTCCGACGATTCGATCATCGGAAGGTGGCGGATGCGGCCAGAGTACGACCGGACCATTTGGTGCTGCCGCACAAACTCGCGCATCGCTTTATGCCATACCGGGAGCTTGCTGTACCGCAGGAAGAACTCCGAACGGATGCGCTTCGCTTCACCCTCGCTGAACTCCACCCCGTACTGCGTCTTCGCATAGGCGATGAACTTGCGCCAGCCCATGCCGTAGAGGAACCCGAAGTTCACGGCCTTCGCTTTCGTCCGCGCCATCTTCTGTTCGTCTTTCGGCAGCAAGACGAACTGCTCCATGGTCATCTGCATGACGATCAGCGCAGTGAAGGTGTGGATGTCGCCCTTCTCGCGGTAGATGCGCAGCATCGTCGGGTCGTTCGCCATGTCTCCGGCAATACGCAACTCCGCCTGAGACAAGTCACACTCAAGCAGGAAGTACCCGCGCGGGGCGACAAACAGCTTGCGATATGCCTTGGCTACGTTGCCGCGCTTCGGGAAGTTCTGACCGTTGGGGTCTTCCGAGGAAGAGCGACCGGTGACCGTGCGATGCAGGGCGTACGTCGGACGCACAAGCCCATCAACGATGTACTTGGCCTTGAACCCACGAACGTTCGTCCCTAGGATGCGCTCAGACTTGACGTACTCCGACAACTCGAAAGTGAATGGACAGTCATCGAAGAAGTAGGGTAGGTGATCCTTGCTCGAAGTAGATGGCACCCGGCGCGAGCGGTCGGCCAGCTTTGCTGTGGTCTTGGTGAAGACCTTGGGAGTAAGCCGGAAGCCGTCAGGGTGTCGGAAGAGCACGTCTAGCGTGAAATCCTTCCGGCTGAATTTCAGTCCCGCCTCCGCGTGCTTGCGCTTGATCGACCGTGGCACCTGTGACAGTAGGCTCTCAAGCTGACGCTCTACCTCGCCCTCCATGAACGCTTCAAACTCTTCGACGTAGTCCTCATCGACGTGCAGACCGCGCAACTCGATCCCAGCGAAAGCATTGAGCCCCGGCAAGGTGACGTAGTTGTAGTGGGCGAGCAGGCGCTTATCCTTGGCTACTTCGTTGTACAGTACCTCCTCCAGTCGGAACGCGCAGTCGGCGTCGCCGCAACCGTACGCGAGGAACTTCTTGTCCAGAGGCAACTGCTCCATCTTCGACTTATCCACCTCCAGATTGAAGCGGTCTGCGTAGCCCGCCATGGCCGGCACGTAGCGCTTCGCTAGGTCGTCGAGGTTTTTTGTGATGGCGTTCTCGTCCAGCAACGTAGCAAGCATCAGCGTATCACCGCCGATCCGCATACGGATGCCCGTCTGCGCGTAGAGATAGACCGAGTCGTACTTCAGGTTCTGGCCGACGACATCAATGTCTTCGTTACACAGCAACTGTCGCAGTTGCTTCTTCAGCTTGGCCTTCTCGCGCATCGTTCGCTTATCGTCGGGGTGATCCCACGACAGCATGTATGCCTTGCCCGGTTCGATGCAAAACTGCATCGTCAGGATTTTCGCCCCGGGCTCGAACCAGCGCAGTGTCGAGTTCTCCGTGTCGAACGAGATGCGGGTAGGTTGCGCGTCAATCAGGAACTGCAGATCGTAGATGAACTCGTAGTCGCCAAGCGTCTCTTCGACGGCGGCATCCACGTCATAGGCGTTGTCCACCAACCGCCCGAGGGTAGCGCAGTCCGACTTAAAGGTGGGTTCGTGTTGCGGGTACAGCGCAACCTGCATGGGGTTGAGCAATGGCAGGACCATGCTGTCCGTGCCTTCTAGCGTATCTGGCACCCCGCGTATCTTGGTGATCTTCACCGCGCGGCCGAACACCTGCTTTGCTGCGTCTGCCCCCAGCGGAACTACCACGATAGGGTTAAGGAGGGCGCGCTCCTCCTCGTAGTATGCCCGGCAGCATTTCGCGGCGAGCGTCTTCTCCTTCGTGGTAAAGGTATCAGGGTCGTGAGGACAGCGAACGGACGGGTACAGGTAGAAGTCGTCGCGGGTAAATCCCTGAGACTCCAGCTGCTCCGAAAACACCGGCAGGGCAAGCGGGTGCATCAACCGACCGAAGTCTGCAGGGTAATGCGCCGGAG
>JACCDR010983636.1_pt1 | contig 14329 bp, 18 predicted proteins | sample 7446431 | NCBI WGS metagenome assembly JACCDR01 (sample SAMN15323443, study PRJNA562643) | freshwater metagenome | isolation source: river surface water | place: USA:Blue River Watershed | collected 2017-08-17 | reverse complement strand
GAGAAATAGTTACTAATGGCATAATGTTTAGTGGTTTCTTAGAATTGGTTCGACATTGCAGGGATAGTGTTGTTAGTGTGAATAACAACCGCACCATCTTGTCTCCATGTACGCATACCATAAAGAGCGTGGTTGACGACAATTGTACTTAAGTAAGTAGCGGAGTCCTCAACCTTGGTACGTACGGTATAAGGCATAGCGGCTGCTAAATACTGTTTATGTACCAGCCAAGCTGAGTTAACTTGTCGTGCTGTTACGGCAGAGTTGCTCGCAGGGTCAAATGTATTAGCAGTAGTTGATAAGTTAGCTGGAGTTGTAGGTTCCTGCGTTGGGAAGTACAAGTTACCAGACGCCCAACCAGGGGTAGGAATGTTTGTAGAACCATTGGTGAAACCAGTAGCAGAATTAGGAGTAATAAGAGTAGTCATATAAACGGGAATACCAAATATACTAGCTACTACGCCTTCCCCTATAGGGTTGGCATTACTACGGAAAAATTCATTCTGTAAGCGACTGTTAGAGAGCAATTGTGAGTATTGCGTAGGAGATACTATAAGTACTAGGTCGTTGTCGAGGTAGCGACGTTCGTTTAGAATTGTCTTTGCGCGCAAGATATGGTTAAGGTCAAGTGGCTGGGAAACTCCTGAGCCTGTACCCATTGTTCCGTTAGCGGAAGCGTTAATTACAGAACCAGCAATAGATTGTGTCGCTGCGCGGTGGCTTAGGATTTGCGCCATAATACCACGACGTAAAGCGTAAGCAGACTCAGAAACTAGACTAGTGTCTGGCATACCGTTAGGTAGCAACAAATTAACAATATCCTCAACAGAGAAGCTGCTTTCGACGTGCCTATCAAGAATGATAGGGAAGTTAGCCATCTGTGGAGACTGTAAAGTAACAGGTACACCTGCTTGCTTGATGTTTTCACCGAGACGCCCAATAGTACGAATGTTGATACGGTCACCTGCTGCACCTAAGTTATAAGTGTCTGTGGTTATATACTGCAAGATATCCATCTTATCTTCCAGTTCTCGTCTAATCATCGCTGACCAGAGTTGAGCAATGTATGGTGCGGCAGCGTCACGAGTAATCAAGTTACCACGAAGTGCAGCCTGTAAGTTAAAGGTAGTGTTATTAGCGTCACTAAATGAGAAAGCCATTGGTTATAAGTTTTGTTTGTTATAAGTTACTTAAAGTATAACATTTACTTATAACCACTGTGTTACTTAGATTTGATAAATAACCTATATAGGCTGAAACAATAGTGTTTACCCCTTAAGTCGGAAGCTTACCTTTGCAGCCTTTTTAGTGTTACATCCGTAAGGATGTTAACCTTAGTTTAGAGACCCTTATCTATACCTTTAGGTAGATATTTGTAACCTAAGTTGACAAAAAGACTACTAAATATGTTACCATGAAACCGAAACGTAGGTGAGGTTTCTATATGTTGAGCCTGACGGCGAAACATAGTTACATAGGGAGAGAGCGTAGCGATTCTCACTATGCTACCGCCCACGACCTTAAGGGAGTGTAGCGCTAAGGTTACCACGAAGTGAGGTTACTAGTTGGGTTACAATAAATGAACCCGTTAGCGTAACGACCTCAAGGGAGTGAAGCGATTAGGGTGAGGCTTATTGTAAACTAACTGCTACATATGAAATATACTAAACATAAACATCGTAGGAAAACCACGCCTAAGCCAACCTGGTATGCGGCGTGGAAACGTAAGAAAGCTAAAGAGGCTAAAGAAGATAACTTAAAAGAACCTAAAGGGTTACATGAGTTACTTCTGTTGCCTAGAGGTAACCCTAGATAATTAGTAATCTCCAACATAAGTTACCCGGTAGTAGCAATAAGTTATTACCGGGTTAACCTTTGAGAGAGTGCAGTAAGTGAGCGAACAGCGAAACTTACGGAACGAACTACTACTTAAAGTAACTGTACAGTCTCCCCGAACGATAACTAGAGTTACCTGCAGTAGTGAGGGATAAGTAACAAGAGGCAGGTAACGTACTATTTAACTTATAAGTAACTAACGTACGTTACATAGTAAACATATAAGTAACACTGATAGTTAAGGTATTGACAAAAGTTTCAGCGCAGCTGTAGCTTAGGTAGTAGCTGAGGCAGATAAACACCCATACACACACTTAAGTAACTGTCAACTATGAACGAACTATTTGGTTTTACCCTAAGTAAAGATGAAGCCGAAAGGTTAACTATAGAGGCAGCTGAGTACTTCTTAGCTAACCCTGAGTTACTGGATATGTCAGTTTACAATAAACAGTTTAGCCGTAGTAAAAAATCACAATGTGTTGCAGGTTATATACTAGATAGGCTTATAGATGCTTATCCTGACTGCATAGGAGAGTTATTAGTAAAATGTGAAGATCGAGATATAACTAAAGCACACATGATAGCTGAGTTACTAGGTATGAATTCTTGTAACGTATTTAATACCGAGGAGGACGTGATGCTTAAGTTGCTAGACGCCTATTTAGCTAACAATCAAAAGTTTACCTTAGATTATCTGTTCCAAAATCAATAACACTTTACTAAAGGAGACTTACAACATATGGCACGTGGTAACGCTTTAGATAACTTAGGAGACAACAGCAGCTTTGGTAGTCAATTTAGTAACCCATTTGGTCATTCTGTTACTTGTGTTACTGCTTACGAGTGTTGGTTGGAGCTACTAAAGAGAACAATGAACATTGGTAGAACCATCGATTCAAGCTGGCAGCAGCAGATACGGTGCTTGTTTAGTGCTAATTACACCTTTAGTAGTCTCTGGTCGTCTGATGTAGCTAAACGTGAAGTTACTCTCAACGATAAAATAACAAGCTACGTTAAACATGCTTATGGGGTTATAGAAGAAGGTAAGCCTGGTTATGAATCACAAGGGGCTGCAAGCTATGATTACCCTGAGATAATAAAGGAGCAGCTAAATGCTGTTATCGAGAAGTTACAAGATGAGTGGAACTCTAACTCAGCTATCATCCAGATTGCCTCTGTAAGCCGCTACAACAGGCCTAGCAGCCCATGCTTAACTTACATCAAGTTTTCTATTATGGAGCCTCTAGAGGCCACTGAGGGCGCGCTAAAGCTACTAGTGCAGTTTAACTTCCGTAGTCACGACTTATTTAAGGCGTTCATGCCTAACATGGCTTTGCTATGTTACGTCGGTAACTATGTAGCTGGTGGCTTTGTTGGCGTTAATGACGATGTTGAAATTACTTACTGCGGAACCAGCGATAACCTACACATCTACCAGAGTGACATTTACCAAGTCGAAGAGCAATTGTTAACCTACAATGCGGGTAACCGGTACATGCAGATGCCTTACTGCATCCCTGGTAATCATTTAATTAGTTACTTTGAGGAAACTTTAAAAGTACCTCCTCAAGTGCCGGTAAAAGACTTTTACCCTCAAGTCTACCCGGCTCATTATGATTACATCATCGTCAACAACAACAACTTGAAACTAAAAGGAGACTACTAAAATGAATTACGGTTACAACAATAACAACGGTCAGCAACAGCCTCAGCAAAGCTACGGCGGTTACCAACCACAAGGGCAGTACGGTGGCTATGGTCAACAACAGCAGCAACAAAAGCCCAGAGCTAATCCACTTGTTTCTTTTGCCTTGACTTGCGACATTAAGCAATCAACAAAGGGATACGGTGATTACTTTGCAATAGGTATCAAGTACATGGCTAGCAATCAGAAGGAAAAGCAGCTTTCTGTACGGTTAACGGTTAAGCAAACACAGTGGAGTCCGGCTTCCGGTTACAAAGTGCTAGACGTTAGCGAGTTACGGGCGCTTTACGACGCAATTGGTTACGCACTTTCTCAAGCTGGTAGTCTCCCACCACAGCAACCCGTAGCTCCTCAGCAGTCGGTTTATCAACCTCAACAACAACAACAACAAGCCCCTGCTTATTATCCTCAGCAACAGCCTCAGCAACCGTTACCACAGCCACCAAAGCCTACTACTTTTGCTGAAGTAATGGCTATGAACAAGTTCGACGCAGCAGCTTCTGTTACCTTCTGTGAGGCTAACGGTATTGCCCACTTGATTCCGGCTGAACTTAAGCCACCTCAACCAGTAATTCCAGTTCCCGAAACATCACCCGCACCACCAATTAGTACCGAAGAAATTCCTTACTAAACGGTTCATTAGGGTTTGCATCTGCTACTACTACTAACAAAGGATAAACTACAATGACAACTTTAACTACTGCTGCAAAAGAATCCATTAAACTAGCTGTTGCTTCTAATGAAGAGTTTCCTTTTGACCTTAGAGAAAGCTACGAGTGGTTTGGTTACACTAGATTTGATAGCTGTGTGGATGCTTTTCTAAACTGTGGATTTGAAGAAAACATAGATTACAAAATAGAAGTCCGGAGTTCTCCGGGAATACGTAACGGTAGGGATTACAAGCTTTCTAGGGACTGTTTCAAGCACTTCGCTATGCAGCTAAAAACCGCTACAGGAAAAGCTGTTCGTAGTTACTATATTGAGTGCGAGAAGCTGTTAGAAGAAAGCCGCAAGAAGCCACTTTCTAGTATGCAAATGATTGCTGCTATAGCTACGGAGTTACATGAGCAATCATTACGATTAGAAGCTACTGAAGCTAAAGTTGAACGTCTTGATGCTATGGCTCCTAAAGCTGATTACTTCACTCAGCTTGGTTACCTAAACACTCATGGTATTCAATGGAAACCAGAGATGAAAGGTCACTGGAGACTACTAAAGAAGATGTCTGAGCTAGAAGGGTTACCTGTAAACAAGATACCAGATGCTAAGTATGGCTCAGTTAATACTTACCATGTTTCCGTGCTTGACGAGTTTTATCAAGTTTAACTAACTGTTAACCAAAGGAAAAGAAACAAAATGTTAGAAGTTATAGCCACATCAATTACAGTTGACGACTTAGTTATTCCAGTATTTGCTAACAGTAATAAAGAGTATTTCTTTAGCACTCAATCACTCGAATACATAACCCAGAGTGCCGACCGTAGCATCCGGGACTTTTTAGCCTCAAAATCGCCAGAAGCCTTACGCTGTAATGGATTGACATCCGGGAAAAACGCCAAAATCATAGGTGAGAAGACTACTGTTAAATTAGAGCCACTAGTGGTAGTTGAAAATTACCTTTTGTTTAAATCTTTACGAGGTAATGCTAATGCGATAAAACTACTAGGATGGTTCAGCGGCTTAGGATTACATACTGTAGTAGCAACGGCTTTTGGTGAAACAGTAACTAAAGTTGATGTAGATGCTTTCAATCAACTAAGAAAACGAATAGAAAAGCAGTTTCATCCTTTGTTCACAAGTCACTGTAAAGCTGATGGTTGTGCTTCCGGTTTAGATTATATTAAACGGTTATCACAGTTTAAATGTAAAGCAGGGTTACCAGGTAACCTAAGCGTCAACGACATGAATGAGGAGCAATTACGGATGTTGGATGTAGCTGAGATACGTTACGACATAATTAGGCGCATGGGTTTTAATCATCAAGACGCCTTAAATAAACTTTAACCAAACCTTAAACTAACCTTAACCCTAGTTACCGACCGCTAGGGTTATTATCTAGAGGTACAACCAACTGGAGCTGCTATGAGAACCTTAAACCTAAGCATCCTTTACCCAGTACGTAATGAGCGTTTACAAGTGCTACGAGCTATGGGAATCAAAGGAGACCCCTTACATATAAGCTTACAGGCGCTAGCTGATTTCCTTGGTGTAGATGCTAAAGAGTTACAATTGGTATATGTGGCTGAGTGTAATAAAGTTATGCCAATTAGCTGCGGTAGCTTTTCTGAGACTGCTATGTGGTTTGTTAAACTTACTGCCACTATTGGCTTAAGCTTGTTTCTCCGCCACGCTCCACGTGCTGCTAACTACACAGTAAACCCATCATCATCACAAACTGTCAACTATGAAACTGTTAACTTTAGATAAAGCTAAGATTGACGCTGCTCGCACTAAGTGGCAACCTATTGATTTCGGTGTCTCACAAAGCAACCAAGAGTTTCCAGAGTTTGTTAAGCGCTTTGTGGCGTTACGTGACCTAGAATGCTCTGTAGCTACGTTTATCAAAGAAGTGGCTGAGGAGTCACCAGAAGTTGCTGAGGTTCTTTTACGTAACGTTCGAGATGAAGATAACCATAAGAAGCAACTTGATTACTTAGCTACTTATATAGGTTTAAACGATAATGAAAACTACGGAGACTACCTTGATGATTTAGATGAGCATCCTATACTTAAAGTGTTTATGCTTGAACAAGTGCTGTTTATGGTAACTTTACCCAAGTTACAGAAAGTTTCTGACTTTAACATAGCCAACGTTGGAAGCTATATCTTACTTGACGAGGTGATTCATGTTCGTTGTTGCCGTGATATAGTTACACAACTAGCACTTAAACCTAGCAAAGAGTTAATCAAACGTGTTTTTTCGCTTGTGGCTTGGGTGTTCAGTGACGAACCAGTAGACGAGCAAGATAAAGTGATGAAAACAGCTAAGCTACTGTTGAAGCGCGGCTTTGACGCTGTTGCTGACGAGACTACCCACACCGTTCCCGCTAGCGTTAACTTCTTTGAAGTTGACCGTGATTCAATCGTTTATTAACTAAAAGGAGACTACTAATAATGAAAGGTTCCAAGATAGCTAACATTAAACTCACCGAAGAATTGACTATTCAAACAACAATTGCTGACGACGGTGAACATTACATATCATCTGTTGTTGCTAACGAGTTACTTGCGTTTGACGCTCGCCAAGATCACGCCACTCGTAGCTTGAAAGCTATACTAGGTAAAGAGTTGACGCTCGCCAAAATTAGCGTTCCTGGAACTCGCTTTAGTGCTACTCATTTAACCCTTAAACAGTTTGATTTACTATTAAGTGAACTAGCGTTTAGCGGAAATAAAAAAGCACAAGAGATAACAAGAGCGTTAGCTGGTACTATGCTTTGGGTTTTAAGTTGTGACGCACATGGGGTAGAACATAACCTTGAGCAGCGTAAAATACGTTACGAAGAGCGTATGCAACATAAGAAACAGTTCCACCCGCTGTTCACTAGCTGGCTTAAGATCGACGCTAATGGCGATTCTAGCGCTGTTAACTGGGGAAGAGAGGTAAACCTATTAAAGCACTACGCTAAGGCTCCTATGAAGCCTCTGGATGGGTACACAAAAGAAGAGCTACACCTTATCAATAAAGCCGAGATAGTTTACGATGCTATGCGCCGCGCTGGCTTAAACCACGAACAATCACTAAGGAACATATAGTAACCATGAGACGCTATGAAGTATTTATTTGGAACAACGAAAATAGGCGCATCAAGCTTATAGAACTCAAAGCTAGTAACATCCATGAAGCCTGGGAAAAACTAGCTAAGCACCTCCCTGTTGAAAGTGACACTGGCTGGGTGTCTACTTTGCAGCTAGTAGCTTTTCCAGATACTAATGATTACTTTACAGCTACAGCCCACATTAACCCTAACGGGCATAAAGCAGCTTAAAGTTGCGGTTGCATCTACTATCACTACTAACAATTAGAGACTACCATGAACCTAAATAATGACAACTACTACTCTCGTAGGCCTTTACCACACACTAATGAGTACTATATACATAAAGCGTATATAAAGTATATTTACAAGCTACCAGCGCATGATGAAGGCTACGACCAATGCTACATGCGACGAGAAGGTGAAATTTCGTTGATGAAGTTTGTGTTTGGTGCTGAGTGGCAGCGTACGTTTACTGAAGTTCAAGATGCCCATGATGTAGTCATTCATTTACCTGCGACTAAGTTAGATACTATAAAGTCTTGGTTACCATTAAGTTTACGTTTTGGTTGGTTAAAGCCTAGGTACACGCCAATAATACATAGCTACGAGAAGACTTTCCATGTAACTATAAAGTCTAACAACTGCCCAGTAGAGGTTGATTACAACGGTAATACAATACATATGAAGGACTGTTAACAATGCTTGATACAACGATGAGAGAGCTTCTAAAGCCGAGAAATGATTACAGACTAGGTAAACGTATAGGGTTACTAAGTCAACCAGCTTCTAGCGTCATTATGGATACGCTGACGGCTTTCATTCCAGTAAATGCAGTCAACCCTGATAAAAACACCGCTGATGTAGGTAACTTAAGAACTTTGTTCGGTTTTGTTTATGAGGCTGCTTATGCTGCAGCTTACCCGGATGCTATCTCCCAAATGGAACTGGAAAAAGACGGTATCACCGGTACTGCTGACTTCTATCATGAGACTACTAAAACTATTGTTGATACAAAGTGCGTAGCTTCTGGTGTGGCAACAAAGCTTAAAGGGCAACCACGTAAAGGTAACCCACCACAACCGAACTATTTAGGTTATGAGTCACAAGTTAAAGCCTACATGTATATGGTAGGAGCTGAACATGGTGAGCTACACGTCGTTGACCGAGGGTTCCTCACTAAGAACGTTATAAGCGTCTCCAAACCTACACCAGCATTTTGGTACGAGACGCTAGCTAAAGGTGAGCTTGTAACTGATGCTATAGCTGCCTTAAAGAGCGGTAAATCAGCTAATATTCATGATATGGTTCTAAAGGCTTACTACTGCCAAGCATGGCATCCTTACAGCGTATATAGACCTTACGGACAATTCTTCATCAAAGGTCAATACGGTGCTATAGAGTCTGTTGTAGATGACTTTGTTACTGTAGCTACTGCAACTATCACCAGCTTTTATTCGACAATGAAACCAAACTTAGGAGACTACTATCATGAATCGTTACTTTAAGGTTGCTTTCGTTTCTTTCGAATGCAAACCATTTACCAGAGATTGGTTTCTACAAAAACTTATTTGTGCTAGCAACAAGATGTTATCTAAGCGAGATGATGCTTATAACTTCAACGAATACACCCACGTGTTAGTTAGTTTTGACTACCGCATAATTGATGTTTATAAGGGTGATAAAGGTAACACTACTACTACTACTAATTCAGTAACCGACGGTAATGATGATGGCATTTTTTGCTACATTAACCTCTACTACCCTAGCTACAAACACGTGTTATTGTGTAACTTTGAATACGACGAGGATATTATGACTCCTTATCAATTGCAATGCTTGTATGGTTTACACGCCTTAAGACCATCAGTTAACGGAGATTATTTACAATGGCTTTGGAATAAACTAACTAAAAGTTATGACCCTGTTAATGTTTGTACTGCTGGTGTTGTTAGAGTGCTTGGTGATGCTAGATTGATTGCAACAACAACTAAAGGATACTTTCGTTACACTGATACGGTAGCGGATGTTGCTAGCAAAACTTACGAGCTACGACAGCAAAGTTATGGCATTAGATAAAAGAGACAGCAACAAGATTATTTTAGGACGCACACGGTGTCCTAAATGTCACTCTAAAGGTAATGATAGCAGTGGGGATAATCTAGCTGTTTATAAGGATGGTCACACCCACTGTTTTTCTTGCAACTACACAGGTAACACCAAGAAAGACAAGGTGAACCTAGAGACGCTTAATAACGGGAATAGTAGCAAACGGCGAGAAAGAGTACAGTTTAACGAGGGGATATTATGTATGTTGGATACTGTAGCTGGTTTTACACACGACACCTTAAAGCAATTTGATGTCGAGTTGACAGTAGGGGAAAACAATGGGTTCTTCTTTCAATTCCCTTACTACGACGCTTCTGGTAACTTATGTAGTTATAAGCTAAGAAAGTACAACTCAGCTTTAGGTGTCTTGGAGCGCGATATCTACATGAGCAACATTAACAGGGATACCACAGTGTTTCCTTGTTTTAACTATAGAGAGTTCCTAAACCGTAAAGCAGCTAACGTGTTATTGTTTGAAGGTGAAACTGATTTGCTATCCTTCTACCAGAAGTTTCACAAGGAACTAAAGCAAGTGGGTGACTACGTGTTGCTAGCAATTTCCGGAGTAAACACACTACCAGTCGTACTCAAAAGACTTTTAAACTGCAATTTCGTTAACCAAGTAATATTGTTTCTTGACAATGATTCAGCAGGTGATAAGGCTTATGTTGACTTAGGTAACGATAAAGCTATTTACGACCCTAATCGGGTGTTTCGTAGCGATGTTAACTTTCGTGGGCATAAAGACGTTAAAGCTCTTATAACAGAGGAGAAAGAGCTTACCTTTACTGAATTTCTTGAGACTACTAAAGTGGCTAGTAAGCAAGGAGTGAACGTACTTAAAGAGTCATCAGTCGAGGTAATCAAGCGCTACGAGAAAGTAGTAGCTAGCCCATTGTTAGACTTACGAGAGTACTTCCCGGTACTTTCTCAATCTTGGTTACCTAGAAAGGGTAACTTGTTTACCATCATTGGTGGCACTGGTAAAGGTAAATCATTCTTTATGGAATGGTTAATAGGCGTTGCAATCAACCAAGGTAAGAAAGTGCTCAACTTGTCACTGGAGATGAGTGCTGATGATGTAATAGTTAGGTTAGCTCACAGGATGACCGGTATTGACTGCGTTAAGCGCCCTTACAGCACCTTGGAGCCTGAACTTAAAGCTATCCTTGATACCACTTGTAACCGCATTGATAGCCACCTTTACCTAGGAGATTACAACGGTAGCGTTTCTTTACAAGCCCTTAAAGACACCTTAACCTCATTACCGGAAACTGTTGATATCATAGTGATTGATACGTTTACTAACATGGCAGAAACACTAGCTTGGGACTCGCTTGAAGAGTTGGCTAAGGAACTTAAGAATATAGCCATTGATTCCACTTTTGGGCAACCAATGGTAATAGTAGTCTCTCAAGTTAGTAGTACCCCTAAGAGCAACACAAGCCACTTCCAGCCACTGTTAACAGATGTTAGAGGGGGTAAAGGCCTAAGCCACTACTCATCAGTGGTTCTCAGTATTAGCTACTCTGATGAGGACGGTACTACAGCTATTGAGACTGCTAAGAAGGACAGGATGATACAGAATGGCTACGCTAACGTGACAGCCAAGTTTATTAACGGTAACTTTTACGAAATAGGAAACGGTAATTCATATGCCCAAGCAAATCAAGGGACTCAAGTACATCAACAACCACAAGAAGAAACAAGTAACGGCAAACAAGTTAACAACCAAGCCGTCATTTTCCCCCAAACCATTGAGTACTAATCAGCTATATAACATCGGCATCGAGCTATCTAAAACTAAGCCAGGGGTTTACACCAGTAAAACGTTTAAAGATAAAACCCTACGATCGCAGCCTGAATGCTGGTTTTACTCAGCTAACCGTCATGCACTTTATGAACCACAACGGTTTACTCTCATGGTTCCTATGGTTTACGTACCGGATTTTATGTTACCTAACGGTACGTGGGTTGAAATTAAAGGCTTACTTGATGATGTTGACCTCAAGAAGATTATTGCTTTCCGCGATGCGGGACATAGGATAATAGTTGGCTTACAGAAACCTAATGTTAAGTTCAATAAGAGTAAGACCACCACAATTGAGATGAAGCTAGAGCAGTATAAGATACCGTACTTTTATGTACGAGAAAGCGACTACTAACAGTACTTCAGCGTCCTAGTTACGACGGTAAACTAACTACCATCAACTCTGTACATATACTAGGAGAAACAAGAAGATGACGATGATTACTTTAAAACGAGTCAACAAAGTTATTCAAGGTGTTGAGTTTGTGTTACTAACTGACGCAAACAATAACTACTATTTCACAGAAGCTAACTTAGAAAACAACCTCGAATTAGGCGAGCGTTCTATCCGGAATTTTTTAGCCGGAAAATCGCCACAAGCCTTACGATGCAAAGGTTTTCTATCCGGGAAATCAGCCAAGATTGAGGGGTATAACAAAAGTGTCAAGATTGTTGACTTAGTAGTAGCTGAAAACTTCATCGAGTACAAAGCACTCGGTGGCAACAAGCAAGCTTTACTATTACTAACTACTTATGCTTCTATAGGTTTACGTACTTGGGTTGCTACTGCTTTTGGTGAAACAGTAACTAAAGTTGAAGTAGACTACTGGAACAAATTAAGAGATGCTGGTAAGGTCGAACGACGTAAGTTCACTGACGCAATTAAAGCTTATGCTACGAGACACCCAGAATACGGTCAACCAAACTACGGTAAGCTAACTGCTATTATGTACAACATAATTAAAGTCTTTCCTGGTCGCGATGAGATGACCGATGAGCAACTGAAGCTGTTAACCAAGGTGGAAAACAAGCTGAGCTACTTGTTGGACATTAAAGACCACTCACCAGAGATAGCCCTTAAGATGCTAGTTGCTAACTACTTAGAGTACACTTGGTAACAATAATAAACCCCAGAAGCTACTAGAGCAACTGGGGTTCATTACAACAAAAAGAGAAACAGAAACAATGAAAGTTATAACAGACGTTGAAACTAAAGGGCTACATGGGGATTTCCTAGTAGCTACTGTAAAAGTTGAGAAGGAAGAGTTACAAACAATCACTAACTTAAGTGACTATAAGAATATCTTATCACAAGCTACAACGATTGTCGCGCATAACGTAGCTTATGAACGGGAATGCTTTAAGCGTTGGGAAGTTGACACCTCTAAAGTGCGACGTTGGTTATGCTCAATGGTGCTTGCCCATTGTGTTGATAAGACGCACATGAGTTATAGCTTGGAAGCACTAGCTGTTGACTATAATTTACAGGAAACTAAAGTTAAGGTTGATAACTTTGATGAACTTAGCGACTTACTTATTGAGCGCAACAGGAGCGACGTGCGGCTTTGTGAGACCCTTATACAAGTTTGTCTTCGTCGTCACCTAAGTCGTTTTGAACGACGCTCTGATATTGAGCGTAACAGGTTCCTTAACCGCTTGATTAACGTATGGGAGCAACGTAGCTTATTCGCTTGCTACATGAGCGATATGAGCCTACATGGTGCGTTGGTTGACGTATCCTTTCTAGATAGCCTTAAAGAGCAAACAGAGGCTTATATAAGCGAAAACACCAGAGACTACTATTTACCTAGTTATACCAAGGGAGAAGTAGTAGTTAAGCCGTATGTAAGCGACTTAAAGAAGGATGGTAAGCCTAAGAAGCTAGCTAAAGCTATCCTTGAGTACACTGACCGCAACGGTTTAGTAGTCTCCAGCGTAGCGCATGAGGCTTGGGATAGGGTACAACTGGTACCAACTAAGTTAGGTCGTTCGTCATCGGTGTCGCAAGCTATGTTAATAAGAGCCAACCATCCTGAATACATCAATGAGTCTGGTAACATCGACGCTACAAAATTAGCTGAGTTCGTTGTAAAGGATAAAGGAGTTAACCCAGAAGCTAGCCAACTACTAGTTGATTTCTTTATTGGTAACAAACTACAAAGCATCATTGATAGTTGCGAAAAGTACAATGAATGTGTTGATGAAAACAACCGCGCACACAGCCACTTCAACGTAGTTGGTACCCGCACTGGTAGACTTAGTAGTAGCAACCCTAACTTACAAAACGTTGGTGGCTCAAAGATAACCAACATAGCTGGACTAGACGCACTAATTAAGCAGCAGCGTAAGATGATAACTGTACCTAAAGGTTACAAGATGCTAGGAGCCGACTTAGATTCCATTGAGGTGGTTATACTTGCCCACATCCTTAATAAGTTTGGTGACCGACGTATGCTTGATGTACTTGCTACTGGGGAGTCCCCACACACCCGTAACGCTGAGATTTGGAATTGTACCCGGTTAGACGCTAAACGCGGCCTGTTTACTATTGTTTATGGTGGAACTGAGTTTAGATTAGCTGCTTTGTTTAACTGCTCTGTACCGCAAGCTAAAAAGTTCCTTGATAACGTTAACAATGGTATGCCAGCAATAACTACTGCTAAACAGTTTTACGAACGAATGTGCGTGGATCTTGGTGGGGTGTTTGACTTGTTCGGTAACTTCTACAACTACGATGATGTTTACTCAAGAGACCTTAAAGCACGCTCACGTGCTGTACGCCAATTGTTTAACGCAGTAATTCAAGGTACTTGCGCTTCATTGATTGCTTACTGGACGCCACAAATAGTAGCCCTATGCCAACCGCATGGTGCTAACATGGTATCCATTGTTCACGACGAAGTACTAATAGAGTGCCCAGAGGTTAACGCTGAGACGCTTAAGGTCGCCCTTAACAAGCTAACCCAGAATAGGTTTGACATACCAGGACTAGAAGGGTCTCGTATTAATGCTGACTGGAACGTTGGTAACACATGGCTCGACATTAAGTAACCGTTCTTAATAACAGTTACCAAGGTAGCGGTGGCTAAAACCCTTGCTACCTGGTTACTG
>JACCDR011396395.1_pt1 | contig 14330 bp, 25 predicted proteins | sample 7446431 | NCBI WGS metagenome assembly JACCDR01 (sample SAMN15323443, study PRJNA562643) | freshwater metagenome | isolation source: river surface water | place: USA:Blue River Watershed | collected 2017-08-17 | reverse complement strand
GGGGGTACGGATAGACCAGGGGAGCCAAGAGGGATGAGAGACGCTTAGAGAGCTATCCAGACGTGTCTATGCCCTATCCCTGTCTATGGGTATGAGTGGGCATGTCCTATGGGGTAGACCAGGGAGTGAATAGCTCTCCCCCGAAATTCCCTGGGGGGAGACTTGACAGATGGTGTGTGGCTATGGTATCGCGCGTATTTGGCCCTAAGTAGGGGCTATATGGGCTCTGTATTGGTCTATTGAGGTAATGGAATAGGGACTAGAGGGAGAGATATTGACTACCCCTAAAGCAATACCTAGACAGCCTTATACGCCTTACGCGCGTAGGGCTATGGACTGGTCATGATCAACTAGGCTAGGTCACGGGTACGTAACGATGATGGGTGAGGGGACTTGACAAGCTCTCCCCCTCTTGAGAGAGTCGCCACGTTCCACCCCAACGACACACACGGAGCGATCATGAGCCAGGCAGACGCAGTCAAGGCACACAAGCTCTCTCAGGGCATGGTGGACGCTCTGTCCCGCGCAACGTTCCGGGAGCACGCTACGGGCAACGGTGAGGCTGGCTACGTCGTCCATGACATGCACCCGCGTACCCGTAAGGCTCTGCACGACCGTGGACTGATGTACGGGCATTACTACCTCACCCGCACGGGTGTTGAGGTGCTGGCCACTCTCGCGGGTAACACCGTGGACGTGCGCGGGTACGTGTGGGAGGGAGACAAGCTCTTGGTGGCTCCCTACGTCGAGACCTACGCGGATGACGTGACCGTTACGGACATGCCTACCGCCCCCGAATTCGACGCGCCCGGAGCGGCTGAGTGCTTCTTCGGTTGTGGCTCTCCCGTGGTGGCTGTGTTCGTGGACTACGTGGGACGCACAGAGGGTCTGTGCGCCACTCACAGGGACCGTGTGGAGGGTGAGACCTACAGCGTTCCCGCAACCCCTCAGAACGGCTCTGAGGACGTACAGGAGGAAAGCAACATGGACAACGACGTGATCATTCCGGGTGTTCACTCCCTGGACATGGGCAGCAAGGGTTACAACCGTTTCGTCGGTATCGGTGAATCGTCTTCCGTGCCCGGATCGCTCTACACGTACGGACTGGCTACGGCTATCTCTCGTCACCCCGGAATGAACGGCACGGGGCACGAGGATGTCACTACGGAATTCGGGGACGTGATCACGGTGCGCACGTCCATCGGTGACCGTAGGTACGTCGTCCAGGACAACCGTTACAGCGCGACCGGACCGCGTAAGGGTGACCCCATTCTCACCCCTTACGAGACTGACGACGTACGTTGCTACGTGTGTCAGTGCCACGGGGACAACTCCATTCCGGGCCGGAACATTGACGGGGAATGGGTCTGTGGTTTCTGCGCCGAAAACAACTGCACTCCCGAAAAGCTGAACTCTCACTCCCTCACGTTCTACGTGGAAACCGAGAGCGCGGGAGTTAAGTACAACTGTGAGTCGTGCGGAGCAATCAACACGCGCTCCCGTTTCTCTCAGTTCGAATGTGACAACGAAATTGAGGATGCGGGATTTGTGGAGACTGAGAGCGTGGACGACTACGCCACCGTTTCCGCACTCACCACGGGCGCGGGATTCCACACCGTGGACGACTCCCGCAATGCCACCCCTGAGGCTCCCGTGACCACGGGCACCACCACTCACACCCTGGACACCGATGGTTCCGAATGGGTGCGGTTCGATCACGTGCTGTCTGTGGGGGACGTGGTCAAGGTCGTGGGTATGCAGGGTGTCTATGAGGTTCACTGCCTCATCCCTGGTCTGCCCGTGGTTTACGTGCTGGGCACCACGGGAGAGCCGTTCCCGGTCCCCGCAAGCAAGGTGTACGCGCTCTAGGGGCTCCCTGGGGTACGGGGGAGGGTCATTGCCTACCCTCCCCCGTCCTAGGGGCTCACAGAGCCACACAGCGAATCTTTGTACTGCGGTTGTACCAACCTAGATCAAATAACAGGTTGGTAACGACTTTCCTCCCAGGGGCTTGACAAGCTCTAGCCCCTATGGGAGAAACGGACCGCACGACACACCGACCACACAGGGAGTGATCCAAATGGCAGCGATGATCCGGGCCGCGCGTACGGGTGGCAGCGTCGCTCACCTCATGCGTACGGCGGACGCTCCCTCTGTCTGCGGACGCGTCATGGTGCTTATCCCCGGTGGGGAGGGTCTGAGGCTCTGCAAGTCGTGCGCCCGGATCACTGGCGTACAGGCTGAAATCGACACGCGCACTCAGGAGGGTTTGCCCGTGGTTACCGACTGGACCGAAACGGAGCGCGCTTTTATCAAGGGTGCTAACGACAGTTTCACCCTGGGTATGTGCCGTGAGGTTTTGGCGCAGTACGAAACCAACCCTGAGGACTACGCAACCCCTCACATGCGTAGGCACGTCGCCATGATGCGTGCGGCTCTCAACCTCCACACGGGACGCGATTACGTGGACCCCGTAGACGCTCCTGAGGCTAAGCGCGCGGGACGTGGTGGGGACGGAATGGTTAACCCGAACTCCAAGAGCGTCGCGCGTTCCAAGGGTGCCACCCCTAACCAGCGTGCCGCACTCATGAGGCAGGCTGCATTTATCGACTCCCTGTTTTCTCAGCTTTTCGCAATTCAGGGTAAGTCGGATGATGGTGCTACCCAAACCGCTCGTTACGAAAAGGACGGTTTCTTTGACTCCCTCACTACGCGGGAGAGCATTGACAAGGAATTCAAGGGGAATTCCGCTCTTATCGACCGACTGAAGGAGGAAATCCGTAAGGCTAAGCAGGATGCGCCTAAGGCTCCCCAGGGTGAGCGTAAGAGCGCTGAGGATGGTTACTACGTCCACGGGGACACGTTCGTATGCGTCAAGTGGAACCGCGCGGGAACGGGACAGTACGCGACCGTTTGGAATGGTGAGTCTTGGGAGTACGACCGTTCTAAGTCGTACGCTCTCGTGAGGGACGTCAAGGCTGGAAAGCTCACCCCCATGACCCCGGAAGACGCTAAGCGGTTCGGTGACCTTTACGGGACGTGCTTCAAGTGCTCCCGCACCCTCACGGACCCTGAGAGCATCGCTCAGGGATACGGCCCGATCTGCGCCGGAAAAATGGGTTGGTAGGACGAAAGCTCTCAGGGGCTCTGTAGCAAGATCAAACAGAGCCCCTGGGGACTTACCCCAACCGGGGTACGTAAGCGGCTCACAGAGCCACACAGAGCCCCTGAGGGGGCAGACAGGAGGGACACAGTGGAGGGGACACAGCTAGGACTGTTCAACCCTGGGGAACATGAGCACGTGTACAGGCTCACTCAGGGACCACACGAGACGCACCCTGAGATCACGCTCTCTCACAGCGGCTCTAAGTGGTGCTGGACGTGCGGTAGTTGGGTCACTGAGTACAGGGATGGACAGTGGCTCTCATGGGATGAGGCAGACGCACACGGGTACACGTGGCGCGACCAGAAGGGACGTAAGTGATCATGGCAAAGGGTAAGGGTGGACGCGTCAAGGCAACATGGCGTGCCAGCATCCGTAAGGTGTTCCGTCAACTCCGCTACACGTATGAGGGCAACACCCTCGTGGGCACCACACCCGTGGTGACCATGACGCTGTCACTAGAGCGGGAACCTGACAGGGTCGTGACTGTTGACATGACAGCGGAGGATGCGCGAAAGTGGGCAGACGCATTCAATCATTTTGCTGAGAAGATCGAAAACAACGATTGGTGAAATCTGTTGTTTTGCATCATGCAGAATTCCTAGATATTCTGTGTGGTGTTGACCAACAGATTTGAGGTGAAATATGGGTAAGGTATTGGCTGCACTTTTTCTCACCGTAATTGCATTCGGCGCGGGTGTATTTATGGGATGGGACAGTGGAGCCCGTGACGCTAACAATATGAATCAGGAGGTTTGTAATGTCTCTCGCTAACCCCAATCGCACAAAGGGTGTCCAGTGCCGCACCATGACGTCACAGCGTCCGTGCGGCAATCCTCAGTGCACACGTGAGGAATGCTCGGGAGCGCGCAAGAGTGCTGAGGTGTTCATGGTTGCTACAAACCGTGACACAGAAAACGGCGTAACAGTGCCTGAGAGCGCACCACAGACCACGGGTGACAGTGAGCCCCAGGGAGCCCCTGTAAGGCTCTCACGTGACGAACTGTGGAGCCTACAGCGTGCGCTAGTCGGTAGGCTCATGCTCTACCCGCGTGAGACTGCACTCAGTACGGGATTGAACAAGATCAATGAGGCTCTGAAGACTCGCTAACGATCAAGAAACCCCCTGGTCAGAACCATGATCAGGGGGTTTCTGCTGTCTCGGGTTGACGCTCGCTCCTGAGTGTGGTTGAGTTCTTCCTGTCAGCACCACAGAGCAACGCCAGAGACAGACACCCCTAGGGGCTAAAACGAGTCGACGGACGCTCACACGGGGAGTTGACACAGAGCACCAAACGCAGTAAGTTCTACACAAGCAAGACAGCAACACTGAACATTGAGAACTCAAAAGCGTGCCGACTAATGCCTAGCGGACAGTCATAAAGTCGCTGAATTCCCTTCCCTAAGGGGCGCACAATGGCTGTTGAGCGAATCGCACACATGGATTGGGACGTTACGACCCTTTCCACGGGTGAGCGTATGTACACGAACACCACGGAGGGAATCACAGGGGTTGCCGTTATCGGTAATCCTGGTGAGTACTCCACCGTGATTGTAGTGGACGACGAAACCTCCCCCGAATACGTGTACAACAACGGTGAGTTTTCCGACTGGAACTCTCCCCGTGTGTGGGACATTCTGGAAAGTCTCGCAGAGAACATGTACAACGTGGAGCAAGACATGCGGGAGGATGACCTAGACCGGTATTACTCTACCGGGCAGGATCATGACGACTCTTACGACGAATACGATCCGTACGACATGGAATATGACACGGATCTTCACAACGAGTGGTAAATAGCTGAATCACTGGAATTCAGCGGCTCTATGATTGTCCGCTAAATTGGTCTGTCCATACCGAATGAGCCCCGCGCATAATGCCCGGTTGTGCAGTAGGTATGTTGACGGGTGGCCATAAACAGCAATGGCGAGTTGGTTAGAGACGCTAACCATTGCTGTCTATGGTCATCTAGTCGAATGGAGCAATGACCTATGATGCGTAGTCCCCTTGCAGACAATCTCTGGGACGTCTACAGTGGCAAGCGTGAGGTTTTGGGACATGCGTGGTTCAACCATGATCCTTTTGACCAATTCGCTTGGGTCCAGGGTTGGCGTTTCGCTATCGCTGACTATCTGGTGTGGGAATTGGGAGAATATGTTCCCGATTTCCGCTCCTATTCCCCTGAGGAAGACGCATACGAATTCGAAACACTCAAGGATGTAAATGCAAGCGCTGAGGCGTGTCAATATGCGCTCAAAATCCTTGACCGATTCCGTGAGTGGTTGGAACTCGCGGGAGAAACCTACTGAGTAGTTGGGTTGCGTCATACCTAGCCACGTGCTAGGTTTGGCGTTGTCCACCTAACAGGGGTGGCAAGTAGGAGGTAACATCATGACGGTTCGTAACGGCAAGATCACCGGTATCGTCTGCGGACGCCGTAGCAACGGTGAGCGCTGCGTACTGTGGGATGACGACACGTTTGAGTGGATGAGCGGAGAAGAGTTCTCCCGTAGGTTCGTGTTCCTGGTCTAGTCTGGTTATCTCTCACAGGGGCTATCATGGTCCCTGTGAGGGGTTGTCTGCCTAGCACGTAAGGAGGTGACTAGTTGTGGAAGCAATCGTGATCATCGTGACTCTGTTTCTTCTGTTCGGTACCAAGAAAGCCATTGACAGAGTCTAAGGACTACGCTTAGATAGTCCACAGAGGGACGGTCCCTCAGGCAACAGGAGGTAGGACAGTGGCCACGTACAACGGATGGACGGAACTCCGGGAGTACCGCGTATGGGCGAATGAGGACACATACGCAGTAGTCACGGTGGAGCGTCACCGTAACGGATGGATCAATGTCTATGCGGACGGTAATGACAAGCCGTACAAGACGCGCAGCGAAAGCAACGCGTACCGTGTGGCAAAGGACATGAGCGAGGAACTTACGGCGGAAGCTGTACAGTCCTGCCCGTGTGGTGAGTGGGATGCTGAGGAACGGGAAGACTGCGAGGATGCCGCACGGAATGTATACGGTGACTCTCACGGTGTCCGTACTCAGGTGGTGGACATGGTGGAGAGCCGCGAACTAGAGCCGTACGAACTCTAGACAGTTTTAGTCGCTCTCCCTCTTGACTGAGGGAGCGTGGCTATGGTTGGCTAGAGCCCTAGCAAGCCAAACCGACACAGGAGGAAAACGCAATGTTCACCGTGGGTCAGAGGGTCAACCGTGAGTACATGCTCATGGGACAGATGTACGACCGTATCGGTAACGTGACGTACGTGGACAAGACTGCCCGTGTAGCACACGTGGTGTTCGACAACCACAAGGAGAGCACACCCGCTCTCTGTACGTTCGAGAGTCTGAAGAGTGCCGAGAGCGTCAAGGATGTTCCGGCGCATGAGGACTACGCAACTCTTGAGCACTTCCAGAATCTCAAGGATGCCGAAAAGGGAATCGGTATCTATGATCGTGGTGAGTCTGTGGCACTCCTGCTGAGTGACCGTGACTCAATCCGTGTGGTCTACGGCAAGATCTACGGAACCGTGTACAACCCGCAAACGGGCATTAAGTATCACGTGATCGAGCGGGACGGCTCTAAGCATGTGGGCAACGACAACACAGCCGTTGTGCGTATCTGAGCTAGTGAGTTTTTCTCTCGCATCCGCTTGACAGCGGGTGCGGGTGGATGATTGACTAGGTCTAGTCAGTCGGACAGAGACACAAGGAGAACCAAGATCATGGACAAGCTCACCATTGCCCGTATGGTCGCGTCTAACCCGCACATGCAGCGTCTCACCCGTAAGCGTGACGCTATGTTCAAGCGGATGCGCGCGGACTACGGCCGTGAGTTCATGGGTCTCACGTACACTGAACTCCCCACGGATGCGGAAGAGCGTCAGACCGTGGAGGCTCAGGAGGTGGAGAGCGCGCGTGAGGGCGTGAACCGCTGGACTCCCGTAGAGCGTAAGGAGTACATGAACCTTGAGCGTCGCATCATGAACCTTCGTACGGCTCTCACGGACGCGTACGCGCAGACTGCCTGAGTCTCCCTCTGAGAGCCCCTGGACACGCTAGGGGCTCTCTCCCCCTCACAACCCCTGTAAGACTCTCAGAAAGGCACACACACAGCCATGACGAACACTCAGACCCTCACTCCCGCTCTCCCCCTCATGAACGCCCCGTACACCCTCGTGAGGGATGACCACTACGTGGTGACCACTCAGGGCAGCAAGGGTGAGCGCGTGTCGTTCGGCGCGTTCCTCCCCCTCAGCAAGCGTGCGGCGGGACAGTACGCGCGTCAGTACGGGGGACGCGTCATCAAGCGCACCACGGCGCACCGTTCGGGCCTCATCTAAAAAGACTCCTCTTGGGTCTTGCATCCCTCACCTTGCCTGTGTAAGGTGAGGGGTGTTGGTCCACAAGAAAGGAAAAACCGGATCATGCGTACGCCTGAATTCCCGTTTCACCACAGCTTCCCTGACACCCTCAAAGGTTGGGAGGCAAAGGAAAAGAACCGTGCCGAATGGTACGCGTATTGGGAATGGATGCGTAACCGTCGCTTTCACGCGCTCCCTGAGGAGAAGGGAGAGCCCGTGCCCGGTACGGGTGTCCGTCGCTACCGTAAGAGCGTGAACGGTTCGGGTGTCTCGGCATCCTCCCGTGTGCTCTCGCACTATTACGCGGATGAGGGGGAGAAGGGGCGTACGATTCGTAAGCTTGTCCGCAACCGTGAGCGCGCTCTCTGGCTCTCTGAGTGGCAGCAGGAGTGCAACGAGGATGCGGAGTACGGTTACGCGCGGGACGTTTACAGCGCGGGTGACTGGTTCTCTGACAATCCGTACATGTGGGATTGGTTCTACGGGGAGGGTGATTACGACCCTGAGGATTACTACCCGCGCGCATGGGATGACGTAGAGTGCGACTACTGCGGCGGACCGTGTGAACTGTAGCTGAACCCTTGACAGACCCTCCTAGCTTCGTCTAGGGGGGTTTTGTCGTTTCAAGATTCTTTCTCATCCGTGTTGACAGGGGTTGCCGCGTGTGGTTGACTCTTCTTTGTCAGCAAGAGACACCCCAACCAGGGAGAGCCACAATGGCTAAGCGACAGAGCAACGAAAGCCCCTCCAATGTCGTCCGTATCGACGGTGAGGGCAAGGTTCACGCGAACGGCGGCAAGATCACTCCGCTCTGCAAGTTCCGGGGTCACGGTGACCACACGTGGATCACGACCGATGAGGCTGTGACGTGCGGACGCTGCGTCAACCTCGTGAGCAAGCGTGAGGATGCCCGTAAGCGGCTGGAGTATGCGGCGGGTGCGCGTGACACTCAGGATGACGTCTACTCCCAGGGAACGGCCGTTCTGCCCGCTGTGGAGCCCGTTAAGGTCTGTCACGCGTGTGACGCCGACTTGGGCGACTGCACGTGTGGCAAGGGCGAGACGGTTACCGTTCCCGTGGACTATGACAACCCGAGTGCGGGACGCAGGGAACTGGACGCGTCCCAGGGAGATCGCATCATCGGTGAGGACACGTACCGTGTCAAGGCTCCCGTTCGTTCCCCTGAGTTCGAGCGTCAGAGGGAGAACGACCGTGCGGCGTACATCAAGCGCATGGAAGCTCTGAGGCAGTCTGGCGACATGACCCCGGAAAGCATTCACGCGCTTATCCGTGAGCTTCAGGGAATGGTGAGCGAGACTCCCGCAACTGAGGGTTTCTCCGTGACGTTCCATGAGCCGAAGAACGGTCCCGCTCTCGACTGCGAGATTCCCCCGCTCCCTGAGGGTGTCTCCCCCAACGTGTGGGAACTGGCACACACGGCCAACACTGAGAGCGCGCGTGCCTACTGGACGCGTAAGGCTGAGGCGGAGCGTACGGCATTCATGAGCATGCAGCACAACGAGGAAAACGGCTACGACGTGATGGAACTGGAAAAGCCCCCGTTCTAGTCCCTAGCGGGATTTAGTGGAACTCCCTAGCCATTCGGTTAGGGAGTTTTGCTATGTCCACCTAAGGAGAAACGGAAATATGAAATACAGCGACCGTAAGCTAGTCGTCACAATGGTATTCGCGTTCCTCGCATGGTTCGCCTATGCCATAGAGCCGTTCATTCGGTAGGACAACCCGAGAGCCCCTAGTGAATGTCTGAGAATCCCTCAGCGTCCGCTAGGGGCTCTTTCGTGTGCCCGTGGTCCCCTCGTGCCGACAACGGCCGGTAGAGCCCTAGGCGTACCCATGGACGAGACAGGGGAGGGACGAGAGAGCCCCTGTATGGCTCTCTAGCAAGATCCTTTGCCGTCTAGGTCTCTTGGGTCATCCGTACCCCAAAAGGCCCTTAGAACGGCGTGCAGAGCCTCAGGGCTAGGCAGTCTCCCCCAGGGTGCCGGTAGCTGTGTCGGCATGGTGGAGGGAGGGAAACGCAAAAGAGCCCTAGACCGTAATGGCCTAGGGCTCTAGAGCTTGTGAGGTTACGCCGTGGCGTATTCCGTCACGTAAGTTACGTCGTAGTCTTCCTGCGTGAGGGACACGAACGTCACTCGCTCGTTTGCGTCCACAGCGCGCACCTGCCACTCACCCGCAGAACGAACGTACTCACTGTCAGAGGTTGCGCGGTACTCCTTACCGTCATGGATGAACACGTCACCCTCAACGACGTTGTCGGGCTTGACGGTAGCGTGCGCGTAACGGTCGAACATGTTGTGTGTTCCTTTCACAGAACGTATGTGCTTAGTCGTTAACCGGTAGGCTAACTCTACCATCCCCGAACTAGTCGGGAATGATAGGGACAGTCTATCAGTCGTACAGTCCGAACGGCCAGCCCATAGAGGCAGCGAGCGGCCCGTAAAAGAACACGTAGACGAAAAGCAGGAACACGACGATATAAGCCACATGCTCTAGCGTCTCATTCCATACCCGCTTGAGTCGACGGATACGGGTCTGTCGCGTGTTGTGGTTCATCATGGTTGCAATCCTTCCGTTTAGGCAACCATAGCCTAACCCCCGATTTCTCGGGGGAGAGACTAAAGCCAACTAACCGTGAGGGTTGTACGGCTTAGTACCGGCTGAACACGTGAACCGCGCCCGTTTCCCTGTCAGTGACAAAGTCGTAGTCGTCACTGAGGTTGTTTGCCGTTTCGTCCCAGTCGATTTCCACGAAATCGGGAATGTCGGTCGTGAAGCAATCCGACACAAGGTTTTCCGCGTACTCTGCCTCAGAACTCCACTCACCGTGGTAGTGGTCATCCATCCACGTGTCCGTCATGTCGCTGTCAATGCCGTATTCCTTGGCAGCGTTGACGACTCCCGCAGCGCGGTAGGGCTCATCCATGAGAGCCACAAGGAACGTACCCACGTGGTCACCCGTGGGGGACGTGTTGTAACCGTCCACCATTTCGTAAACCACTCCGTCAACCTCAGCGATCACGGACACAATCTCATGGTCGTACCGGTCGGTGAGCTTGTCAAGGAGCGTGCGCACGTCCTCACTGTCGTGAGTGTCGTCAACCTCCACCGTGTGGAAGTGGTGGACGGGAACGCGGTTCCACGCGGGAACCTCATGCGTGATCTGCTGAACGGGAGCGCTCTTACGGGTGAAGAGTCGCACGAACCGCTGAACGGCCGTTTCCGGGGCCGTGACAGTCTCCTCAACGAACGTGGGCGCATACTCACTCACGTAGGTCACGCGGGGGGACTGAAGCGTCACGGTCATACCGTCGAAACCCATTGCTTTACCTCCTGTTTCGCTTCCCCTTGTTAGGAAGCTGACACCATCTAAGCACTAGTCTTAGGTGATGTCAACCCACTAAGTGGATTGGGGTTTTGCTCACACGTACTTGACAACCCGCGTGTAATCGCGCACGAATCCCTGAATGGTGGCAACGATCACGTCGTGTGTGGCGTTCGCGTCGCTAAAACCGTAGGTCTCAACGGCATAACCGGTCACACACTCCTCGTAGTCCTGTGAAACGTCGTCGTAGCGCTCTCCAGTGTCCTCACTGGGGAAGTGCTTGTCAAGGAGCGTGAGAGCCTTGACGTTCTCTTCCAGCCTCTTGACGAGTGCGGCCGGAATGTAATCCGTGGTGGAGAAAACGCGAGTCTCGAAATGCGTACGGAAGAGAGCCGTACTCACGCGAAAGTCCTCGTTGATCTCAGTCTTACGCGGGTCAGTGAGAGCCGTTTCCATGTTCCTACCTCCTAGGTAGTCCCTCGTTTGGGGACTGACACCAACCTAGTACGTGACTAGGATGATGTCAAGCCACAAACTCAGTGAGCTTTAGTCAAGCTCAAGGTTTCCATCCTCCACGGGGCACCATGCAGTTTCCGTGTCGTTGTCAACCCTCTTGAAATGAATCGCGTACGAGTAGGAAACCCCCGTACGCAAGTCCACGTAGGCATCCTCAGCGTAGAACGTTCCCGCGCCGTTGTTGTGGCAGACTCCCACAACCTCAGCGATGATGTCAGGAACCTCACTCGCGAGAGCGTCTGTGTCCTCAGCGTCGATACTGAGAACGGGCTCAACGTCGTCACGCTCCTTGTGGAGCATGGTGGACGACCAACCCCAATCAATCCATCCGTTCTCTTCCCGTCCGTTCGGGTGAACCGTGGACACGGTAACGAATGCCTGGATCTCTGCCATGTGTTGCGCTCCGTTCGTTTGTTGTGGTCCCAGTAGACCACACCATCTAGGGAGTCTGTCAACCCCCTAGATGATGCTACCCACTAGGCGACGTACAGGATTTCGAACCAGTGTCCAACGGTCCCAGGGACGTAGTAACGGACGCTTACGCTGTGGTCTGAGTAGACCTCACCGCGCATCCATGTCATGATCACATGCAGTGCCATGACTCGCCCCTGATTCGTCCACAGCCACGCGTGTAGACTCTCCGTAGCATCGTAGAACCGTGATGCGGGAGTGTCCACACGAGTAGCGTACGTGCGTCCCCCGTCCGTGGTTTCCTTGACTGTCAGCGTTCCCATGTGCCTTACCTCCTGTGTGGCGACGGATGGAACGTTACGCGCTCTCAGGGAGCGTGTCAACACCCTTCCCCCGGTACACGTAGCCTACGCGTACAGTGGTGGAGTTACAGGGGCTCCCGTCCGTGTCATTGTGCCTGTAGAGAGCGCCGTTAGGACGTTTGGCCACGCCCCTACGGCACACGGGACAACGGAACTGACCAGCCTTGAGCGTAACCACAGTGCGCGGGAGCGCTTGAAACGCTTTTGCGCGTGTCGGTGTGTTCATAGGGAGGACACTACACACGTAGTCAGTCTCTCGCAACCCCTTGACAGAGGGAGCGCAATACCATAGATTGGTCTCAACACTAGGGGCGACGCCCGTCCCCAGCACAACGGGCAGTGAGGGTCGGTACCGGAGGACCCCTAAAATCGTTTAGTGAGACTAAGTAAGTCATCAAACCGAGACTTGACACCCTCGCTCTCGTGGGTATAGAGTTGAGACAACAACACGGCGACCGGGCCGCAACACCTCCGAGTCAACCTGGATTCGTACCAGGGGTGCCCGAAAACTAGTTAGGTGCCCTAACGAACCGTTTGCAGCAAATTCGGACGTACCACACATGTCCGACATTGGCGGAACGGGGGAAATCGGACGAAATACTACGAAGTAGGAGATATGAGAGACATCGTACGAGATGCGGCAGTCATCACAGTTGCAAAGCAGTCGATGACAGACAACGCATGGGTGTCCGTGGAGACGTTCGTACAAACCTACGCGGACACAGAGACTGACCAGCAGGAGCTGTATGCCACACTGAGCCTGTTCGATCTGATCCGGCAGAAGTACGAGAAGGGTCAGTGGGAGCTGGAAGGACGTTACGTGTGGTATTGGGTTGACGAATACGCTGGATAAGCACATAGAAATGCCCCCGATTTCCGTTTGGATTTCGGGGGCATTTCTGTTTGGCTTTCTGACTTAATTATGGTTGAAAATCCGATCGGGTTTTCGACTGAATTACTATCTAGGCCAAGACCACGGACCTGGGGAACCTGGAATGAACATCAGCACAAGACCGATAACAGCCAGGACGAGTCCGATGGTAAAGAGAACCTTCAGACCTGCGACAAGCAGTCCTAGAAGGATCAGTACGATACCTAGCAGTAGTAGTGGCATAGTAACCACTCCTTTCTTTATGTATCGCTTACCAGTATACTACCCTCTCCCCAACAAACCATGCAGTCTGCATCGACGTGCCGATCTAGTCCAGTTCCGTAACACGCATGGCATTCCGTCGCGTGCTCTTCAAGCTCTCCGAGTTCAGAAAGCTCTAGTACGTCATTCACGACGTTTGAATGGTGCCTGTAGTTACTCATGTGCTCCCTTACTCTACGATCTCTGCGTCTACCACTCCGAGCTGTTCAAGGACATTCTCCGGTCTCTGTGGACCTGATTCCAGCTCGTGCAGTGGCTTGGTGTTTCCGATGTCTCCGAAGATTCTGTCAACCATGGACATCTGTCCGCTCTGCTTGGCTGTGACAGTCAAGGAGAAGCCTTCCTGTTCCATGTCGTGCTTCTTCTTCATGAGATTACCCAACCTGTCAATCTCAGACGAAAGGTTAGGATCAGCATATCCACCTTCGGCATCTTCCGCCATTTTCATGAACAATACACGCTGAGCCTGCATTTCTACCATGGAATCCATAAGGGCGGTCATCTGCTCCTTGGTACGGATGGTGATAGGAATGTCATAGGCGCACGTACTTCCAGCCTCGAACATCGGGCACTTGGCAGCGAGGAAACAGGTGTCACAGATACGCATGGATTCACTACGGATCTTGACCTTGGGTACGTCTACATCCTCATATTCACCCGTCTCCGGATTCTTGCGCTTTTCCTTGTCAAAGTCGAAATCAAGGAAAGGAATGACCTTCTTCTCAGAGGGATCTCTAGGACGTGCAGTTGGTACTCTCTTCTGCGCCTTCTCAAGCACACCACCAACTTCATCGTCATCAAATTCCGAGTTTTCCATATCCTGCAAAATCACTGGTGCAGTTACTCCTGTACTAGTTTTACGGTTAATAGCCGCGACCTGCTGAGACCATGACCACACGGAAAGGCGTAGCAGCTCTGTCGAATCGTCTCTTTCGATTTTCTCCACATCGAACCCATTGGTCATGAATGTGGAGCGTTCCTTCTTACGAGCCTGTTCCTTCATCTTCTTGGG
>JACCDR010191623.1_pt1 | contig 14330 bp, 23 predicted proteins | sample 7446431 | NCBI WGS metagenome assembly JACCDR01 (sample SAMN15323443, study PRJNA562643) | freshwater metagenome | isolation source: river surface water | place: USA:Blue River Watershed | collected 2017-08-17 | reverse complement strand
TTGACCCCTAAGAGCTAGCTAACCTAGATATCATAGGGATCCTAGGTGACCTGAGAACCTTCATCCCCTGAATACCCCTGAATACCCAGGATATCCTGTAAGTCTTTGACCCCTAAGAGCTAGCTAACCTAGATATCATAGGGATCCTAGGGGGCCTGAATATCCCTGAATACCCAGGATATCCTGTAAGTCTTTGGTATCTAAGGACTTATGAGCATCCAGGGAGGTCTAGAAAAATGGGTCGAAATGTGCCTCGGCAGCCGTGCGCGTTAAGGTTGCACACCCAAGTTTTTCCCTGGATGTTCACAAGTCTTGCCGATTAATATATTCAAAAATAGCGTAAGTAATTGGGTTACAGACACTTACAGGATATCCAGGAATAAATATTACTATTATACAAGATGTAGAACTGACAACCCTCCCTGGATGCCTTGGTGTGCATATTTTTCTATGCAATTGCATATTTTTCTTTGCAAACTCACAATTTTTGCGTATATTATTATGCAATTGCATATTTTTATATGCAGATGAGTTATTATTGAGACAACAAATGAGGTATTGAGATGTTGAGATCAGAGAATAAGTTAAAGCGGATGAGTCCTGATGAGTTGGGGCGATTGCTTCTTGATCCACGTGTATTGATGACTATTGAGGACACCCTGGATATCATCAAGTATGGAGCCAACCTGGACATCCAGGATGGCTCAGGAAATACGCCATTGCAGATTGCGGTGCAGCATGGTGTACTGGAAGCATGCCGGGCATTGGTGGCTGCTGGGGCGTCCTTGGATCTTAAGGACAAGATGGGTTTTACGGCCTTACATTGGGCGGCAAAGAAGGATCGGTTGGAGATTTGCCGGGTTCTGGTGGAAGCTGGAGCCAAGGTACGGATTGGTGACAATATGGGGTGGCATCCCTTGTTTTGGGCGAATGTGACCAGTCCCCAGGTTGCTCGGTATTTGGAGGTTTTATGATGATATCCCTCAGTAGATTACAACAAATGAGTCCCTATGAATTAGGGGAATTACTCCTCATAGTGAATGTTCTCTGGACACCTGAAGACACCCTGGATATCATCCAAGCTGGAGCCAACCTGGACATCCAGAATGATTCAGGGATGACTCCCCTTCATCTTGCGGTAGATCATGGATTGTTGGATACCTGCAAGGTCTTGGTCAATAAGGGGGCCAATGTAAATCTCCAAGATCATGATTACTGGGCACCCTTGCATTGGGCGGCATATGAAGGTCGCCTGGAGATCTGCAAGGTGTTGATTGCAGCTGGGGCGGATCTAAACATCCAGGATAATAATCAGATGACACCCCTGCATCGCGCGGCAGGTGAAGGCCACCTGGAGGTCTGCAAGCTCTTGGTGGAATCTGGGGCTAATGTCAACATCCAAGATGGCATGGGCTGGATACCTTTGTATTGGGGGGTAGCTAACAGTCACTTTGAAATCGTTCGGTATTTGGAGGGATTATGAAGACGGACAATGAATTAGACCGGATGAGTCCGGATGAACTGGGGGAATTATTATGGGATCCTCATATAAACCGGGACATGGAGTATGTAGATCGGATCATAGGTCATGGTGCGACGATTGATTATCTAATTGGGGATGACTGGACGACATTACATAATGCGGCGCATCGGGATAATGAGGGGTTATGTAAGGCGTTGATTGCTGCTGGGGCGGATGTGGATGCTCAGAATAAGTATGGTCGCACCCCGTTGCATAATGCTGTATTTAGTCCACATATGAGGATCTGTAGGTTATTGATCGAGGCTGGGGCGGATGTGAACATCCAGGATGAGGGTGGCAAGACAGCATTACATTGGGCAGCGCTGGAGGGGTATTTGAAGGTTGTTAGGCTATTGGTGGAATCTGGGGCCTCTTTGGATATTCGGGATAGCCATGGGGAGTTGGCATTGGATGCAGCGAAGCGTGCGGGGAAGAGGATGGTGGTGCGGTATTTGGAGGGCTTGGTGAAATGATTGAGATCTCGGACATCGAGTTAGACCGGATGACACCCAGGGAGTTGGGATCATTATTGTATAGTGCTGTTAATTATGGAAGCATTGAGTATGTTAAGAAGATCATTCGGTGTGGGGCGGACCTAGATATCCAGGGTGGTTTTATGAAGTGGATTCCATTGCATCGTGCTGCGGATTTGGAAAAGGTAGAGATTTGCCGTGCATTGATAGAGGCGGGAGCGGATGTGGATCTCCTGGATACGCATAGCGAGACGGCCTTGCATTTTGCGACAGTGCGGGGGAGTGCGGAGATTTGTCGGATGTTGGTGGAGGCTGGGGCTGTGGTGGATATCCAGGGTAGCTATGAGCGAACGGCATTGCATCGGGCAGCGCAAGGAGGTCATCTAGAGATCTGCAAGCTTTTGGTGGAGGCTGGGGCGGGGTTGGACATCCGGGATAGAAAGGGTGATATGCCATTAGATCTCGCGAGGGTTTTCTGTCAACCTAGGGTTGTGGAGTATTTGGAGGGATTGGGGAAATGATTGAGATCTCGGACATGGTATTAGATCGAATGAGTCCCAGGGAGTTAGGGCAATTATTGCTTAATACTGATAATTATGATGATATTGAGTATGTTAAGAAGATCATTGGGTATGGGGCGGATTTGGAATACCGGAGTATTATTTTTGAGTGGACGGTCTTGCATGTGGCGGTATTCTTTGGCAATGTGGAGATTTGCAGGGTGTTGGTAGAAGCTGGGGCTGATGTGGATGCTCAGGATCACCATTGTTGGACTCCCTTGCATCGGGCAGCGGAGTTTGGCAATGTGGAGATCTGCAGGGTGTTGGTGGGTTTTGGGGCTCAGGTGGATATTCAGGATCGTGAGGGTCGGACGGCATTAGATTACGCGAAGCGTTTTGGATTGGTGGAGGTGGTTGAGTATTTGGAGGGCTTGGGAAATGATTGAGATCTCGGACATCGAGTTAGACCGGATGAGTCCTAGGGAGTTATGGCAATTATTGTTTGGGCATGATGACGCGGGGTGGATTCGGAAGGTGATTCAATATGGGGCGGACATTGATATTCAGGATCGTTTAGGTCAGACGGCGTTGCATGTGGCGGCACGGGATGGCCATGTGGAGGCATGCAAGGCCTTGGTGGAAGCTGGGGCGGATGTGAATGCTCAGGATAAGGATCACATGGTTCCATTACATTTGGCGGTAGATAAGGGGAATGTGGAGGTTTGCCAGGTTTTGGTGGATGCCGGGGCATCTTTGGATATAAAGGATGTTGGGGGGAATGCACCCTTGCATGTGGCGGCGAGGTTGGGTCATGTAGATGTGTGTCAGTTATTGGTGGAAAATGGGGCGGATATGAATGCTCGGGATCACCAGGGTTGGACTCCCTTGCATCGGGCGATATTTCATGGGCTTACTGATATTTCTAGGTTTTTTATTGAGGCTGGGGCTTTGGTGGATGCCCAGGATGAGAAGGGTCAGACGGCGTTGCATCTTGCTGCAAAGTATGGGCACGTGGAGATCTACAGGATGTTAGTGGGTGCCGGGGCATCTTTGGAGGCCAGGGATCGTGGTGGAAACACTGCGTTGTTTCATGCGGTGGCGCATGCGAAGCTGGAGATCTGTCAGTTATTGATTGCGGCTGGGGCTCAGGTGGATGTTGTGAATGATGTTGGGAGTACAGTATTATGTGCTGCAAGGAAACTTGAGATTTGTAAGTTATTAGTGGAAGCTGGGGTGGATGTTGGGGTGGTTAATAGGAATGGCTGGGGGCCTTTGCATGGAGTGTGTAACCAGTTTGATATTGGGGCTATTCGCTTTTTGTTGGGGGTTGGGGCTGCATGGGGGGGTCACAGCAGGGATGGGAGATTAGTGATTCACGAGGCCATGCGGGGTGTTGTGAGGGCATATCGTAAGGTTGGGGGGTTGAGGACACCGGAGGTGTTGGAGGCCACACAGGTCCTTCGGGATCTTGTGGAAGCTGGGGCATCCATTGATGGTCAGACCTCGAGTGGGTTGACGGTGTTGCATATTGCGGCGTATTTCCAATATGTGACATTAGTTCGGGAGATCTTGGAGCTGGGGGCGGATGTGAATGTTCAGGATGAAAATGGTTGGACGCCGTTGCATTATGCGGTGGAGCAGGGGAATGTGGAGGTTTGCAGGATGTTGGTGGATGCAGGGGCTCAGGTGGATCTTGTGGACAAGTGGGGATATGCCGCGTATTGTGGGGTCCGGTTAGCCGAGCATTATGGGATTGGGTTATTATATAGGGATCAGTGTGGTGTGCCGATGAGTAAGATGCGGGTGGATGTTGTGGACAGGGAGATGAGTCCTCTAAAGGTCATGGAGTATTGGATAGCCTAATGATCGTAAAAAATGGGATAATAGAGATCTCGGACATCGAGTTAGACCGGATGAGTCCTGTTGAGTTAGGGCGGTTATTGAAGATCTTTGATGATCGTCGTGGGTTAGAGTGGGTCAAGAGGATCATTGGATGTGGGGCGGATGTGGATGTTATGGACATTGCGCGTCGGACGGCGTTGCATGAGGCGGTATTTAAGGGGAGGTTGGACATTTGTGAGGTTTTGGTGGATGCTGGGGCATCGTTGGATGTATTGGATTTCAATTGGTGTACTCCGTTGTATATGGCGCTGATTGAAGGACATGTGAGGATTTTTGAGTTTTTGGTTGGAGCGGGGGCGGATGTGAATATCCAGGATAAAGCTGGTTGGACGGTCTTGCATCAAGCGGCGAATACTGGTGATGTAGAAGCATGTAGGATCTTGGTGGCTGCTGGGGCTCAGGTGGATATTCAGAATCAGCATGGTTGGGCTGCATTACATTGTGGGGCACAGAGGGGCCGCCTGGATGTCTGCAGGGTGTTGGTGGGCGCGGGGGCCAGGGTAGATTTGAAAACGAATAATGGTAGGATTGCAAGGTGGATTGCATCGGATGAGGGGAATCTTGCTGTTAGCAGGTATTTGGAGGAAGTGGAGGAGAATTTGAGAAGGAGTATGATGATATGAAAAAGACAGATGTCATGATCATGTTGTTGAAGTATGATTTCGATCGGATGACTCCGGAGGAGTTAGGGGAAATACTACGGGCTGTGATTGGAGTTGCGGATATTAAGTACATTCGGTTATTGATCGAATTTGGGGCGGATCTAGACGTTCAAATGAAGTCTGGTCATAGTATGTTGCATTATGCGATCTTGAGGTCGGATGATGTGGAATTGTGTCGGCTTTTGGTTGAAATGGGGGTTGATATCAATAGTCAAACGCATGATGGATTTACGGCATTACATTTGGCGCAGCAGAGCAACAGGTTGAATTGTCTTCGGTTTTTGATCGAAGCTGGGGCAGGGTTGGACATCCAGGATGCTAAGGGTCGGACGGTGTTGCGTTGGGCGGCATTGAATGGGGATATGGAGATTTCTCGGGTGTTGTTAGATGCCGGGGCCTCCTTGGATGTTGTGGATCATCATGGGGATGACATTTTCCGTGCTGTTCTCAGGAGCAAGAATATGAAGATGATTCGGTATCTCCTGGAATATGGGGTGGATGTGAATGGGGTGAATGAATATGGTCGGGGACCTTTGCATTTTGCGGCATTTTGGGGCCACCTGGAGAGCTGCAAGGTGTTGGTAGAATATGGGGCTCAGGTGGATCTCAAAGACCTTAGTGGTAGGACAGCAGCGCAGATTGCATTGGATAATAGACATCCAACTGTGTACGAGTTTTTGGCATCCTTGGAAGAGGAAGTAAAAGCAGAGGGTGTACAATGAGTAAGAATGCTGCCATGATGGACTTTGGGGCAGACATTGGGATTCTAAACAGGAATAATGTTGCGCCGTGGTCAGTTGCAACACTTGGGGTCAGGAATGAGTTTCCGGAGCTTAATCCAAATGATGAGGTGATGTATGAAGGTTGAAGAGTTGTACAGCTTGGATGAAATTGACCGTTCCATGTTATTATTGGAACCGGATATCCTTATGGATGAAGAGGTCGTTAAGATCATCCTATCATTAGGAGCACAGGTGGATGTCCAGGATGGTGACGGTCAGAGTCCATTGCATTTTGCGGTGGACTTGGATCTCATGGATGTATGTTTGCTGTTGATTGCTGCTGGGGCGGATGTGAACATCCAGGAGAACTTAGGTGAGACGCCATTACATCAGGCGGTGTCAGATGGCAACCTGGATATCTGCAAGGTCTTGATTGAAGCTGGGGCTAATGTGAACATCCAGGAGGATGTTGGGAAAACTGCATTACATTATGCGGCTGCTCATGAGTATGTGGAGATATGCAAGGCATTGATCGAAGCGGGGGCCCGGGTGGATATCCAGGATATCTATGGTCACACAGCATGGGAGAAAGCAACACCGTTATTACGAGAAGACGTTCCAGAGTTGAATCCAAATGTGGTATGATTATATGTTACCGTTACCTGATGACTTATATAGTATTGGCGAGATCGAGTTATCCCGGTTATTATTGAGCCCGGATATTCTTGAGGATCTTGCGTTGGTTGAGCGGCTCTTGGAGTTGAGGGCCGATGTGAATGTTCAGGATGATGAGGGATGGACACCCTTGCATGTGGCGGCACGGGATGGCCATGTGGATGTGTGTAGGATGTTGATCGAAGCTGGAGCTCCGGTGGATGCTCAGGTGGATGATGGCTGGACCCCATTGCATTTTGCGGCGTATAATGATGAAATGGAGGTCTGTGAGCTTTTGGTGGCATCCGGGGCGGATGTGAATGCTTTGGATCATAGGGGTCAGAGTGCATTCGACGTTACATCGTATACCGTGGTTCGTAATTATCTGAGGGATCTGGGTGGAGATTGAGGAGTTATATAGTTTGGGGGAGATTGAGCTTTCCAGGATGTTATTGAAGCACGAGGTGTTTAAGGATCCAGAGCTTGTTCGGCGGATCCTGGCATTAGGGGCTATGGTAGAGGTTCCGAGTAGATTAGGTCTGCGACCATTGAATTATGCGGCGTTATATGGTGTATTGGAGACATGCAAGGTGCTGGTGGAATCTGGGGCTTTGGTGAACACCCAGGATACTAATGGCCATACGCCGTTGCATTATGCTGCTGCTAGGGGCCACCTGGATGTCTGCAAGCTCTTGGTGGAATCTGGAGCGGATGTGAACATCCAGGATATCTTTGGTGTTAACGCAATTGAGATTGCCTATCGTTATGATCAGCAATATGTTTTCGAGTATTTGAGTCGATATAGAACTTGAGGCTCTAGGGTTATGATGTGAGCGCAAGCGCGGGTAGGGCATAAAAAAAGCCGAGGCATTCACCTCGGCTTTTTCCTTGCTACAGGGTAGATCAGGAGCGTGGCTTTGAGCGACCAGCGACCTTTGATTTGGTCGAGGAGCTTGAGGTGCTCTTGATGGATCCGGACGGGGTAACTGAGGTGGTTGAGGGCGTACGCTCATTGGACTTACGGGCGCTGATGGTGGCCTTTGATGAGCGGTTGCTGGTGCTCTTCGAGCTGGTGCTGCTGGTTGAGCGGGCACTGGAGCTTGAGGATGTGTTGGAGCTTGTTGAGCTCTTCTTGGCTGTTGAGGTGCGCGGGAGGCTATAGCTTCCGGAGCGGATCTCATACTGGCCATTGGCACTCGGACGGATGTACATGACATAGGTCCGGGTATTGGTGCGAGAACCTTCGCGGTTGAGCCATGTCAGGGCTGCCTTGAGGTTATCGAACTTACGGATCTGGAGATCCAGGGTGCGCTGGTTTTTGGAAGCATCTGCGCGGACGCCTTCAACCACATTGCCCTTTGCATTGATCACAATTTGGGCACGGTTGACATACACGATGTTCTTCATAGGAAGAAACTCCTGTTGATGATAAAAATGAGAGAGTGTAATATACGAAAAGAATCCATGAAATCCATGGTATCTGTTAAGAACTAGGATTGGGTTCTTATGGTGTTTGTTGAATCGTGGTCTTGGGGTGATTGCTGATATAGCTACAAATGACTTCTGTGAAGTGACCGATGCGTTGACCATTGATGGAATCCACAATGATCTCATGATTTCCACGGCGTTTGATGGTACCGCCATGAATATAGAATTTACCGTAGTTAGTGATGATCACCGTTGTTGCTTTCACTTCTTTTGGTGTCGTAGCATTCTTGGCTGTTGTGGCCACCTTGGACGCCTTAGCATTCTTGGATGTCTTGGCCGTGGTGGTTGAGCGGGGTGTGGTCTTTGAGGGTTTCATGCTGGATCCTTTTGGATAATAGGAAATGTGGTTGAATAATCAAGCGTTGTGTGTTCGTCGAGAAATGCGTATCGAATAATGTCGTTTTGATCTCCCCAGATATTCCATCCCCAGTTATGGATATGGTGGCTCTGCCCGATATGACCATTACGATATTGGGTGACCATGGTTTTGGCTCCATCTGGCATTGGGGAACCGGGTTCTAGTCTATTGCTGCCATCATAGTCATACCAGGTGTTAAGCTCCAGGTGGAGTTCCGGCCATTCTATTGCTGGAAGCGAATCAACTTCTTGGGCATCCTTGGTTTCTTTGGTAAGGATACGTTTTAGCATGGAGAACATACTACTTCCATTAAAGGTAACTAGAAATAAGGGAATATCCGAAATAGCCAAGGGCAAGGACTGCCAGGTTATAGAACGCGAAGAGCAGGGTATTGCGAACGGACATGAGTTGGAGGTTTGGGCTCCAGATCAGCAGCAGTCCTGTGGGATCATCCGGGATGCTATAGACATCTGGGACAACCATGCGACCGTATTCGAATTGGATATCGAGGCTGGAGATGTAGAGGTGGTAGGGTTTGGCGACATCCAGGTAGCGGAGTTTGAGGATCTCATCGGGTTCACCGAGATCTTCATCTTGGAGATGGACCACAGTATAGACTTCACCAATGGTATTAACTCTAAGGTTGTAGGCTTTGAAGGCCGGTGTGTCTTTATGGCGTTTGATCACACGGCGGAAGTACAACCAATTGGCGATATCCAGGATGTAGGCGAAATAGAATTTGATAGGATTCATGCCTTGTGTAGGAGGTTGTCATAGAAAGTTCACAATGCCATGCTACGATGGATTGGGATTAAGGATTTCCAATGGCGTTTTGTTGAAGACCGATCGTTGATAGGGAGTCAGTCCCGCGATATCCCGGATGTCCAGCTTAGCTCCAGCGTTGATGAGTTCTAAGCAGATCTCTGGGGTTTTGTTGGTTGCCGCAATATGCAATGGCGCTGTGTCATGCTTGTTTTGGGCATTGACATTCGCCCCAGAATTGATGAGTACCTTGACAACATCATAATTTCGTTGATTGACTGCCATGTGCAATGGGGTATAGCCTTGTAAGTTTTTGGCATTCAGGGATGCTCCGGCATTGATCAGCATCAGGGCATATCGGCTATCCATGTTGAATGCTGCCAGATGCAGGGGTGTATTACCATCAAGATCCTTGACATTGAGATCAACCTCGAGATCAATTAAGAATTGACAGATACCTGGTAGCTTGTGTGTGACCGCCATGTGCAATGGGGTATAGCCTTGGAAGTTTTTGGTATCCAGGTCAGCGCCATATTGATAGAGCAATTTCAAGGAGGTTTCATCCCGAAAGGTATCTGCTGCCCAAACGAGTTGGTTGATCTCCCGTGGAGTCATCCGGTCTAAAGCTTTGGGATCAAGCTTGGATTCATTGAGAAATTGTTGGAAGGAATTGATCATGGCTTCTTATAGTTTGGGTTGAGTTCCGGTAGGGCTTCTTTGATTTTAGATGATGCAAGATTCCATGGAGTTTGACTATTATTATCCTGGATGTTCACATCCGCCCCGGATTCCACCAAGAACTTGCACACATCTAACTTTCCCCACTTCGCCGCCACATGCAAGGGTGTATTACTATCTTCATCCTGGACATCCGGGTTGGCTCCAGCTCCCACCAGAACCCTACAAAGCTCTAGATTCCAATTTCTCGCCGCCCAATGCAAGGCCGACCAGCCATCCTCATCCTGGACATCCGGGTTGGCTCCAGCTCCCACCAGAACCCTACAAATCTCTAGATTCAAGTTTCTCGCCGCCCAATGCAAGGCTGTCTGGCCATTCTTATCTTGGATGTTCAGATCTGCCATAGCAGCAACCAAGAGCTTGCAGATCTTCAGGTAACAATGCTCCGCCGCCTTATGCAAGACCGTCCATCCCTCCTCATCCTGGGTGTTCACATCCGCTCCAGCATCGATCAAGACCTTGCAGAGCTCTGCATCCCTCTGCCTTACCGCATAATGCAATGGAGTATAGCCATTATCATCTTGGACATCCGGGTTGGCTCCATACTTAGCCAGTAGTTCAATCTTTTGGGGTACGTTCACCTTATGCGTCTTACACACAGTTAAAAGCAACCTCCCAAGTTCATCTGGAGTCATTCGATCTAAGTTCTTAGGGAGTATCTTAGATTCATTGAGGAATTGTTGGAAGGATGAGATCATGGTTGCTTATAGTTTGGGTTGAGTTCGCGGAACTTACCCCGGATTTCAGGTTTTGCGAGATCTCAGGGTGTTTTAGCACGTTCAATGTTCGGTCTATCTTTGATATCCCGTTTGGCCCCAGCAGCCACCAAGAGCCTACAAATCGCTAGATGATTTCTCAATGCTGCCCAATGTAATGCTGTCCAACCATATTGACCTTGGATATCCAAGGATGCCCCTCCATCGATCAACGCCGTACAAGCATCTAGTTGTCCATGTATTGCTGCATCATGTAAGGGTGTTTTTTTATGTTTATCATACGCATTCACATCAGCTCCATGTCTAATCAATACCTCACATACATCCGCGTGTCCATTTATCGCTGCATCATGTAAAGGTGTTCGGTTAAAGTCAGCCTGTGCGTTCACATCAGCTCCATGTCTAATCAATACCTCACATACATCCGCGTGTCCATTTATCGCTGCATCATATAAGGGTGTTCTTTTATTATACTTATCATGCGCGTTCACATCAGCTCCATGTCTAATCAATACATCACATGCATCCGCACGTCCATGTATCGCAGCAGTATGTAAAAGTGTATACATCAAGATATCCTCGACATCCAGGTTGGCCCCATATTTAACAAAAAGTTCAATCGTTTGGGGGAGATCATGTTCATGTCGTATAATGATATCTCGAAGAAGATTCCCGAGTTCATTTGGACTCATCTTATCCAATTTTGCAGGATTCACGTTCGCATGTTCATTGATGTACTGTTGAAATGAGTAAACGCTCATAATGGTTGCTTTTTTTACCTGGATCTCCAGTGATTCTATATATCGCTTGCAAAAGTCGTTTTTTATTATTACCTTTGTATGTACTTTTTATCTGAGGTTCATCATGTCACTCATCAAACTATCGGACGTTATCATCCCGGAAGTCTTCTACCAGTCCCGAAACGCTGGTATCGAAGCCCTGGATGTCTTCCTGTCGAACAACAAAGGTTTGATTCCCAGCATGGTGTATCTGTTCACCGGTGTCTCTGGAGCCGGTAAGACCACCATCAGCAATCTCATGCTCAGCGGAATTGGTACCGCGGAGATGCCTACGGTTTTCATTTCGCTGGAAATGTCCAAGGAACAGCTGAAGTATCAATTTGACGGCAAGGTGAATTTTTCCAATACCCTGATCATTGACACCGATGGTCTTGGCACGGAGCCGACGATTGAGAGTTTCCAGGATCTGTTGGATTCCCTGGCGGCTCACAATCCATCGGCGGTGGTGGTTGACTCCTTGCAAATGGCCTCTGCTATTATCTATGGCAATCCGACGAGTGTCGCAGGACAATCGGCCTTGGCCAAGATGATCACGAAGTTTGCCAAGGAGTATTCGATTCCCGTGTTGGTTATCGGCCAATGCGCAAAGGACGGCAGCTATGTTGGACCGTCGTTCTTGAAGCACATCTTGGATGCTCACCTGCATGCGGAATATAACGAAAAGACCGGCGAACGCTATATTACCTTTGAAAAGAATCGCTTTGGTGCTGTTGGTGCTCAACTGCACTATGCTTTTGAGAACAATGGCAACCTGCGATTCTTCAAGAAAGAACGAATCTCTCGATTTTCTCAGGAGTTTACATGGAATGATGCCAAAGATATGATTCAATCGATCTATGCAGAAGTCGTTGCAAAAGAAGCACTTATGATGGTCAAGCGTGGTGTGCATGTCCCTCGGCTGGTGTTTGACGGTGAATTGAATGTGGATTACTCGGACGAGAACTACCACCCGAAGACCACCACGTGGATGCACTTCCCAACGGCTCCCTACTTTGTGTACAACACGATTTTTGTTGATCTTGACAATGCCCGCCAAAAGTTCACGGATGAACAGGTTGAGAAACTCCGAATCAAATACGCGGTCTATCTTGATCAATTCCCGAACTATACATCACCTAAACAACTGTTTTTGTTGTCGTTCTTTGTTCTGCTGGCCAAAGCCGTCCGGCAATCCAATGTGGAAAACATAGGATTCTGGAACACCCTGCGGATCTTGATCGAACAACACGGATAAGAAAGGAACCTATATGACAGACGAAATCAAGGAGCTTGAAGCCCAACATGCGGAGCTCTGGAAGCAGCTTGGATCTACATTTAATGCCGAGGATCGAAAAGAGATCCGGCATGAGATCAGGATCCTGGATAAACAGATCGAGGAGTTGCATCTCCAAGAGCTGCGCAAAGAACTGATCCCCGATGAATATCCTGATGAACTCAAGGACTTCATCATCAAAAAGGCCTGGGAGCGAGGCCATTCCGGTGGCTACTCCGAGGTTCGTAATGAGATCCTTGAGCTTGTGGATGATATCCAGGTCATCCAGGAGATCCTCAACAAACAGCAAACTGCATGATATCAAAGGCCGGGATGATTCTCGGCCTTTGAACTTTATAGTACACCCTCATATAAACAAGATCATTAACAAGGTGATCCCATGCTTGATCCGCTCTCTATTCTGGCTCATGTGATCTTTTATTTGGTCTGCTATGGCATCAGTAGCCTCATTGTGGGCTCCCAGGCCATCCTGGTGGTTCTGCTTATTGGCATGATTGAGGTAGCGTTGGCCTACTGGAGCTATCGATCGACCCAGAAACCCAAATGATTCACTTCACCAAGGATGGCCGGTTCTTTAATGATCATCAACAGCGCTATCTTTCAGCGGTGGAGGCCATGCATTTGTCGGTTAAGGTTCGACCGCATACCACCTGGGATGCCTTGATGAAGGCCATTGCTCGGGAACCGGAGCTGTTTGATCTTACTTTTCAATCCCGATTAGTGACCCTGCCGACCAAGATCCTTGAGGAATACCAGGATCTTGTGGATACCACCATACCCAGGGTGTCCTTTAAGAAGCTCATCTTTTCCCATCACATGGAGTTCTTCAATATTGAAGAGATCACGGGAATGGAATCCGAGGAAAGTGGTACGGAATTGATCTTGATGACCACGGTTCAGATTTTGGACCAGGATGACCTGGTGGTTCCCGGTCAGATGTTGTGCTATTATTCCCCGGCTGCTCTTAGGGATGTATTGATCGAAACCACGGATGTGATCAAGTATTATGGTCCTAGGATTCCAAGGGGTCCTTTGCGAATGGGGATGTCAGTGTTTGATCTGTTTGAGGCCGCCTTGTGGGAGATCTCGTTATATGGCCTTGGTTTTCAACGGGAAATCAGCAGGTTACACGACCTAGAGAATAAAGATTGGCTGGATTTTGAAAACACGTAACTTTATCACAATCCTCATCAAAACAGCGTAATCTCTTTCATAGTAATGACTTATACGTTGCAAAACTGAAAAATTATCACTTTCTTTTGTTACGGTTTTTGAAAGAAAACTCTTGACAATATGGATAATAGGCCGTATATTTGTGATGTAGTTGATGATCAATAATCACTTATCATACATATATGGAGGCTATCATGTCTCAACGAGTTTATACAACCAAGGAAGTCTCGGAGATCGTAGGCGTCAGTCAAGCCCGCATCCATCAAATGCGTCTCGGCCAAAAGGTCAAGAATGCAAAGACCAACCGTGTCTATGAAATCAAAGGCATCCTCGAACCTGGTGTGGATTATTTCCACGATCGATCGGAGATCCGCATCACCCAAGCAGGATTCGAAAAGATCCTCAACCGTCCGAAGCGTGAGCTTGAGGAAGGTGAAACCCAGCGTCGCAGCCCAGGCCGCCCGAAGAAGGAGCGCACCCCTGAGGAGCTCGCTGCTGCTCTGAAGCCGAAGCGTGGCCCAGGCCGTCCAAAGAAGGAGCGCACCCCTGAGGAGCTCGCTGCTGCTCTGAAGCCGAAGCGTGGCCCA
>JACCDR010706628.1_pt1 | contig 14331 bp, 11 predicted proteins | sample 7446431 | NCBI WGS metagenome assembly JACCDR01 (sample SAMN15323443, study PRJNA562643) | freshwater metagenome | isolation source: river surface water | place: USA:Blue River Watershed | collected 2017-08-17 | reverse complement strand
GGAGTCGCTCCGCACAATATCCTCGCAGTTACCTTTACGAACAAAGCGGCAGGGGAGATGCGTGAACGAGTCGAATCGCTCATACACCAGTATCCACCGAGCGATCGCGCAGCGATTGACTCACTCCCAACCGTCACGACCTTCCACGCGCTTGGTGTCCGTATTCTCCGTGAACACCATGATACCCTTGGTTTACGCCGTTATTTCACTATTTATGACCGCAGTGATACGCTCCGCGCAATGAAAATGGCCGTCGAACGAGCCAACTATAACCCAAAAGAGTTTGAGCCACGCAAATTACTTGGAAAAATTTCTCGAGCTAAGGGTGACGCGGTGACTCCACAAGAATTTAAAAATAATGCGAGCTCGTACCCCGACCGAGTGGCGGCTGATGTCTGGCTCCACTATGAGACGATTTTAACCGAAGAACAAGCACTTGATTTTGACGACCTCCTCGTTAAGACACTCCATCTCCTCCGAGAGTACCCACACGTGCGCGAAACGCTCACGAAGCGCTACCAGTATGTACATATTGATGAGTACCAAGATACCAACAAGGTGCAGTTTGAGATTGCCCGCCTCCTTGCCGGCACCACTACCAATATATGTGTAGTAGGGGATATCGACCAGAACATTTACTCGTGGCGCGGTGCAGATATCAAAAATGTGCTTCAATTTGAACGTTTTTTCCCAAATGCCAAGACCGTCCTCCTCGAAGAAAATTACCGTTCCACCAAAACGATTGTGGCTGCGGCCAACGATGTCATAGCCAAGAACCGCAATCGAGTCGAGAAAAATGTCTTCACGAGTAATGGTGACGGGGAGAAAATTACCCTCTATGCCGCCATGAATGGTGGAGAAGAAGCAGAGTATATCGCCCGCACCGCTAAGCATTTAGTCGCCGATGGTATCGCACCATCAAGTATTGCCGTACTCTACCGCACCAACTTCCAGTCCCGCTCGCTTGAGGAAGCCTTTTTGAATTATGGTGTTAGTTACCAGCTCCTTGGGACTAAGTTCTATGAGCGCAAAGAAATCAAAGATGTACTTGCATACCTACGTCTCGCCCTCAATCCCGGCAATACGGCTGACCTTGCCCGAATTATAAATGAGCCCGCGCGCGGGATTGGTAAAGTGACCATGCTCAAGGTCATTGAAGGGAAGCGGTCTGAGCTCAAGGGAGCCACCTTAGAGAAAGTGCAGCGCTTTGACGACATCATGACGGATATCGCTGCCGAGGCGCGCACGAAGCCACTCTCAGAAACGCTTAAGTTTATTATTAAGCGTACCGGTATGGAAACTGAACTGAAAAAGCTTGGCACTGATGAGGATCTCTCCCGCCTTGAAAACCTCCGTGAATTAGTGACCTTAGGTACCCGCTACGATGAGATGGGTACCGAGGCCGGGGTAGAGGCGTTTCTTGAGACAGCAGCCCTTCAGAGCGACCAAGATGAACTCAAAGACAAGACCGAGCAAGATGCAGTCCGTCTCATGACGGTGCACGCCGCGAAAGGACTCGAGTTCCCATACGTATTTATCTGCGGCCTCGAGGAAGGACTGTTTCCACACGAGCGCCTTGATGACACTGGCATTGATCACGAGGAGGAGCGGCGACTCTTCTATGTTGCGCTGACAAGAGCTGAGAAAAAGCTCTATCTCACCTATGCACACATGCGTATGATTTATGGGAGCCAGCGCATTAATGTTCCCTCAACCTTCCTCAATGACATCAGCAAAGAGTATGTTGAATCTGGTAACCCGCGTGGCTGGGGTAATACGAGTTCAGGCTACGAAACAACGGTATTTCTTGATTAGTCACGCTTGCGCTTCGTAGTGATTATCGCTATGCTCAACTCATCTATGGCGAGACCAGAGCAAAATACCGATACAGACACCCCTGATTTTTTCCACAAAAAGTCACTCGGACAAAACTTTCTCACCAGTGACTATGTACCGAACCTCATGTGTGAGGCGGGTCAGGTAACACCTGGCGACAGAGTAATTGAAATTGGCCCAGGCACCGGCGCTCTCACGAAAGTACTCCTCGAACGAGGAGCTTTTGTGACAGCGATTGAAACAGACGAGCGCGCCATCACAATACTATCTGAATCATTCAAAGATCAGCTTCATCAAGTGCAATTGCACCTTGTTCATGGCGATATGCGTAAGTTTAGCCTCGCTGACATCACCGAAGACTGGCCAAAATATAAAGTTATTGCGAATATTCCGTACTATTTATCTGGTTTCCTCCTTCGCACCGTCCTTGAGCTCCCACATCCGCCGTCCGATCTCGTGTTTTTGATGCAGAAAGAGGTGGTACACCGGATTTGTCGTGACAAGAAGTCATCACTCTTAGGACTATCGGTACGTGTCTATGGTGAACCGGTCTATGTAAAAACAGTGAGTAAGGGCCATTTTAATCCACCACCAAAGGTAGACTCAGCAATTTTACTCGTTAAAGATATTAGCCACAAACACTTACCGAGCGAGCGTGACCGCGAGACTTTTTTTACACTGCTCCATGAAGGTCTTGGGAGTAAGCGAAAACAGCTCCGTGGACTACTGCGGCAACACTATGATGAAAACGTAGTGGCCAACGTATTTACTGAACTCAACCTCAAAGACACCATTCGTGGGGAAGACCTACCACTCGACACCTGGCTTGCACTCTCGCGCGCACTTACCAACACGCGGTAGTGCACACACACCCTCTCATTTCACCATAAATAGCGTTCGTGGACTGCTATACTTTTAAGGTATGCAGTCTATGACTATTGAACAACGACGAGTAGCTGGCGCCAGCTTAATTGGAGTTGCCCTCATCCTCGGTGCGCTCGTAATTAAAAACTTCGGCGGAGGAGGAGTCCCATATCCAACTACTGCGGCAGTAACCACGAAGACCATGCCGACCACCATTCCAGAGCGTGATTTTATTACCGTTACAGATAGTAACAACGATGGAGTAGAGGACTGGCGCGAAGAATTCGTAATGCAGGCGCCAATTGAACTACCAGCTGGTACCAGTAGTGCCAGCTTCACCATGCCGACTACCGTGACCGATCAGGTGGGTATCCAGCTTTTTGAAACCCTCATCCGAAGCAAGTCAAACAATATTCCAACCCAAACAAATGATGAAATTGCCGTTAAAACAGCCAGTCGAATTCAAGGTTTAGCTCAAGACACCCTCTATACCAGAAGTGACGTAACGGTCATTGGTACTGACCCAGTCGCAATTCGCCGGTACGGCAACACCATGGGCCAAAGTATGATTAATCATAATGTGTCAAGTGAAGGTGAACTTGAGATTATGTACCAAGCTGTCCAGACAAATGATGTAGAGGCCATCAAAAAGCTCGAGCCATTAGCCGAGATGTATAAAAAACTGCGGGATGATGCGCTTGCTACCCCGGTACCCGACCGCTTTGTCGAAGAACATGTCCTCCTTATCAATGCGTACCATGCGATGTATCGTAATTTGAGCGATTTCCAGCTCGTATTTGATGATCCGATTGTGGCACTGCTGCGTATCAAGCGCTACCAAGATGACGCCACCGCACTTGGTATCGCCATGAATCGTATGTACCGTAACGCCGCCCCGTTTGCTACCCTCTTTAGAGAGGATGACCCGGCTATGGTCTTTACCGTATTTAGTAACAATATATGAAATCATTAATACGTTGGTCACACAGAGTAATAGCAGGACTCCTCGTTCTCTGCCTTTTTACTGTCGCTATTCCATACCAATATGTCCTCGCTGGAGGTGGGCTCAGTGGAGGAGCAACTGAAATCACCCAACAACGCGTGGCGCTCAATGCCCGTATTTCTGCTATTGGTGAAACCATCTCCGCTGGAGCTAATAGTCTCACCGCCGGCTTTATGGGTAGTCTCTTTGTAAAAGAGAATCTGCTTGATGGTATTGGCTGGGCGATAGCGAAACAGATGGTAAGTAACCTTACCCGCAGTCTTATTAACTGGATTAACTCTGGTTTCCAAGGAAGTCCAGCCTATATTGGTGATTTTAAACAGCTCCTCCTTGATAGTCTTGACCAAGTCGCAGGGGAGTACATTCGAAGTCTCGGTGGCATTGGCGAATTCATCTGTTCACCCTTCCAGCTTGACGTGCAGGCGGCACTTAATATTGGCTACGCACAAGCTCGAAGCGGCATGCCGTCTGGTCCTGATCAAAATCTCTGTACCGTCACCGGAATTGTGAGTAATATCGAGAACTTCCTGCAAGGAACGGCAGATAATTGGGGACAATGGCTTCAAGTAACATCAAATCCTCAGAATCTTCCGTATGGCGCTTATCTTGAGGCAGAAGCAAAACTTAATATTCGTCTTCGTAATGAAGCCGGGCAAGAAATCGAAGTAGCGAGCTGGGGGGACGGGTTTCTCTCAAAGAAGATCTGCCAAGCTATAGAGGGGACCGATCGGGAAGACTGTCGTATTACGACCCCTGGCCAGGTAATCAGTGAGGCCCTTACCTTCCAGCTCTCAACCGGTCCACGCTCACTCATCGAAGCAGACGAGATCAACGAACTCATCGGGGCACTCCTTAACCAGATTGTTCTGCAGGCCGTGCAAGGTCTCACTGGACTGCTTGGCCTCAGTGAAAGTGGCTACGGTGGCGGCAGTGGATCATACCTCGACGCCATGGTAGACGAAGGAGCTGCACTCATCGACTATTCACAATACCGTCGAGAGATGCAACAGGCGTACGATAGAGAACTTGAGTTCTTCAACCTCATTGAACGCACCCTAGTCGCAGCCTCAAGCACCGGCCGACGTGGAGCCGGTACCACCACCGTCGTCTACGAAGCTGCAGTTGAGGAGGTTATCGCAGAAACAGAATTACTGCGTACCCGTGTCTCAAGCAATATTACTCTCCTCAGTTCGCTCATAGCCCGCTACGACGGTGCTTCAACCACCGCTGCAGCCACATCAACCGGCACCACCACATCAACCACAGCAATAAACGGTACAATTAATACGATTCGTCAAGAAGCTGTGCTTGATTTCCTCGCGCTCCGTAGCAACAACACACTTTCAAGCGAGATGCTTGTCGCCCAGAAGCGAGTCGAGTGGCAGACCGTTCTCTTCCCACAAGGACAGCAAGAACTCTAAATAAGTACCAGACCATAAAAAGAGACCTCTACGAGGTCTCTTTTTATTCGTAATCACCAACTTTTATTGCAATCTGATAGCAACTAACAATAGGTGAGTGGTATGATACTCGTATGTTGGAGGGCGTATCGCCATTATTCTTACGCGTGAGTAAATTGCTACTGCTCAGCTTCTTTTTTGTAGTATGTCTATTCACATTCGACTACGCGTCTGCGGGCAATATTCCAGTAATCGTTGATACACCCACCCCAGGAGGAAATTTGTTGCCAGACCCTTTTGCAGGAGCCAGTCCTGGAATGACCCCAGCGCCGAACCTGCCTCCTGTATTGACATTACCAGACGGAACACTTATCAATGGTCTACCTCCTTCAAGCCCCAACTCCCCGGACGGTGGTGGTGGCGGGCAAGATGCAAACCCTGCACCTTCAACACAAACTGGAGAGACACCAGTAACACAAGTTGTATCTGACTGTAGCGAAGGGTTCTTCGCAAGCCTCAACTGTTTTGTCATCAATTTCTTTGGTAGTTTTGTGGCGATTGCTGGACTCACCTTTGATACCGCAGTTGGTCTCTTTATCATTCAATTTGGCGATCAGTATCTTAACACCAATCTCGGATGGACCATTGAGCGTCTTTGGACTACCGTACGAGACATCTTTAATCTCTTGTTCATCTTTGGACTTGTCTATATCGGCTTCCAAATCATCCTCGGGACCAATGAGTCACAGGCGAAGCGTACTATACCGCTTCTTATTATCGCTGGGCTCCTCGTCAACTTTAGTCTCTTTATAGTTAAGTTTATTGTTGACTTTGCCAACTTGGCTGCATACCAGATTTACACGCTCTTTAGCGCCATTGGCGCTAATCAGGCGCCGGCGACCGCAGTATCGAACCTCGGTGGCCTACCAAGCATCTCAACAGCGTTTCTTAATTCGCTTGGTGTCGGGCAAATATTAAGTGTAGTGGCAGTTAATCAAGAGTTCTTGTACCTCATTGGACTCCTCGTGATATTTGCGGTACTCATCTACGTCTTCTTCATGGGGGCAATTCTCATCACGATTCGCTTCGCAGTACTCCTTATGTACATTGTCTTTTCTCCTGCCATGTTCCTTGGTTGGGTGTTCCCAGGTATGCAGGGGATTACCGACAAATACTGGCGTGGACTCCTCGGACAAGCCTTCTTTGCCCCCGCGCTTCTTTTTATGCTCTATCTCTCGTACCGGGTGATTGATGGGTATAACGCTGCGATGCGTAGTTCACTCTATGAAATTAACAACGGTCTCGTCAATTCAGGGGCAAACACCGATAATGCCGAAGCAGTTGTCAACCAAGAACAACTAGTGGGGGCCTTCGTGGACGTCATGCCGTTCTTTGTGATGGTAGTGGTATTCCTTATTGCGTCTATGGTGGTAGCCCGAAAAATGGCTGACTCAGGCGGATCGATGGTGATGAAGATAAACAACTATGGTATCGGCAAGCTTAATGGCGCACTCCGAGGAACCGGCGCTTTTGCAGGTGGGGTAGCAGCAGGTGCAGGTGGGTATATGGCATACAAAGGAATAGACAAAGCCGCAAATTCTAACAATGCCGCTTCAAGATTCGTTGGTAGAACCCTCACTTTCACTGGTGCTCGTGATAAGGCAGAGAAGTCGTTCAAAGGTTCTCCTCTAGGGGAATGGAAAGAAAATAGAAAAAAACAATCAAGCGCACTCGCGGTCAGAAAATCAGACTCAGACCTTGCTAGTTTAATCAGCCGCACACCAAAGAGTTCTGAAGACCAAATCAAATTTGAACAAGGAATAACAGATGCAACCTCTTCTCAGATCATTGATCAGCTCAAAGAACATAAGCCCGGCTCTGAAGCTTACCAACGAATCGTGGGAGCTTTATCACCATCGCAGGTATCGAAGATTTTAGAAGCTAAAGACGATGAGTTTTCACCAGCTAAAAAAGCTGAATTTGCTCAAGCTAGAGCGTTGACAGTTGAAAATCGTCTAACATCAGCTCCAATTGGTAGTTCGGAAAAAGATAAAAAGGAGTTTTATTCTAAAAACCCTGACGTATCAGTACGATTTAAAAAAGCTATCGAAAAAGATGCATCTGCTGACGATCTTAAACAATTAGGTCTAGCTAAACTCCGTGATAATGCAGAGTATATTACGGCAGCTAAAATGGATGACTTGAAGTCAAAACTTTCTCCAACTGAATGGGGTGTTCTCAATAGTGAGCGCAGGAGAAAACTAATTAGTAACTTTGAAACAGATCCGTACTCAGTATTTAAAACAGTTGATGGTAAGTATAAAAAGGATGTTGAAATTGCTAAACTTCCAGCTGACATCCTGACCCACAAAAATGCTACTACAAGTCTGAGTACAAAAGTCCTTGAGGTTATACTTCGTGAAAATCTGTTAAACAATGATGATCGCGCAAAAATCAGAGATAATGTAACTAAAGCTGATGGCGGTGGAGATGGGCGAGTAAATAAAATGAAAGCTTTCTTGAATGAGTCGCCGATTGGACAGATGTTTTAATCTGAATTTATGTTAACAAATGAGATTAGATTAAATGCACTATCGTCAGCATCAGCTGCGCAGTTTTACTTTTTAGCAAATGCTGATTCAATTCAAACATACTCTGGATTACTAAAAAAATACCAGTTGGAAGATAAATCTAAACTATTTTTAGTCACAATAGGTGACATCATCCTCGGTTTCTACCAAATTGAGGACACGGTTCCGCTCCTCGAACAAGAGCTCGGGATTGACAGCGCAACTGCGGAAAAGCTCGGGCAAGAGGTGTTGGCGTTTTTGGCACCCCTCAATGACCCGACTTGGGAACCACCGGTGGAGGAAGAGGTCGATGAAGACGCAAACGCAGAGAGTATAGTAGAGGAGGGTGGTACCACAATGTCTTTTGCTGATAATGAAGCGGTGTCTATCCCAATTCAGTCAACTCGGATTCCAATCAAGGCCCCAGCTATAACCGCACCACAACCACTCCATACCTATGCTCATGACATGGAGGTGGTGCGCCACCCTGAGGCATTTGAAGACGCTATTCCTGCACCAACCTCACCTGAGCCGGTAGTGCCTGCCACACCAATGACACCAGTCGAAGCACCTGTAGCTGCCATGACACCGAGCACGCCGCTTCCGTCATTCATTCACACCACACCAACCCCGGTTACCAGCCCGACATCGATTGCGAGCACACCAACAAGTACTTCAGAACCAATGACTGCGCGTGTACCACTGGAACCACTCCCATCGTACACCCCACCAGCAGTACCGATCATTACGCCACCTGTCACCGCAACCAGTCAAGCACCTGATAGACCACGTTGGAGTACAGATATCTAATATCTAGCCAATTGTGTTATACACGGGACATTTGACACCACCCCTGTATAATAGGAAAGTATGCAGTTTGAGGTACCGCAATTCATTGAAATTGAAGATAAGATTTTTGGTCCACTCACCTGGCGCCAGTTCCTCTATGTAGGTGGAGGTGGACTCATGTCGGTGGTATTGTTTTTGACCACACCACTTATCATCTTTATCTTGTTTGGTTTGCCGATTGCTGTACTCTCGTTTGCACTCGCGTTTTATCCGGTCAACAATAGACCGTTTTCCCACCTACTTGAGGCGATATGGGTATTTTTTAGCCGCTCACGGGTGTATCATTGGCGACGTAAGCAAGAAGTCGTATACAAAGAGTACGGGGACGTCACAAGCAGTATACGTAACCCTCGCCTTGAAGATACCCTCGTCACAAAAAAAGACATTGCTTCACTCGCGCGCCGCTTAGAACTCGACGCAATGCAGAAAAAATAAACATTTATGGCCACCTCAAACGCAACTCAAGATTTTGTTCCAATCCGTGACGTACGAGATGATGTTGTCATACTCAAAAACGGCCAAATGTGTAAGATTCTCTTAGCCTCATCAATTAACTTTGCGCTGAAGTCACGCGATGAACAGCAAGCGATTCTCTTTCAGTTCCAAAACTTCCTCAACACGCTTGATTTTTCGCTCCAGATCTACGTGCAGTCGCGGCGCCTAAATATTGAACCTTATATAGCAACCCTCAAAGCCCTTGAACCGATTCAGTATAACGACCTCATGAAGGTACAGCTGCGCGAATACATCGAGTTCATCCGTACCTTTACGACCGAAGTAGATGTTATGAGTAAAAACTTCTTTGTCGTGGTCCCGTACACTCCACCTAAACTCGACTTCAAAAAAAGCTTTACCTCCATCTTGTCCCAAGGGAAGGTGATAGAGACAAACACCTTTGAAGAGCAACGCCTCCAGCTTGAACAGCGACAATCGGTAGTCGAGCAGGGCCTCAACCGCATCGGCGTCCGCACCATTCCACTGAAAGATGACGAACTCGTTGAACTCTTCTACCACATATACAACCCTGGCGATATTACTGGCTCAGCACCTACGGTACAATAAACGATAGTATGGGTATCCTCGATAATCTCAAACCAAAAACAAACGATAATAGTATCCTGCCAGCAGGGGAGAATCTTCTGACTATTAATGACGTCGTAGCGCCATCCGGTGTTGCTATTAGTCCGCGGAGTATCAATATCAGTGGCACTATGGCCCGGGTGTTCTATGCTGTTTCTTACCCACGGTACCTCACCGACGGCTGGCTTGAACCAGTCCTTAATATGGAAAAAGAGCTTGACGTCTCAATCGTGATTCATCCAATCAACACCGCGGAGACACTGAAGAAGTTTCAAAAGAAAGTAGCTGAGGTACAAAGCCAGATTAATATGCGTGCCTCACGCGGGGAAGTGCGCGATCCGCAGCTCGAGGCCGCGTACCGCAATCTCGAAGAGCTCCGCGACAAGCTTCAGCAGGCAGAGGAAAAGCTATTTGATGTTGGTCTTTACATTGCCATTTACGGCGAGGATGAAACGAGGCTCAATAAAGTAGAAAATGAGATTAAAGGCAGTCTCGATTCACGTCTTATTTACATCAAACCTGCTCTCTTTAAGCAAGAGCAGGGGATGCACAGTATCGTCCCAACCGCGACTGATGAGCTCCTCGTCCATAGTAAGTTTAACTCTTCACCTCTCTCGAGCTTCTTTCCATTTACCTCGTTTGACCTCACGTCAGACAACGGTATTCTCTATGGTATCAACCGCCACAACTCGAGTCTCGTTCTCTTTGACCGCTTTAGTCTCACGAACTACAACTCTGTCACCTTTGCCACCTCAGGAGCCGGGAAGTCCTATAGTATTAAGCTTGAAATCCTCCGGTCACTCATGTTCGGAGCTGAGGTTATTGTGATTGACCCTGAGCGTGAATATGAGTATCTCGCCGAATCTACTGGCGGCCGCTTCTTTAATATCTCACTCTCTTCTTCGCACCACATCAACCCGTTTGACCTCCCGCCACCAGGGGACGATGAAAACCCAGCCGATGTCCTTCGCTCGCAGGTCGTCCACCTCATTGGCCTCTTCCGCCTCATGCTTGGCGGTCTCACGCCAGAGGAGGAGACTATTATCGACCTCGCAATTCGTGAGACGTATGCACTCAAGGATATTACCGAGCATGCCAATTTCGCGGACCTCGAACCACCACTCTTATCTGATTTTGAAATGGTACTAGCTGGTATGAGTGGGAGCACCTCACTCATCAGCCGCCTCCAGAAGTACACGTCTGGTACCTGGTCTGGCTTTATGAATCAGCCAACAAACGTGGATATTAACCAAAAATTTGTTGTCTTTTCACTCCGCGACATGGAGGATGAGCTGAACACCATCGCTAGGTTCATTATTACCAACTACATGGTGTCTGCCATACGTGGCCGCCTCGTGAAGCGTCTCCTCGTGATTGATGAGGCGTGGTGGATGATGAAATCAGAAGATACCGCCTCATTCCTCTTTAGCCTCGCTAAGCGTGGTCGAAAGTACTACCTTGGTATCGCGACCATCACCCAGGACGTCGATGACTTCCTTCGTTCACCATACGGCGTCCCGATGATTACGAACTCGTCCCTCCAGTTCTTAATGAAACAATCGCCAACAGCTATTGATAACATTCAGCGTACCTTTAACCTCACTGATGAGGAAAAGTTCCTCCTCCTTGAGTCTGATGTCGGGGAAGGGCTGTTCTTTGTCGGCTTAAAGCACGTCGCGATTAAAGTGATTGCCTCATACACCGAAGACCAGATTATTACCTCGGACCCCTCACAAATTCTCCGTATCCAAAACGCCAGACGTGAACTCCGAGAACGTGAGGTGTAGTATACTTAGTCGCATACTATGGCGACACCACTACGACGCCCCATCAACGAAGAGTTTAGTGACCGGTACGATAGAAATACCGGTTTTGAGAGTAGTGTCGAACAAGCCACCCCCGCCGCCAACACGAATCGCGGAATTCAAAACACGTCAGTCATAACCTACGAAAAACGACCACCGACGGCATCAGATAGAGTACAGAAAATACGCCAACCCCGTCGTGAACGAGTCTTCAAAACCCCAGAAGCTGCGAACTTACCAACTCGTCCAATGTTGCCGGCGCCTACCCAGGTGCGTCGCCTCATCTCGTATGGGTCAATGCTTATCTCGAGTGTTTGGGCATCATTTTTAAGTGTTATCGCGACTATTCTAGGAATGATGATTCTGGCTGGTATTGGTGGGATTATCGCCATCGAAGCCATTATTGGCACTGGAGCACTATCGAGCATTACCTCATTCTTTACTGAACGTTGGTACGGATTTACTCGAGCAGATATTTACGGTTTTTTCTACATCTTTATTGCACTGTATTACGTTCTCATCTTTGTGATGTTTTGGAGCTGCTACAAAATCATGAGCTTCGCTGGTGCCAAGCCACTGGCCGGGCAAATGATGGCGTTTAAGTTTACGACGTTTATGCTTGCGGTCGTAATTGCCCTTATCCCGGGCGGCACGTTTGTGCCACTCATTGGTATTTGGCTCTGGTTTGTTGCCCACTATCCCAACTGACCACCTCATTGTGTGGGGAAGATTTGCTACAATATCAGCATGGTTAGAGTTCTCATCATTTGTTCGTTTTGCATTTTGTTTTTTGCACAAGCTGCAGAGGCACAATTCTCAGCTGATTTAACCAGCATTACTGGTGAAGCGTTGACAATCACGCTTAATCCAGCCTTTCCAGCGCCAGGTGAGACGGTCACCGCATCAATTGATGACTACGCTACGGGAGTCACAACCGGTTCGATTCAATGGTTTTTTGATGGCCAGGTTGCTACGAGCACCGAAAATCGTCGATCGATACAATTTGTTGCCGGGGCACTCGGGAGTAAGAATACCATTTCTGTCCAAATCCGTAATAACAATGGCTTCACGGTAAGTGCCAACAAAACGATTACCCCTCAATACCTCGACATTATCATTGAGCCACAAACCTATGTGCCTCAGTCTTATCGTGGACGAGCCTTACCAGTTCATGACAGTGTAGTTCGCGCTATCGCTATTTTTCATAATGAAAACGGTATTGTTTCACCCCAAAACTACAACTATCTTTGGCGAGTTAATAACACAACCATAGAAGGGGGGAGTGTACGAGGCGGTTTCCAAACCAGTTATGTTGTACCATATGGAAGAAATCACACGGTATTTCTTGAGATATATGACCTCAATGGGGAATTGGTAATTAAGCGAGCAGTTAACGTACAAGTCTCAGAGGTGGACCTAAAGCTATATGATGAAAGTCCACTCTACGGGCTATCGTATACCACTCTTAAGAGCCCATTTAATTTCATAGGTAATAGCGTAACGCTGCGGGCAGTACCATACAACCTTGATGTACGGGCAGTGAATCAAGATCTATTTACCGAATGGACTATTGGTAACCGCACCGTAATCAACAATAGCGAAGATCCATTTAAAATTACCCTCGAACGAAACGGTAGCGGCGTTACCAGTGTTGGGTTTAAGTTACGGAACCGTGTATCACTCCTCCAAGGCGGGGAAGTGCGGGCCTTACTGCAATTTTAACTATGAAAAAAATCTATCTGATTATTGGTGGCGGAGTTGTCCTAACCCTGATTATTGCCTTCTGGGTCTACAGCTTCTTGTATGGTTCGCCAACAAATACTCCAAATACGTTGTTTACAAACCTCGGCATCTTTGGCAATGAAGCAGTACCAACTGAGATAGTACCCGAAACACCAACCGAGATTCCTGTTGTTGATGTCACGACTGAAAAGTTGCGTCAGCTCACCACCAAACCAGTGATTGGTGCACGCGATGTCACTGTCAACGAAGTTACCTTTATGCGGTACGTGGAGGCGGGTACTGGTCATGTTTTTGATATTAATATGACCACGGGGCAGGAGGTACGGGTTTCGCAAATCTCTGTACCACTCGCGAGTGAAGCGGCAATAAGTCCGAGTGGCGAATACATTGCAATACGGTCCGGTAATGGTAATCAGAATTCTGTCAGCATTATCAGTATCATTGGTGGTGTTAATCCAACTGAAACAGTACTACCAAATCAGGTAGAATCAATGGCCTTTGGATACAATAACGAGTTCCTCTTTAGTGAGGTGAGCGGGGGCCAAACAGAACTGAAGGGGTACACCGTATCTAGTGGTGCTACACGACGGATTTCTAGTGCACCATTTACGAGCACTGCTGTCAGCTGGAGCCAGAGTAGTAACACCCCACACATTATCTATACGAAACCAGCTGCATCATTGATGGGTTACGCTTACGCGGTAACAAGCTCTGGACTTGCGCGACTACCATTTTCTGGGAATGGACTAAGTGTAAGTTCATCAAATCGAGTTTGGATCTTTAGCCGCAACGAAAACCAAACCTACAAAACAACATTTATCTCCAAGAGTACCGGAGTATCTGAAAAAGCACCAATAGATGTATTACCAACAAAATGTACTGCTGCGATTGATGGAAATAATACATTCTATTGTGGCGCAACAATTAACAACCAGTTAAACAATATGCCAGATCAGTGGTATAAAGGTGATATCTCTTTTACCGACAATCTTTGGGAAATTAAGCCTGGCAAGGCTAGTCTACTCGTAGATCCGTTACTAACCACAGGGCGCACCATTGATATATTTAATCCTCGCCTAACCAGTGATAAGAGCGGTATCTATTTTGTGAACAAGATTGACAAGACACTCTGGTCATATGATCTCTAGAATCCTGGTTATACTTGCTGGCTTTGTCATTGG
>JACCDR012483342.1_pt1 | contig 14336 bp, 15 predicted proteins | sample 7446431 | NCBI WGS metagenome assembly JACCDR01 (sample SAMN15323443, study PRJNA562643) | freshwater metagenome | isolation source: river surface water | place: USA:Blue River Watershed | collected 2017-08-17 | reverse complement strand
GTGGCTATACGGCTGGCTCGCTGTCCGTGTCCGGCACCGGTAACGTGAGCTCCACTTCGGGCTACAACCTGCCGATCGGCGGTGCAGCGCGCCTGCTGTTGAATGCAGAATTGCAACTGCCGTTCCCGGGTACGGGGGTCGACAAGTCGCTGCGCTGGTTTACCTTCGTCGATGCCGGCCAGGTCTGGAACCCGCAGGATGGCGAAGCGATCAGACTGGGCGACTTGCGCTACAGCACCGGCCTCGGTATCAGCTGGATTTCTCCGGTCGGTCCGCTCAAGCTCTCGCTCGGCTATCCGATGAACTCAAAGTCGTTCGACAGAGTACAACGTTTCCAATTCCAGCTCGGCACCGGTTTCTGACGGATAGCTGGCTGACAATGGCATAATTGACAGGTTTCCGTCACGGAGAGAAGCAAGTGGCATCTGTATTCAAAAAAACAAGCATGATCGTGGCCGCCCTGATGCTGGTCGCGGGTACCTCGCTGGCTGCGCAGGCGCAGGAATTGAAAGTCGGTTTCGTGAGCACCGAGCGCATCTTCCGCGATGCGGCGCCGGCCAAGGCTGCGACCGCCAAGCTGGAGCAGGAGTTTTCCAAGCGCGACAAGGACATCCAGGAACTGGCTGCCAGGCTGAAGTCGGCTGCCGAGAAGCTGGACAAGGACGCCCCGGTGCTGTCCGATGCCGAGCGCTCCAAGCGCCAGCGTGAACTGGCCGAGATGGACAAGGACTTCCAGCGCCGCCAGCGCGAATTCCGCGAAGACCTGAACCAGCGCCGCAATGAAGAACTGGCGATCGTGCTGGAAAAGGCCAACAAGGTCATCAAGCAGCTGGCCGAGGCCGAGAAGTACGACATCGTGTTCCAGGAAGCTGTCTACTTCAGCCCCCGGATCGATATCACCGACAAAGTGCTCAAGGCACTCAACAAGTAAGCCAGGACCACCGCCATGGGCACTCGACTGGGAGACTTGGTCGAAAGCTTGGGCGGGGAGCTGATCGGCGATCCCGCGCTCAACGTCGACGGGATCGCACCGCTGGACACTGCCGGTCCTTCCGACATCACCTTTCTGTCCAATCCGAAGCTGCGCGCGCAAGCGGCGGCCACGCAGGCCTGCGCGCTGATCCTGTCGAAGGCCGAGCACGAAAAGCTGCAAGGCTACGACGGCGCGCGCATCCTCAGTGATAATCCCTACGCCTACTTTGCCTACGCCGCACAGTACTTCGCGGCGCGCAAGGCCGTGCCCGTGCGTCCGGGCGCGCATCCGACTGCCGTGATCGAGCCGGGCGCCAAAGTCGCGCTCAGCGCCCATATCGGCGCGCATGTCAGCATCGCGACCGGCGCCGTCGTCGGCGAGCGTTGCGTGATCGGCGCCGGCAGCCGCATCGGTCGCAATGCGCAGGTCGGCAACGACACCGTCTTCCATCCGAATGTCAGCTTCCTCGACGATTGCCACATCGGACAGCGTGGCATCGTTCAGTCGGGCGCCGTGATTGGCGGCGACGGCTTCGGCTTTGCGAACGAGCGCGGCCGCTGGATCAAGATTCCGCAAACCGGCGGCGTGCGTATCGGCGACGATGTGGAAATCGGTGCCAACACCACAATCGACCGCGGCGCGCTTGAGCACACGGTGATCGAAGATGGCGTCAAGCTCGACAACCAGATACAGATCGCGCACAACTGCGTAATCGGCGCGCATACCGCGATGGCGGGCTGCGTCGGCGTCGCCGGCAGCGCAAAGATCGGCAAGCACTGCACCTTCGGCGGCGCGGCGATGGTACTGGGCCACCTGACGATTGCGGACAATGTGCACATCTCGTCCGGCAGTCTGGTGTCGCGCTCGATTTCCGAGCCGGGCCAGTACACCGGTTTCTATCCGCTGGCAAAAAACGCGGATTGGGAAAAGACCGCTGCTGTCGTGCGCCAGCTCGATGCAATGCGCGACCGCGTGCGCGAGCTCGAAAAGCTGGTGCGCACGCTGGTGGCCAGGGACGCCGGCCAGCAGGAGTGATGCAAGCGTAGCCGCTGAAGCAAGCGAAGCAGCTGAAGCCGCAGGACCAGCCGAAGCAGACTAAGCAGACTAAGCAGACCAAGCAGACCAAGCAGACCAAGCAGTCTTGAGCGACAACCTGAACCGAACACTACCGCGCGAGCTTCGCGCGGATCTTCACGAAGCAGCATTCAAAGCAGCATTCAAACACCAGAGATTAGGCAACCATGACAACCAAAAGCCTCGACATCAACCAGATCAAGGAATACCTGCCGCACCGTTATCCGCTGTTGCTGGTCGATCGCGTGCTCGACTGGGAAGCAGGCAAGCAGATCACGACGATCAAGAATGTCACCATCAACGAAGAATTCTTCAATGGCCACTTCCCGCACAAGCCAGTGATGCCGGGTGTGCTGATGATCGAGGCGCTGGCGCAGAGCGCTGCGCTGCTGGCTTTCCTGACCATGGGCCAGAAGCCGGATGACAATGCGGTGGTCTATTTCGTCGGCATCGATGGCGCGCGCTTCAAGCGTCCGGTCGAGCCGGGCGACCAGCTGAAGATGCAAGTCGAGATCCTGCGCCAGTCGCGCGGTATCTGGAAATTCAAGGCCAGCGCCAGCGTCGATGGCCAGCTTGCCGTCGAAGGCGAACTGATGTGCACCATGCGCTCGATCGCAGAGCCGGGCGCAGCGGAATAAGTTTCATGACCACCATTCATTCGACCGCGCAGGTCGATCCCAAAGCCCAGCTCGATGCCAGCGTCGAGGTTGGCGCGTACAGCATCATCGGACCCGACGTCGTCATCGGCGCCGGGACGAAGGTCGGCCCGCATGTCGTGATCGAAGGTCACACGACCATCGGCCGCGACAACGTGTTCTACCAGTTCTCGTCCATCGGCGCCGCGCCGCAGGACAAGAAGTATGCCGGCGAGCCGACGCGTCTCGAGATCGGCGATCGCAACACGGTGCGCGAGTTCTGCACCTTCAATCGCGGCACCACGCAGGACGTGGGCGTGACCAAGCTCGGCAACGACAACTGGATCATGGCCTATGTGCACCTTGCGCATGACTGCCAGATCGGCAACCACACCATCTTCGCCAACAATGCGCAGCTGGCGGGCCATGTGCACGTCGGTGACTGGGCGATCATGGGCGGCCATTCGGGCGTGCACCAGTTCTGCAAGATCGGCGCGCATGCGATGGTGGGCATGTTCTCCAGCATCACGCAGGATGTGCCGCCGTACGTGATTCTCAACGGCAATCCGGCCGCGCCGCATGGCATCAACATCGAGGGCCTGAAGCGCCGCGGCTTCACGCGCGAAGCCATTGGTGCCTTGCGCAATGCGTACAAGCTGCTCTACAAGTCGGGCCTGACGCTCGACGAAGCCAAGGCTGCGATCGCGGCCGAAGAGCAGGGCGATCCTGACAGCGCAGCGCACCTGATGCTGCTGCGCGACTTCCTTGACGGCGTGACCCGTGGCATCGTCCGCTGAACTCACCCTGGCGATGGTCGCCGGCGAGACGTCCGGCGACCTGCTGGCCGGCCGCCTGCTGTCGGGCCTGCGCCCGATGCTGCCCGATGCCCGCATCCACGGCATCGGCGGCAAGGCAATGGCCGAGTATGGCTTCCAGTCCGACTACCCGATGGACAAGCTCGCCGTGCGCGGGCTGTTCGAAGTGCTGCAGCATTATCGCGAGCTCAAGGGCTTCCGCGATGACTTGCGGGACAGCCTGATCGCCGAGAAGCCGGCGGCCTTCATCGGCGTCGATGCGCCCGATTTCAACCTCGACCTTGAGCTGGCGCTCAAGGAATCCGGCATACCGACGCTGCATTTCGTCAGCCCGTCGATCTGGGCCTGGCGACGCAACCGGATCAAGAAAATCAAGCGCGCGGTATCGCACATGATGGTGATCTTCCCGTTCGAGGAAGCGATCTACCAGAAGGCCGGCATCCCGGTCACCTATGTCGGCCATCCGCTGGCCGAGGTGATACCGATGGACCCCGACCAGGATGCGGCGCGCGATGCGCTGGGCGTCGACCGCGATGCGCGCGTCGTCACCATCCTGCCGGGCAGCCGCATGTCAGAGCTGAAGTACAACTCTCGCGCGTTCATGGAAACAGCCGCGATGCTGCTCAAGCGGGACCCCAAGCTGCACTTCCTGGTGCCGATGGCAGGCGAGATGCAGCGCGCGTATTTCGAGCAGACGATCAAGGCGCCGGCCCTGAAGCGTACACCGCTGACCAAACTGCCGATGACCATCCTCGACGGCCGCTCGCATGAAGCGATGGCCGCCTGCGATGCAGCGCTGGTGGCCAGCGGTACGGCAACGCTGGAAGTGGCGCTGTTCAAGAAGCCGATGGTGATCAGCTACCGGATGAATCCGTTCAGCTGGCAGATCCTCAAGCTGATGGCCTACCAGCCGTGGGTGGGCCTGCCCAATATCATGGCGCGCGAATTCCTGGTACCCGAGTTGCTGCAAGATCGCGCGACGCCGGCGGGACTGTCGTCGGCGTTGTGGGCGCAACTGTCGAATGACCAGAACCGGCAGCGTCTGCGCCGCCGCTTCGTCGACCTGCATCACGACCTGATGCGCAATACCGCATCGCAGAGCGCGCATGCGGTGATGGAGCTGCTGTCGCAGCATGGCAAGCTCTGAGATGAGCGCAGACCAAAAGACGGCCGCAGTCCGCAAGACGGCCGGGGTGCGCAAACCCGCGGGCGCAAAGCGTCAGCCGCGCAGCGAACCTCAGCCTTCCTTCTCGCTGTTCGATACCGTCGATGAACTGGTGTGCGGCGTCGATGAAGCCGGCCGCGGCCCGCTGGCCGGACCCGTGTTTGCGGCCGCCGTGATCCTCGATCCGCAACGCCCGATCGCGGGCTTGCGCGATTCCAAGAAGCTGCCTGAAGCGAAGCGCGATGCGCTGGCCGAGATCATCAAGCGCGATGCGCTGGCCTGGTCGATTGCGCAGTGCTCTGCGGCCGAGATCGATGAGCTGAACATCCTGCAGGCGACGATGCTGGCGATGCGCCGTGCGATCGAAGGGCTGGCCGTCACGCCGACGCTGGCGCTGATCGATGGCAATCGCTGTCCGGTCTGCACGGTGCGTACCGAAGCCATCGTGAAGGGCGATGACAAGGTAGCCGAGATTTCGGCCGCTTCCATCCTCGCCAAGACCGCACGCGATGCCGTGCTGGTGCAGATGCATGCGCAATACCCCGACTATGGCTTCGACCAGCACAAGGGCTATCCGACCGCGCTGCACCTCGACAGGCTGCGCGCGCATGGCGTGACGCCCGAGCACCGCCGTTCGTATGCGCCAGTGCGGCAGCTGCTGGTCGACTGAAGCATGGCGATACAGAACATTACCTCGCGCGACAACCCGCTGTACAAGCAGCTGCGGCAGCTGGCCACCAGTGCACAGGCGCGCCGCAAGGCTGGCCGCACGCTGCTCGATGGCGTACATCTGTGCGAGGCCTGGCTGCAGCATCGCGGCCTGCCGGCGCTGTGCGTTGCGGGTGAGGGCGCGCGCAGCCATCCCGAAGTTGCTGCCGTGATCGAACGTTGCGCAGGTGAGGGCGGCGCTTGCATCGTGCTGCCCGATGCGCTGTTTGCACCGCTGTCGCAGGTCGAGCATGGCGTGGCGCTGCTGTTCGTGGTCGACACGCCGGTGTCCGATGCGGCCGCTGCCCGCCTCGATGGCACCGCGGTGCTGCTCGACGGATTGCAAGACCCGGGCAACCTCGGTTCCATCCTGCGTACGGCCGCCGCTGCCGGCGTGCCGCGCGTCTATTGCGGGCAGGGCAGCGTGGCCGCCTGGTCGCCGAAGGTGCTGCGGGCCGGCATGGGCGCGCACTTCGTGCTCGACATCATCGAGGATGTCGATCTTCAGTCTTTGATACGGGAAGCGAAGGTGGCGGTACTGGCGACCAGCCTGCAGGCCGATGCCAGCCTGTACGATGCCGAGCTGCATGCGCCGGCCGCATGGCTGTTCGGTCAGGAAGGACGCGGCGTATCGCCTGACTTGCTGGCCCTGGCCACGCGCCGCCTGATCATTCCCCAGCAGCCTGAAGTCGAATCATTGAACGTGGCGGCCAGTGTTGCGATCTGCCTGTTCGAGCAGCGTCGCCAGCAACTGGCGCGGCAGTCCTGATTTCCAGCATCAATGGACGGATTTCTTCGTCAGCAGTTCCGGCGGTAGCGTACATTCCACATAGACCAGGCCCGGCGCTACCCAGCGCTGGTGGCGTTCGAGGCGTGATGCTTCGCGCCGCGGGCACACGCATTCGAAACGGTAGCCGCGGCCGTCGATGACGGCGAACTCATGGATGATGCGGTCGCCGTAGCGGCCGATGGGTTCGAACAGGTGTTGCGGCTTGCTGGCCGGCGGCAGCGGCGTGGCGTCGGGACGGTATGGCGGCGGCCCCTGCAGTTCGACTTCGACCCCGTTCAGGCTTTCGCGCAATGCCCATAGCAGCAGGCCAAAGCCCAGCCATAGCAGGATCTCGATGATGGCGATCTCCATGAGGCACCTCACGCGCAGATATGACTATCCTCCGTGAGTCATTGCCTTGCCGCCACTCGTTCCTGCGCCAGACTTGATCTTGCTCATAGGCGGCGGGCCTGGCCGGTGGCCCTGGATGACAGGCTCAGAAGGCCCGCTTGTCCAGCTTCAGTTCCTGCAGGATCATTGCAGCGATTTCCTCGATTGACTTGACCGTGGTCGATACCCAGCGCACGCCTTCGCGCTGCATCATGCGCTCGGCCTCGTTGACCTCATAGCGGCAGTTTTCCAGCGACGCATACTTGCTGCCCGGACGACGCTCGTTGCGTACCTCGGACAGGCGGTCCGGCGCAATCGACAGGCCGAAGATCTTGGTGCGGAACGGCGCCAGCCCGCTCGGGATATGGCCGCGCTCGAAGTCTTCCGGGATCAGCGGGTAGTTGGCTGCCTTGATCCCGTACTGCATGGCGAGGTAGAGGCTGGTCGGGGTCTTGCCCGAGCGCGACACGCCGACCAGGATCACGTCGGCATTCGACAGGTTCTTGTGCGACTGGCCATCGTCATGCGCGAGCGAATAATTGATCGCCTCGATGCGGTTCTTGTAGTCGTTCGAATCGGCGATGTTGTGGCTGCGGCCGACCGTGTGGGTGGACTTGATGCCCAGCTCCTGTTCCAGCGGATCGACGAAGGTCTGGATCAGGTCCATATGCATGCCGCGCGACTTGCGCACGATGTCCGACAGTTCCTGCTGCACCAGGGTCGAGAACACGATGGGGCGCTTGCCCTCGGCGTCGAAGGTGTCGTTGATGCGGCGTACCGCATCATGGGCTTTTTCCTGCGAGTCGATGAAGGGCAGGCGGATCTGGCGGAAACGCAGGTCGAACTGGGTCAGCACCGAGTGGCCGAAGGTCTCGGCGGTGATGCCGGTGCCGTCCGAGACAAAGAAGACCGTGCGGTCAAACCCGGGGGAACCGGCAGGGGTGTGGCTATGCATAAAATTTCTAAAAAATTAAGACAAAAAGTATGACCGCAAGCTGAAAAAAGCGGTTGCGGCGGGTAAAATGGCCGCCATTGAAAATTTACCCACCCGGCGTGTCCGAAGAATAACAAGAACATCCACGTCCCGGCGAGGCGCACTGTGAAGATTTCCCACCATCAAAGAGGTAGTTATGTCCAACGCAGCAACCCAGGGGGCGCACTCGGCCCCTGACACGGGCGCGGCTTACGTCGTATCTTTCGAAAACCTGCGCATGACGGACGTCGAGTCCGTCGGCGGTAAAAACGCGTCCCTCGGCGAGATGATCAGCCAGCTGGCTGGCGCCGGCGTGCGCGTGCCTGGTGGTTTCGCGACCACTGCCCAGGCATTCCGCGACTTCCTTTCGTATGCTGTCCCGGGCGGCGAATCGCTGGCCGACCGTATCGCCAAGCGCCTCGAAACGCTGGACATCGATGATGTGCGCGCACTGGCCGCGGCCGGTGCCGAAATCCGCCAATGGATCATCGACACCCCGTTCCAGCCGCGCCTGCAGCAGGAAATTACCGAGTTTTATCATAAGCTTGTTGACGATTCTTCGAGCGAAGTCTCGTTTGCGGTGCGCTCCTCCGCGACTGCCGAAGACTTGCCCGACGCTTCCTTCGCCGGCCAGCAGGAAACCTTCCTGAACGTGGTCGGCATCGACAACGTGCTCGAAGCGATGAAGCACGTGTTCGCGTCGCTGTACAACGACCGTGCGATCTCGTATCGCGTGCACAAGGGCTTCACCCACGCTGAAGTCGCGCTGTCGGCTGGCGTGCAGCGCATGGTTCGTTCCGACCTCGGTGCCGCAGGCGTGATGTTCACCATCGATACCGAATCCGGCTTCAAGGACGTGGTGTTCATCACCTCATCGTACGGCCTGGGCGAGACTGTCGTGCAGGGCGCGGTCAACCCGGACGAGTTTTACGTGCACAAGCCGATGCTGGCTGCCGGCAAGCTGCCGATCATCCGCAAGAACATCGGCTCCAAGCTGATCAAGATGGAATTCACCGGCGAAGCCAAGGCTGGCCGTTCGGTGCGTACCGTCGATGTGCCGATCGAGCAGCGCAACCGCTACTCGCTGGTCGATGAAGAAATCGCCGAGCTGGCCAAGTACGCCGTCATCATCGAGAAGCACTATGGCCGCCCGATGGACATCGAGTGGGGCAAGGACGGCCGCGACGGCAAACTTTACATCCTGCAGGCGCGTCCGGAGACCGTGAAGTCGCAGCAAGGCCATGCCGACGCGCAGCAGCGCTTCAAGCTCAAGGGCACCGGCACCGTGCTGGCCCATGGCCGCGCGATTGGCCAGAAGATCGGCGCCGGCCCGGTGCGCGTGATCAAGGATCCGGAAGAAATGGAACGCGTGCAGCCGGGCGACGTGCTGGTGGCCGACATGACCGACCCCAACTGGGAGCCGGTGATGAAGCGTGCAGCAGCAATCGTCACCAACCGCGGCGGCCGTACCTGCCACGCAGCGATCATCGCGCGTGAACTGGGCGTGCCGGCCGTGGTCGGCTGCGGCGACGCGACCGACGTGCTGAAGGATGGCACGCTGGTGACGGTGTCCTGCGCCGAGGGCGACGAAGGCAAGATCTACGACGGCCTGCTCGAGACCGAAGTGACCGAAGTGGCGCGCGGCGAGCTGCCGGCGATTCCGGTGAAGATCATGATGAACGTCGGCAACCCGCAGCTTGCGTTCGATTTCGCGCAGCTGCCGAACGGCGGCGTCGGCCTCGCGCGACTGGAATTCATCATCAACAACAATATCGGCGTGCACCCGAAGGCCATCCTCGAGTACCCGAACATTGACCAGGACCTGAAGAAGGCGGTCGAGTCGGTTGCGCGCGGCCATGCGTCGCCGAAGGCGTTCTACGTCGACAAGCTTGCCGAAGGCGTCGCGACGATCGCTGCGGCCTTCTGGCCGCGCCCGGTGATCGTGCGCCTGTCCGACTTCAAGTCGAACGAGTACAAGAAGCTGATCGGCGGTTCGCGCTACGAGCCGGACGAGGAAAACCCGATGCTGGGCTTCCGTGGCGCAGCCCGTTACCTCGCTGCCGACTTCGCCGAAGCGTTCGAGATGGAATGCATCGCGATGAAGCGGGTGCGTGACGAAATGGGTCTGACCAACGTCGAGATCATGGTGCCGTTCGTGCGTACGCTGGGCCAGGCGGAGAAGGTCGTCGGCCTGCTGGCGAAGTACGGCCTGAAGCGCGGCGAGAACGGCCTGAAGCTGATCATGATGTGCGAAGTGCCGTCCAACGCGATCCTCGCCGAGCAGTTCCTCGAGTATTTCGACGGATTCTCGATTGGCTCGAACGACCTGACCCAGCTGACGCTGGGCCTGGACCGTGATTCCGGCATGGAGTTGCTGGCGGCCGATTTCGACGAACGCGACCCGGCTGTCCGTGCGCTGCTGTCGCAGGCGATCAAGACCTGCCTGGCCAAGGGCAAGTACGTCGGCATCTGCGGTCAGGGCCCGTCCGATCATCCGGATTTCGCCGAATGGCTGATGAAGGAAGGGATCAGCTCGATTTCGCTGAACCCGGACTCGGTCGTCGATACCTGGGTCAAACTGGCGGGCAAGCAGTAATACACCGTCAGAGTTTGTTGACTTACGGAAATATTCCGTTACACTTCGGGCATCCGAATTCGGAATAACCAACAAAAACAGTCAGTAGTACTGATTCCGCCCCCGCGCTTCACTGCCCGGGGGCTTTGTTTTTTTCAGGGCTGCGCTGGCCGATTGCCGCGCTCGTCTTGTCGAGCAGGCCCCGATCATGATGGCGCGCGCCATCCTGCAGGCTCATTGCAGGTTTGAACAGACCGGTCAGCGTAGCGACGCACTGTGAAGTCGTGAACTGTGGCTACGGCAGGCAAACCGTTTGCAGCGTCGGAACGATGGCGTGCTCGTCGACGCAGATCAGAAACAGGTGGATGCCGCTTGCAAGGGTTGCCGGCGCACCGGCCAGATGTCCGGCGCCGCTTGTCAGCGCCGGTTCTGTTTCATCACGCGGGAGATTTCGCGCTGGGCGTCGCGCTCGCGCTCGGTGTCGCGCTTGTCGTGCTGCTTCTTGCCCTTGGCCAGCCCGACCTCGCACTTGATGCGGCCGCGCGTGTAATGCAGGTTCAGCGGCACCAGCGTGTAGCCGGCGCGCTCGACCTTGCCGATCAGCCGCTTGATTTCCTCGCCCTTCAGCAGCAGCTTGCGGGTGCGCAGCGGGTCGGGGCTGATGTGAGTGGAGGCGGTCGGCAGCGGGCTGATGTGCGCGCCGAACAGGTAGATCTCCGCATTACGGATGACCACATAAGCCTCCTTCAGCTGCACGCGGCCCGCGCGGATGGATTTCACTTCCCAGCCTTCAAGCGCCATGCCTGCCTCGAAGCGCTCTTCGATGAAGTAGTCGTGGAAGGCTTTTTTATTGTCGACGATGCTCATTGAACCGCTGCAGGGAAGGCGGGCGATGCCGCTCAGGTTAAAATCCGAACCTGTCATTCTATCAAACGCATTCATGGCAGTCGTCCACAAATCCGTGCTTCTCCACTACAGCGCCGCGCAGATGTTCGCGCTGGTCGATCGGGTCGAGGACTATCCGGCGTTCCTGCCCTGGTGCGGCGGCGTCGATGTGAAGGAGCGCACGGCCGACAAGCTGGTCGCGGCGATCCGGATCAATTATCACGGCGTGAAACAAGGCTTCACCACCGAGAACACCAACACGCCGCCGACGCGCATGCAGATGAAGCTCGTCGAAGGGCCGTTCCGTCATCTCGACGGCACCTGGCAGTTCACGCCGCTGCGCGACGACGCGTGCAAGGTCGAGTTCGACCTGCATTACGAATTTTCCAGCAAGCTGCTCGAAAAGCTGATCGGCCCGGTCTTCTCGAAGATCGCCGACAGCTTCGTTGATTCCTTTTGCCGCCGCGCGGAGGTCGTCTATGGCTGATGCATCGACCATCCGCGTGCAGGTCTGCTACGCGCTGCCCGGCGACGCCTTCGTTGCCGACCTGGCACTGCAGGCGGGTGCGACGTTGCGACAGGCGATCGAGGCGTCGGGGTTGCTGCAGCGCGAGCCCGGCATCGACCTCGACGTGCCGAAAGCCGGCATATTCGGCAAGGTGAAACCTTCGGACACGCTGCTGCGCGACGGCGACCGCGTCGAGGTCTACCGGCCGCTGCAGGCCGACCCGAAAGAGACGCGCCGCCGGCGCGCACAACACAAGTCCGCGGAAGGGCGGTGAAGCGCGGCGTCGCGCCGGTTTTCCGGTGCGATCGCGCCGGAAGAGGGTGATTTCTGTATAATTCGCTTTTGCGCCTACAGGAATCCCTATGCGTCTGATCCAGAAAGCACTCACCTTCGATGACGTGCTGCTCGTCCCGGCCTACTCGGCCATCCTGCCCAAAGACACGTCGCTGCAGACCCGCCTGACCCGCAACATCTCGCTGTCGATCCCGCTTGTCTCGGCTGCGATGGATACCGTGACCGAGGCTCGTCTGGCCATCGCGATCGCCCAGGAAGGCGGCATTGGTATCGTCCACAAGAACCTGACCGCCAAAGAACAGGCGCGCGAAGTTGCGAAGGTCAAGCGTTTCGAGGCCGGCGTCGTGCGCGACCCGATCACGATTCCGCCGACAATGAAGATTCGCGACGTGATCGCACTGTCGCACCAGCACGGCATCTCCGGCTTCCCGGTCGTTGAGGGCAAGACCGTGGTGGGCATCATCACCAACCGCGACCTGCGCTTCGAACTGGAACTGGACGCCGAGGCGCGCCAGAAGATGACGCCGCGCGAAAAACTGGTCTATGTGAAAGAGGGCGCGGATCCGGCCGAAGCCAAGCGCCTGATGAACAAGCATCGCCTCGAGCGCGTGCTGGTGGTCAATGACGCATTCGAACTGCGCGGCCTGATCACCGTGAAGGACATTTTCAAGTCCACCGAACACCCGAACGCCGCCAAGGACGAGCTGGGCAAGCTGCGTGTCGGCGCAGCGGTGGGCGTCGGCCCGGACAATGACGAGCGCGTCGAGCTGCTGGTTGCCGCCGGCGTCGACGTCGTCGTCGTCGATACCGCGCACGGTCACTCGCAGGGCGTGCTGGACCGCGTGAAGTGGGTCAAGCGCCGTTTCCCGCATGTTGAAGTCATCGGCGGCAACATCGCCACGGCCGCTGCTGCGCGCGCGCTGGTGGATGCCGGCGCAGATGGTGTGAAGGTTGGCATCGGCCCCGGCTCGATCTGCACCACCCGCATCGTCGCCGGCGTCGGCGTGCCGCAGATCACGGCCATCTCGAACGTCGCGCAGGCGCTGGAAGGCACTGGCGTGCCCTGCATCGCCGACGGCGGCATCCGCTTCTCCGGCGACGTCGCCAAGGCGCTGGCCGCCGGCGCATCGACCGTCATGATGGGCAGCATGTTCGCCGGCACCGAAGAGGCGCCGGGCGAAGTCATCCTGTACCAGGGTCGCAGCTACAAGTCGTATCGCGGCATGGGCAGCCTGGGCGCGATGTCGGCCGGTTCGGCCGACCGTTATTTCCAGGACTCGGCCAACAATGCCGACAAGCTCGTGCCCGAGGGCATCGAAGGCCGCGTGCCCTACAAGGGCAGCGTGCTGGCGATCCTGTACCAGCTGGTCGGCGGCGTGCGTTCCTCGATGGGTTATTGCGGTTGCGCGACCATCGACGAGCTGCGTCAGAAGGCCGAATTCGTCGAGATCACGTCGGCCGGCATGCGCGAATCGCATGTCCATGACGTGCAGATCACGAAGGAAGCGCCGAACTACCGCGCCGAATAATTCATTCACCAGCAACGACAGGCGGCCTCGATGCCGCCTGAGTTTTTTCCAGAAGACGCTTTCATGCACTCCAAGATCCTCATCCTCGACTTCGGTTCGCAAGTGACCCAGCTGATCGCGCGTCGCGTGCGCGATTCCGGCGTGTTTTCCGAAGTGCATCCGTATGACGTCAGCGACGAGTTCATCCGCAGTTCGGGCGCGGCCGGCATCATCCTGTCCGGCGGTCCCAGCTCGGTGACCGAGGGCGACACGCCGCGCGCGCCGCAGGCCGTGTTCGAACTCGGCGTGCCGGTGCTCGGCATCTGCTACGGCATGCAGACCATGGCGGCGCAGCTCGGCGGCAAGGTCGAGAACGGCCTGGTGCGCGAATTCGGCTACGCCGAGGTGAGGGCGCGCGGCCATACCGCGCTGCTGAAGGACATCAATGACTTCGTGACGCCCGAAGGCCACGGCATGCTGAAGGTCTGGATGAGCCACGGCGACAAGGTGATCGACATGCCTCCGGGCTTCAAGCTGATGGCATCGACCGACAGCTGCCCGGTGGCCGGCATGGCCGACGAAGAGCGCCGTCTGTATGCGGTGCAGTTCCACCCCGAGGTCACGCACACGGTGCAGGGCGCGGCCATCCTCGGCCGCTTCGTGCACGAGATCTGCGGCTGCAAGGCCGACTGGAACATGCCGGACTACGTGTCCGAAGCGATCGAGGCGATCCGCAAGCAGGTTGGCAGCGATGAGGTCATCCTTGGCCTGTCCGGCGGCGTGGATTCCAGCGTCGCTGCGGCGCTGATCCACCGCGCGATCGGCGACCAGCTGACCTGCGTGTTCGTTGACCATGGTCTGCTGCGCCTGAACGAAGGCCAGATGGTGATGGACATGTTCGGCAAGAACCTCTGCGTGAAAGTGATCCACGTTGACGCCACCGAACAATTCATGGGCTAGCTGGCCGGCGTCACCGACCCCGAGTCCAAGCGCAAGATCATCGGCAAGGAATTCGTCGAGGTGTTCCAGGCCGAGGCGGGCAAGCTGAAGAATGCCCGTTGGCT
>JACCDR012308520.1_pt1 | contig 14337 bp, 14 predicted proteins | sample 7446431 | NCBI WGS metagenome assembly JACCDR01 (sample SAMN15323443, study PRJNA562643) | freshwater metagenome | isolation source: river surface water | place: USA:Blue River Watershed | collected 2017-08-17 | reverse complement strand
CACGTGGGCTTCGTGGTGGTCCATCCAAACAACGGCGTGAAAAGTGCTCATGTGTTTTCTCTTTCTTTCTTAGTGGTGGTTGTGTTCGGCTTTTTCTTGGCAGCCAATGCAGCGAGCTGCTTCGGGTGCTGCGTTCAGGCGCGCTTCGGGAATGGTGGCATCGCAATTGATGCAGTGGCCATACGTGCCGGCACTCAAACGGGCGAGGGCTTCATCAATCGCGGCCAGTTCGGCGGTTTCGTGTTCGTTGATGGCGAACTCCAAATCGCGCGCGGTGTTGACCTGTGCGTCTGAGTCTTCGCTGTGTGCAAAGTGCTCGGCAGCCACTTCGACGCGGCTGGTTTTACCTCCGCGTTGCTCGGCAATTTGTGCCAACAACTCGGTGCGTTGTGTCTCGAGCTTTTGCTTGAAGACGGTGGCGTGTTGGGCGTCCATGTGTGCTCCTTTTTTGATGAGTTCATCATGCGCTTATTGATATGGCTTGTGTTTGATGCGGGTCAAGCTTCGGCGTGAAGTTGCGTGCGTGGCGACAAACATTGAGCTAGGTCAGTGTTTACGTGAGTGAGAAGAGGTGTCATTTGGTCGATAGAATTTCCGCCATGCAATCGCTTCGCCACTCGCTCCAACTCGCCCGCTTCGTGCTGGTGTGGTTTGCGCTGTCTGTGGGCGTGGCCATTGCATCGCCCGTGGTCAACCCCAAAGGGGTGGACATGGTGTGTTCAAGCGCTGGTGTGATGAAGCTGGTGGTGCAGGGGGATGATGATGGTGCGGCCTCCAGCCTCACCATGGACTGCCCCTTGTGCGCTGGCATTGGCGCGCCGCCCCCTGTGTTCAACACCACGTTGACCCAGCCTTCACCTCTCTCGTTTGCGCTGCAGCCCATTGAGGCCGCACGCCTTGCCTCGGCCACTGCGCCACCTTTGCCCTCTCGCGGGCCGCCTACTTCGATTCGTTAATCCATCGCCAAAGCTTTGCTTTGGCTGCATTGCATGGTTTTGCGCTCAGCGCAATAGGCCATGCAGGTTTGATTGACTTTCGAAGAGGTGCACATGCAAAACACCCCCCGTTTTAACCATGGTCAGCTACTGGCTTCAGCCGGTGAGTCGGCCACGCTGTGGCGCGTCAAAGAAGGCGTGCTTCGCTTAGACCAAGTCACCCACGATGCCACCATTTTGGTGCTGCTGGTTTTTCCAGGTGACTTGGTGGGCGTAGAGGCTTTGTGTGCAGAGCCTTATGCCTACACCATCACCGCCTTGACCACCTGCACATTGGCCGCTGAGTCGGTGGAATACGACTTCAACCGATTTGCCGCTGTGGCCCAAGGCTTCATGCAACAGCAAGACCGCACGCGCGACATGATGCGCATGCGCACAGGCCCCGTGCGCGATCGCTTGGCCTACTTTTTAAAACTCTTGTCGCAAAACGCTGATGGCTCTAGCCGCCAGTTGGAGCGCTGCGACCTGCCAACGCTCAAGCAAATTGCTTGCATCTTAGATGTCGCCAGTGAAACCATTTGTCGTGAGCTCAATGCGTTTATGCCAGCCAAGGTTTACAAGCGTGCGCCTCGCGGCGAGGTCGTGCTTGGCTTGGCGATGGCAGTTTGATTAATTAATTTCAGTTCAACATTTAACAAAGAAGAAAAAGTGAAACAAAGTAAATTTGTATTGACCCCGATTGCTATAGCAATCGCATTTTCAGGTTTGGCAATGGCTCAAAGCCAAAACGTCAGCGACCTCAACACTGTTGTGATCATGGGCAAGTCAGACTCTATGACTCAAGGCTCGATTGAAAGCGCGAAGGACAACGTCAAAACCATACCGGGTGGCGCATCCATCGTGGATTTGAACCAAGTCCGTGAAGGCCGTCAGTCAACGTGGAGTGACAGCCTTGGCATGGCCCCAGGCGTGTTCATTCAAGATCGCTTTGGGTCAGAAGAAGCACGCTTGGCCATTCGTGGTTCAGGCTTGAGCCGTACTTATCACGGCTTTGGTACGAAGGTGATGCAAGACGGTGTACCGATCAACTACGCCGACGGCATGTTTGATATGCAAACACTTGGCCCCAATGCCTCGCGTTATGTCGAAGTGTTGCGTGGTCCAAACGCCACGACTTACGGCGCAACCACTCTGGGTGGCGCGATCAACTTTGTGGCTCCTACGGGTTACACAAGCCCTTCATTTGTAGGCAAGGCTGAAGCGGGTAGCTTTGGGTACAACAAAGTCGTTGGTAGCACTGCTGGCCTTGGCAAGCCTACCGAACCGGGTGCCAATGTGTGGGACTACTACGTTGCAGGATCGCAAACCAAACAAGACGGGTTTCGACAACACGCTGAAATGGAAAACCAAAAGTTGTTGGCCAACTTTGGCTTCAAGGTGAACAAAGACGTTGAGTCACGTTTTTATGTGGCCGCCGTTCGTAGTCGCACGCAATTGCCTGGCTATTTGACAAAAGCGCAATTGGAATCAACGCCCAATATCCGTAATTCTGGTACGGCCTATGTCAACGACAACAACCAACGCCGTGATGTGGACTCGCAACGTTTGGCTAATAAGACAACGGTGCGTGATGGCAACAATGTGTATGAGTTTGCAGCCTATGCGATGAACTACAACCTCTGGCATCCGATTGCCTTCGGCATCATTCAGCAAAATGTGGACACGCAAGGGGGGCATCTCAAGCTCACCAACACATCAGGCGCAAACCAGTTCACGGCGGCCTATCTACCAAGCGTAGGAACGACCAAAGGTACGTCACACGCACCAAATACCAGTGGTTTGGTAACAGGTAATCCAACCTCTGACTACGTACAGAAATCGACAAACCATACATTTTTTATAGAAGATAAATACCGCATCACTGAGAAGACAACTTTGGTGGGCGCTTTGCAATATGACAAGGCAAATCGTAGAGTTTCTGATGTGGTTTCAGCATCCAACAACTACGACCATGACTTTAGTCAATGGAGCCCCCGAGTTGGCGTGACGCATGACTTAACACCTAAGAATCAAGTTTTTGCCAGCGTGAGCCGTAACTTTGAAGCGCCCATTCATGGTTTGGCAGGCTCCACAACATTGGCTAACAAAGCCCAGCGTGGGACAACGTTTGAAGTGGGCACCCGTGGAGATGCCATCGATGGCAACAGCCAATATGGTTGGGATGCAACCTACTATCGCTCTAATTTGCGCAATGAGTTCTTGAGCGCTTGTGTCGTACCTGGTTGCTCACCAGCACCCACAATCAATGTGCCTAAATCAATGCATCAAGGCATTGAGTTGGGCTTGAGTCATTTGTATGCCCGTCAAATCGATAGCCGCATGGCATTGCTTTACAGCGACTTTAAATTTGTGGATAACTCCGCTTATGGCAACAACCAGCTGCCAGGCTTCCCACCCTTGATTGTTCGTGCCGAAAGCCTGTATCGCTTCGGCGCAGAAGTCAACGGCAAACCTAGCTTCTATGCCGGACCAAAAATTGAATGGGTCCCACGCAAAGCACCCATGGATAACACCAACAGCGTTTACCGCGATGGTTACACCTTGGTCGGCTTCAAGGCGGGCCAGGCCATTGACAAAAAATGGTCGTGGTTTGCAGACGCCCGTAACTTGACTAACAAAAAATACGCGGCTGATAGCAGCATCTCTGCCAATTTAGCTGGTGTCAATACAGCAGCGATGTATTACCCAGGTGATGGCCGTGCCATTTACTTTGGCATCGAAGCAAAGATCGACTAACTTCAACCCTGAAACGCTTGACGAAACATTTACCTATGAAAAAACACATCCAACTCTTCTTGTTGAGCGCTGCTTTTCTTCCGCTGGCGCAGGCGCACATCGTGTTGTCCGAACCCAAAGCGATTGCTGGCAGCTACTACAAAGCCACGCTGCGCGTGGGCCACGGCTGTGGCGGTTCAGCCACCACAGGCCTGATTGTGCAAGTGCCAGCAGGGTTTCAAGGGGCCAAGCCTCAACCGAAGTTTGGTTGGACTGTAGCCACACGAAAAGCCAAGCTCGCCACGCCCTACAGCAGTCACGGCAAAACTGTGACCGACGATGTGGTGGAGTTGCGTTGGACCGCTGCCAACAAAGAGGCGGCTTTATCCGATGACCAATTTGACGAGTTCGCTTTCATGGGCCGTTTGCCAGATAGCGCCGGTCCAATGTGGGTCAAGGTTTTGCAGACCTGCGAGAACGGTCAAAATGACTGGTCTGATATCCCCGCGAGCGGCTCGTCCACGCGTGGCTTGAAATCTCCCGCCGCTTTGCTCGATGTGCAAAGCGCACCTAAACACGAACATCACCATTAATTCCAAGGAGTACATATGAAATTTTCAAAACACATCATCGCTGCCGCACTCACCACTGTGTGCGCTGTTAGCGTGTTTGCACAAAACGTGACTGTGACCGACGCATGGGCACGCGCCACCGTGCAGGGCCAAAAGGCCACTGGTGCGTTCATGAAAATCACGGCCAAAGACAACGCCAAGTTGGTGTCGGCCAGCAGTCCTGTGGCTGGCGTGGTGGAAATCCACGAAATGAAAATGGAAAAAGACGTGATGAAGATGGCGGCCTTGCCCAACGGTCTTGATCTGCCCGCAGGAAAAGCGGTTGAACTCAAGCCTGGTGGCTACCACGTCATGCTGATGGATTTGAAAGCCCCATTAGCGAAAGACACCTCCGTTCCAATGACTTTGACGTTTCAAGACGCCAAAGGTGTCAAGTCCAACGTGGAGCTGAAAGTACAAGTGGGTATGCAGGCGCCCATGATGCAGCATCAAAAACAAATGGAACATCATCACGGCGATCACAAGCACTGAGTTGTCAGCGAGTTGCGGGCTGGGTTTTGGTTTAATGTGATTCATACATACAGGAGACAGACATGACCAATCCAGCCGGTTTTGATTTCACCAAGTTCGTTCCGGGCTTTGATTTTTTAAAGAACCTCACACCAGGTGGTGGGGCTTCTGCCTCATCGGCAGCGCCGGGTTGGGTTGCCCCTACGCTTGACCCTGAGGAGTTAGACAAGCGGATTCAAGAGCTTAAAACTGTGCAGTTTTGGTTGGAACAAAACACCAAGGCTGTTGGGGCCACCATTCAAGCCCTCGAAGTGCAACGCATGACGTTGAACACTTTGAAGGGCATGAATATGAGCTTCAACGACTTGGCTGATTCACTCAAGGTCAAGCCGCAAGAGGCTGCGGCAGCGGAAACTGCCGAGTCCAAGTATTCATTCACCCAAGCTTCCTCCGCGCAGGAGAAAGCGGAGCCCGAAACGCCAAAGGCCAGCAAGCCGCGTGGCAAAAAAACAGCGACAGCGGGTGGCGTAGACCCCTCGCATTGGTGGGGTGCATTGACCGATCAGTTTCAACACATTGCCACACACGCCATGAACGACATGGCGCACCGTGCGCAAGCGCATGCGACCACTGCGACGGCCAAGCCTTCGGCCAAATCAGGATCTGCCAAAGTGCAAGCTAAACCTGCGACTCGCAAGCCAGCTGCTAAAAAGACGCCTGCGCGTAAAACCACAGCCAAATCCAAGCGATGAAACTCTTTCCCTACGGCCATGCCACTCATCCCAAGTGGGAGATGGCCGCAGGTTTGGTGCTGGCGCAGCTGCGTGCGCACATGGCCTTGCCCGACTATGCCCAGACGCCTACGCTCGGATTGCTCTACATCACCGACCACTACGCTGCAGACGCACAAGACATCTTGCAGCATCTGAGCGATGAGTTGCCCGAGGTGCCCGATTGGGCAGGTACGGTCGGTGTAGGTATTGCTGCCAACAACGTCGAGTACTTTGACGAGCCAGCGTTAACTGTGATGTTGTGTGATATTTCGTCCGAGCACTACCGCGTCTTTAGCGGTGTGGCACCGTTGATGTCAGCAGGTACGGGGATGACGCGTGGCAGTCATTTCGTGCCCCACACAGCGCTGTTGCATGCCGATGCGAAAACCCCAGACGTCCCCGAGTTGATTGCCGAATTGGCACAACGCACCGCCAGTGGCTATGTGTTTGGAGGCTTATCAGCCAGCCGAACAGAGGTGGTGCAATTTGCCTTTAACGGCGATGGCAACATGGCGGGGCAGGGGCGCGCGACAGGGGTGTTTCATGGTGGGTTGAGCGGCGTGGCCTTTGATGCCGATGTGGCTATGGTGTCGCGCGTGACGCAAGGGTGTTTGCCCATCGCTCAAACGCACACCATCACGAGCGCTGATCACAATGTGGTGCTCACCTTAGACCACGAACCCGCGTTGCACGTGTTAGAGCGTGATTTAAAAATCAATTTGGCTGACAAGCAACCTGCGATTGCCAAGGTGCGCGCTACCTTGGTGGGCTTGTCGGCCGAGCATGACCCCTCGGTGAAGCGCACGGGTGAATTTGATGAGGCAGTGTTGGTGCGTCACATCATTGGCATCGACCCCACGCGTGAGGCTGTGGCGGTGGCTCAGCCTGTAGAGGTGGGTATGCGCCTCACGTTTTGTCAGCGTCATGCGGCGGCGGCACGCGCTGATTTGACGCGCATTTGCGCTGAAATTCGTGAGGCCCTGGAACCCGAGGAAATGACAGCCGATTTGGCCGGTGCATTGAGTGAAGACACCAACATCAACCCACACCCTGCACGTCGAATGGCTGGCGCTATTTATGTGAGCTGTGCGGGGCGCGGTGGCCCTCACTTTGGTGGGGAGAGTGCCGAGATGCACATCGTTCGCCGCGCTTTGGGCGATGTGCCTTTGGTGGGCTTTTTTGCTGGTGGCGAGATTGCCCACCAAGAGTTGCATGGCTACACCGGCGTGTTGACGGTGTTTACCTCCGAGGCTTGATTGCGCTTCTGCCTAGCAGCGTGGCTCACACCCCGCGCGCTCGGTCTTGTTTGAACTTTGCGCGGAAGGCGCCAAAGCGGCCTGCATCCAAAGCCTCGCGCACTTCGCGCATGAGGTTCAGGTAGTAGTGCAGGTTGTGGATGGTGGTGAGCATCGGGCCCAACATTTCGCCGCAGCGGTCGAGGTGGTGCAAATAGGCGCGGCTAAAACCGCCGCTGGTGGTGCCGTCGGGGCGGGTGTGGCCCGCGCAGGTGTAGCAGGTGCACGTGCTGTCGAGTGGGCCGTGGTCTGACTTGTGGCGTGCGTTGCGCAGTTTCAAGTCGCCGTAGCGGGTGAAGATGGTGCCATTGCGTGCATTGCGTGTGGGCATGACGCAGTCAAACATGTCTACGCCATCGGCTACGCCTTGTACCAAATCTTCAGGTGTGCCCACACCCATCAAGTAACGTGGTTTGTTTTCTGGCAGGCGATGTGGCGTGTGCGCCATGATCTCCAGCATTTGGTCTTTGGGTTCGCCCACACTCACGCCGCCCACGGCGTAGCCGGGGAAGTCCATCTCTACCAAGGCATCGAGAGACTCCTGGCGCAGGTTGGTGAACATGCCGCCTTGTACGATGCCAAAGAGTGCGTTGGGGTTTTCTAAACGGGCAAACTCATCTTTGCTGCGTTGCGCCCAGCGGCGACTCATCTCCATGCTCTTGCGTGCCTCAGCCTCCGTGGTGAGGTGACCGTTGGTTTCGTACGGCGTGCATTCGTCGAGCTGCATCACGATGTCGCTGTTGAGCGTGGTTTGAATTTGCATGCTCACCTCGGGCGACATGAACAGTTTGTCGCCGTTGACGGGCGAGGCAAACGTCACACCTTCTTCGGTGATCTTGCGCATGGCGCCGAGTGACCACACCTGAAAACCACCGCTGTCAGTGAGGATGGGTTTGTTCCAACGTTCGAAGTCGTGCAAGCCACCAAAGCTTTGCATGATGTCTAGGCCCGGGCGCATCCACAAATGAAAGGTGTTGCCCAAGATGATTTGCGCACCCATGTCTTCCAAGCTGCGCGGCATCACGCCTTTGACGGTGCCGTAGGTGCCCACAGGCATGAAGATGGGCGTTTGCACCACGCCGTGGTTGAGCGTGAGCGTGCCGCGTCGTGCGTGGGTGCCTGCGTGTTGGGTGTCGCCGGCGTCGGTTTTCAAAACTTCAAACTTCAACATGGGTCAGGTCTTTCAAGCAGATGTTTTTTCCAGCAGCATGGCGTCGCCATAGCTGAAGAAACGGTATTGGTGGGCAATGGCGTGGCGGTACAGCGCGTGCATGTGGTCGAACCCCGCAAACGCGCTGACCAACATGAGCAGCGTGCTCTTAGGTAAATGAAAGTTGGTGATGAGCACATCGACTACTTGGAACGCAAAGCCCGGCGTGATGAAGATTTGCGTGTCACCTTGGGGCTGGCCGCTTTGCGCCCAGCTCTCCAGCGTGCGCACGCTGGTGGTGCCCACGGCCACCACGCGGCCACCGCGTGCGCGACAGTCGGCAATGGCTTGCACGGTGTCGGGCGGGATGTTGTACCACTCGCTGTGCATGCGGTGTTCGGCCAAGTTTTCGGTCTTCACAGGCTGAAATGTGCCCGCGCCTACATGCAAGGTAACGCTGGCGGTATGCACACCTTGTGCTTGCAGTGCCGCCAATACGCCTTCGTCAAAGTGCAGCGCCGCGGTGGGCGCCGCAGCGGCGCCGGGGTGTTTGGCAAACACAGTTTGGTAGCGGCGCTCGTCCTCGGCTTTGTCTTCCTCGGTTTCGTGCTGTGGGTCGGCCGTGTTTTGATGGCGTTCAATGTAGGGCGGCAGCGGCATGTGGCCGTGCTGTTGCATGAGTGTGTGCGGCTCGTCACTGAACTGAAAGCGAAACAGTTGCCCGTCTTCGTTGGGCCAGCGCCCCAACAACGTGGCGGTAAAGCCGCCGTGGTCGGGCCCGCCCGCCATGTGCAGCACGCCGCCCACGGGTGGCTTTTTACTCACCTTCATGTGGGCCACGACTTCGTGGTGGGTGAGCACGCGCTCGACCAAGAGCTCGGCTTTGCCGCCCGTGGTTTTCTCGCCAAACAAACGGGCTTTGACCACTTGGGTGTCGTTGAAGACGAGCAAGTCACCCGCTTTGAGCAGCGAGGGCAGGTCTTTGAAAATGCGGTCTTGGGCTGGGAGGCTGCGGCCATCCAACAAGCGCGAGGCACTGCGCTCTGTGGCGGGATGTTGGGCAATCAGCGACTCGGGGAGTTCGAAATCAAAGTCGCTAAGCGTGTAGGTGTGTGACATGTGCTTGAGGGCCGGACGGGCCCGTTCCAAGTAAAAAGTGACGTTATTTTAAGTTGACGACATCCAAGGTAACTTGATTCAGTCGTGGGTGGGCGCAATCGCGTTGTCCATGTTCATGAAAATCGGACGCCCATCAGGCGTATTGAGGGGGATCACTCGCTCGTCAGCGCCGTTGGCCCCAGGAATGAGCGCGCACAAGGTGGGGCTGCTGCGTAGCTCGCCATTGAGGTGAACTTCTAAGTCGGCAATGACGAGTTGCACATCGGTCAAGATGCTTTTGATTCTCATAGGGGCTCCATTCGTGACAGGGGTAAAACTGGCATTTTCTATCTTTAGGCTCTGCAGATAGGCACAATCTATCTATGTCCCGCAAGTCTGTGTCTCAACCTGACAACAAGCCCCTCTCTGCGCCGCAAAAAGCGCTGCGCAAGCTTGGGCTCGACCGCGACATTGATTTGGCTTTGCACTTGCCCTTACGCTACGAAGACGAGACGCGCATCGTGCGTCTGGCCGACACGCGAGAAGGTGACACCGCGCAAATCGAGGCCACGGTGGTGTCGTGCGAGGTGGCGTACAAGCCCAGACGTCAATTGCTGGTGGTGGTCGACGATGGGTCTGATACCTGCACATTGCGCTTCTTTAGTTTTTACCCATCGCAACAAAAAGCGCTGGCGGTTGGCAACCGATTGCGATTGCGCGGCGAAATCAAAGGGGGCTTCATGGGCCGAACCATGATGCATCCCAGCTTTCACATGGCGGGTGGTGAGTTGCCCAACGCCCTGACGCCGGTGTACCCCACGTCAGCCGGTTTACCGCAGGTGTATTTGCGCAAGGCGGTGCACAGCGGCTTGGTGCATGCGGCGCGACACGGTGCGTTTGTCGAGACGATTCCGACCGAGCACATGCCGTGCTCGGCCATGAGCGCTGGCGCGAAGGCGTGGAGCCTAGAGCAAGCCTTGCACTTTTTGCATCACCCCACGCCCGATGTATCGCTGGCGCAATTGGAAGACCGCACGCACCCAGCGTGGCAACGCCTAAAGGCTGAAGAGTTGCTGGCGCAGCAGTTGTCGCAGTTGCAGTCCAAGCGTGCGCGTGACGAGTTGCGTGCACCTATGCTGGCGCTGAAAAAAGGCGGTTTGCACGAGCAACTTTTGGGTGTGTTGCCGTTCGGGCTCACGGGCGCACAGCGCCGTGTGGGCGAAGAGATTGCGCAAGACCTCATGCGTCAAGTGCCGATGCACCGCTTGTTGCAAGGCGATGTGGGCAGCGGAAAAACCGTGGTGGCCGCCTTGGCGGCTGCAGTGGCCATGGATGGTGGTTGGCAGTGCGCCTTGATGGCACCTACCGAAATTTTGGCCGAGCAACACTTTCGCAAACTCATTGGTTGGCTAGAGCCTTTGCTCGCGCCATTGGGCAAGCGCGTGGCGTGGCTCACAGGCAGTCAAAAGAAAAAAGAGCGCACTGAAATGTTGGGCCTCATTGTCAGCGGCGAAGCCGCCTTGGTGGTGGGGACGCATGCGGTGATTCAAGAGCAGGTGCAGTTTAAAAACTTGGCTTTGGCGATCATTGACGAACAACACCGCTTTGGTGTGGCGCAGCGTTTGGCTCTGCGCGAAAAGATGAACACACATGACGGGCTGTCGGTGCAAGAGCCGCACATGCTCATGATGAGCGCCACCCCCATCCCGCGTACTTTGGCGATGAGTTATTACGCAGACCTCGATGTGTCGACGCTGGATGAACTACCACCGGGACGCACACCGGTAGTGACGCGTGTGGTGTCTGATGCGCGGCGCGATGAGCTGATTGAACGCATTCGCCACCAACTTGATGAAGGGCGTCAGGTGTATTGGGTGTGCCCGCTGATTGAAGAAAGCGAAGCGCTGGATTTGACCAATGCCACAGCGACGCACGCGTTGTTGAGCGAGGCGTTGAATGCGCCAGGCACTCAGCCGGTTGTGGTGGGTTTGCTGCATTCGCGCATGCCACCTGCGGAGAAGAAGGCCGTCATGGCTCAGTTTGAAAGCGGTGCCATGGCGGTGTTGGTCAGTACCACTGTGATTGAGGTGGGCGTGGATGTGCCCAATGCCTCGTTGATGGTGATTGAACATGCTGAGCGATTTGGCTTGAGCCAGTTGCACCAATTGCGTGGCCGTGTGGGTCGTGGTGCAGCTGCATCAGCTTGCGTGCTGATGTACGGCACAGGTGAAAGCGGTCGCGTGAGCGAGACCGCGCGTGAGCGCCTGCGTGCCATGGTGGAGACGTCGGACGGTTTTGAGATTGCACGGCGTGATTTGGAGATTCGCGGCCCCGGTGAGTTTTTGGGAGCGCGTCAATCGGGTGCGGCGTTGCTGCGCTTTGCTGACTTGGCGGAAGATGGTGAATTGTTGCAATGGGCTCGCGAGTTGGCCCCGTTGCTGTTAGACCAATACCCTGAATTGGCTGAGCGACACGTGAGCCGCTGGTTGGGTGGAAAATCTGATTTCTTGAAGGCTTAAAACCATGACCCTCACTGAACTCAAATACATCGTGGCTGTGGCCCGCGAAAAGCACTTTGGCCGTGCGGCAGATGCGTGCTTTGTGTCGCAACCCACGCTGTCGGTGTCGATCAAAAAGTTGGAAGAAGAGCTGGACGTTAAGTTGTTTGAGCGCAGCGCCAACGAAGTGGCTGTGACGCCCTTGGGCGAAGAGATCATTCGCCAAGCGCAAAGCGTGTTGGAGCAAGCGGCCAATATCAAAGAAATTGCCAAGCGCGGCAAAGACCCGTTGGCGGGACCTTTGAAGCTGGGCGTGATTTACACCATCGGCCCCTATTTGTTGCCGAGTTTGGTGCGTCAAGCGATTGCCAAAACGCCGCAAATGCCGCTGATGTTGCAAGAAAACTTCACCGTCAAGTTGCTCGAAATGCTGCGCACGGGCGAGATCGATTGCGCCATCATGGCCGATCCTTTTCCCGACACGGGCTTAGCCACTGCGCCTTTGTATGACGAGCCTTTCATGGCGGCTGTGCCGAGCAACCATCCTTTGTCAGCGTTGAAGCAAGTCAGTGCCGATGCGTTGAAAAACGAAACCATGTTGTTGTTGGGCAATGGCCATTGCTTTCGTGACCATGTGCTGGAGGTGTGCCCCGAGTTCGCGCGCTTCTCTAGCAATGCAGAAGGGATTCAAAAAAGCTTTGAAGGCTCATCACTGGAGACCATCAAACACATGGTGGCCGCGGGGATGGGGGTGACGTTGGTGCCACGTTTGAGTGTGCCTAAGGATGCGCTAGAGCCACAGGTGAAGCGCAAGAAAAGCGAAGAAACCTATGTGCGTTACTTGCCGATTTCCGATGACAAAGGTGGAGAGCCCCCAACACGTCGTGTGGTGTTGGCGTGGCGTCGCAGCTTCACGCGCTACGAAGCGATTGCCGCGTTGCGCAATGCCATTTATGCCTGCGAGTTGCCGGGTGTGACCCGTTTGTCTTGAAAGTGAACGTGATGCGTGAACGCTTGGCTTTGTATTTGGATTTGATTCGCTGGAACCGGCCCGCTGGTTGGTTGTTGTTGCTGTGGCCGTCGCTCTCAGCATTGTGGGTGGCTGCCGATGGGTGGCCGGGTTGGCATTTATTGACGGTGTTTGTGTTGGGCACCATCCTGATGCGCAGTGCGGGGTGTTGCATCAACGATGTGGCGGATCGTGAGTTTGATCGTCACGTGAAACGCACCGCCGAGCGTCCTGTGACGCGTGGCGCAGTCTCTGTGCGCGAGGCCTTGCTGGTAGGGTCGGTGTTGGCGTTGGCGGCGTTTGGTTTGGTGCTCACGACCAACCCAGCGGCTGTTGTGTGGTCGTTTGCCGGTTTGGCGGTGACGTTGATTTATCCCTACGCCAAGCGCCATGTGTCCATGCCGCAAGCTGTCTTGGGCGTGGCGTTTAGCTTTGGTATTCCGTTGGCGTTTGTCGCGGTGGGGCGTGCAAGCCTTGCGTGGTCGGACATCACGTGGCAAGCGTTGGTCGATGCTGTGCCCATGCAAGCCTGGGGACTGATGCTGTTCAATTTGTTTTGGGTGTTGGCTTATGACACCGAGTACGCGATGGTGGACCGTGATGACGACATCCGCATTGGCATGAAGACTTCAGCCATCACTTTGGGGCGCCACGATGTGTCGGCCATCATGGCGTTCTATGCGGTCTATTTATGTGGTTGGTATGGTTTGCTGGAGTCGTCGCGTTTGAGCTGGTACTGGGTGTTGGCCTTGTGTTTGGCCGGCTTGCAGGCTGTGTGGCACTTCTTGCTCATCCTAGACCGTTCGCGCGAGGGGTGCTTTAGAGCATTTCGATTGAACCATTGGCTTGGTGCCACGGTGTTTGTTGGCTTGGTTATGGGCTACGCCTGGCGATAGTTGGCGTGCTTGTGCGCCATCAAAAAAAGCGCTTGGGCATATGCCGCAAGCGCTTTTTATTTGAACGTATGAAACGTTTGGCTTAGTGAGCTTTTGCTTTCTTGGCCTTTTTCTTTTTCAATTTCTTTTTCTTGGCCTTCTTTGCTTTTTTCGTGGTGGCGGCAGAGTCTGTGTTGGTCACGCTGGGCGCTGCCGCTTGTTCAGGTTGTGCCGCTTGTGTTGCGGGTGCGGCTGGGGCTTGTGCCACGGAGGTCAATGGCAGACCCAAGACAGTAGCTGACAAGAGAGAGAGAAGAAGTTTGTTCATGGAATCAATGTTTTTGAAAATCAACAGAATATTGTCGCATTACAAAATGCGTGAGCCTTACGAGCCAAATTCATCGCCAAGTTCGTGGGCGCGTTGTTGTGCGGCGTTCAGAGCGGATTGAAACAACTCACTCACATGGGCGTTTTGCATGGATGTGAGGGCGGCATAGGTGGTGCCGCCTTTGGACGTGACGCGTTCACGCAGTACGGACGGTGGCTCGTTGGCTGTTTTGGCGAGCAGAGAGGCGCCTTCAAACGTGCCAATCGCCAACTGTGTGGCCTGTTCGGCTGTCAGGCCCATCTTGATGCCGGCCTCCACCATGGCTTCAATAAAGAAGAAGACATAAGCAGGCCCAGAGCCGGAAATGGCGGTGACGGCATCTAATAAAGGTTCGTCTTTCACCCAAAGCATGGCGCCAGTCGTGGCAACGACTTGTTCAATCCAAGCTTTGTCGGCCGCGGTCACGGCAGCGCGTGCAAAAAGACCGGTTTGTCCTAACCCCACCAAGGCCGGCGTGTT
>JACCDR010383713.1_pt1 | contig 14340 bp, 16 predicted proteins | sample 7446431 | NCBI WGS metagenome assembly JACCDR01 (sample SAMN15323443, study PRJNA562643) | freshwater metagenome | isolation source: river surface water | place: USA:Blue River Watershed | collected 2017-08-17 | reverse complement strand
TCGGGTTGACAATGCTACGATTGCTCTCGCCAGCAGCGACGACGGCGGCTTTGGCAGAATTGGCGCTAGAAACTGTGGTTGCCTGCGTGCTCGATGTTTGAGTGTTAACTAGTAAATTTGGCGCTGGCGTAGCGTTCACTGACAGCGTAGTTGGCGAAGTTGCTACGGACAAATAAAACGCGGTATTGGCCGAAGCAGCCATCAACAAGGCGGCGTCCGAGGCCACAGGGCTATAAGAAGCGCTGTCCAATGTGTTTCTCGCTTGTACTGGACAAAGCGACAAAGTACCAAGCAGAAATAGGACATGCACCAGCCATGGATGCGCGCCATATCGCGACCCGCGATGCTGTTTCGATGCAGAATGCGCAAGTAGCGGCTGCTTCATTATGCTCCTCGACTGACTAAACCAACACCCATCAGAGCCATACCATATGGAAAAAAGCACATACAATCAAGCCTGCCACTATATCGTCCAGCATGACGCCCCAACCACCAGCGACATGTTGATCAAACCAACGAATCGGCCAAGGTTTCCAGATATCTAACCATCGAAATAACGCAAAACCAATGACGAGCAGCCATAAACTATCTTGCCAATCCGATAGCGATAAGGGTACTGCCCACATGGCAATCGCGAACCCAGCAATCTCATCAATCACAATACTGCCATGATCATCAATGTTCAGCTGTTCGCCAACCTGCTGACAAAGCACTGCCCCCCACCAACTCAAGGCAACTAAGCACAATGCCGACAACCAATGCGGCATATAAGTGAACGCCAAAATAAACGGCAATGCCACCAAGGTACCCACAGTACCCGGTGCTTTTGGTGCTAAACCTGCACCAAAACCTGTCACGAGTACATGGCGCCATTGCCGTAGAGAGAAGACTGATCCACTCATGCGAAATGCTGATAGCCCTGATGCTGGTAAGCATAGAGCTGATCACCTTGTTTTAGCTCCAACTTACCGGATACCCCAGTAATACGGCCAATACAAGTGATGGCAACACCATAGGGTGATAACAAAACTTCGAGCGCCGAACGTTTGTTTTCCGGAACGGTAAACAGCAGCTCATAATCTTCGCCACCAGATAGCGCGCAGCGCAGTGCCGTTGCTGTATCGCAGCTATCACGCAGCGCTTGTGACAGCGGCAATTTGTTCACGTCAATGCTGGCGCCTACATTCGAACGTTGCAATATGTGCTGAATATCGCCGAATAAGCCATCCGATAGGTCCATACAGCTGCTTGCGATACTACGCAGTGACTGCCCCAGCGCCACACGTGCGGTTGGATAGTGAAAACGCTGCATAATATGCGCGCGATGCTTTTTGCTCACCTCAGCTTGTTGTTGCAATAACATCAAGCCCAGCGCAGCATCACCCAAGGTGCCCGTGACATAGATATAATCACCCACTTGCGCCCCACGTCGCGTTAGCGCCTTACCGCGCGGAACCACACCATGCGCTGTTAAGGTTAGGGTCAGAGGCCCTCGACAGGTATCGCCACCGATTAACTGACAGCTGTAATAATCTGCCGTCTCACTTAGGCCTTCCGCAAAGGCTTTAAGCCAGACGGGGTCAACCTTGGGTAGGGTCAATCCTAGCGATAGCCATGTCGGTTCAGCCCCCATCGCTGCCAAATCGCTGATATTAACCGTGACAAGTTTATGCCCAAGCGCTCGAGGATCCATATCGGGAAAAAAATGAACGCCTTCAACCATAGTATCGGTCGTGACGACAAGGTCAAAACCTTCACGCACTTGGACGACAGCACCATCATCGCCAACACCAAGTTGCACATCGGCACGCTTGTGGCCTGCCTGACTAAAACATTCTGCAATAAGTTCAAATTCGCCCATAAAAAAGCCGACTTTCGCCGGCTCTCCGCTTAGTTTGGCCGTAGCAATTTCACTGCTTTATCAAGAATACCGTTGACAAACTTATGACTGTCATCTGCGGCAAAAGCTTTCGCCAATTCAATGGCTTCGTTGATAATGACTTTGTAAGGCACATCAAGCCGGAATTTTAATTCATAGGCCGAAACCCGCAGGATCGCTTTTTCAACCAAGTCGATTTCTTCAAATGGACGGTCAATAAAAGGCTTCACGGCCTCATCAAGCACCGCATAATTGACAGCAACACCACGCAATAAATCTTGAAAATAACCCACATCCAAATGCTTGGTATTTTGTTCAAGTAACAACTGTTGCTCGATGTCACCAATGGGGTTTTTACTTACCTGCCAGCTATATACGCCCTGAACGGCAAGTGAGCGTGACTGACGTCGTACATTAGGTTTCATAACACTTCCTACACTTGTGCCAGCACGTTCACCATTTCAAGTGCAGACATAGCAGCTTCGCCGCCTTTGTTGCCCATTTTAGTGCCAGCACGTTCGATCGCTTGTTCAATGCTTTCAACGGTTAAAACGCCAAAAGCCACCGGAATACTATATTGCAAAGAGACTTGTGCAATCCCTTTGGTACATTCGCCAGCCACGTATTCAAAATGGGGAGTACCACCACGGATCACCGCGCCCAAGGTGATGATCGCATCATATTTTTGGCTTGCAGCAACTTTTTGCACGGCCAACGGCATTTCAAACGCGCCAGGGATCCGCACCACGGTAATATCGCTATCGGCAACATCACCCACCCGTTTTAGCGTATCAATAGCGCCTTCTAATAAGCTCTCGACGATAAAACTGTTAAAGCGAGCCACCACGATGGCGAATTTTTTTCCTTTGGCGGTTAAACCGGCTTCAATAACATTCATTGGCAATCCCCATTGCGTTGTTGACTTGGTATACGCTGCTGCGAAAAAGGCCGCGTATGATAACACAGAATCATTGGAACACTAGATTCAGTTCCGACTTGACGATTAAGTTTTGTGCGCGGACGTCGTTACCGCTATCTCCGACAAGCTACCGGTGTTGGGCGAGCATGGTTTTGGCCGACCAACACCAAGCAGCAACCGGCAGCTGCGAGTTCGTTTATTCCGAGACGTAATCCACAACCTCTAAACCAAAACCTGATAATGCATGATAACGCTTAGGTTGACTCAGTAATCGCATTTTCTTCACCCCAAGCTGAGCTAGAATTTGCGAACCGACACCAACATTACGTGATGCACCTTTGGCTGTGCGCGCCCGCGGCTTGTGGCCTTGATCCTGAGCGGCAAAATCATGCAGCTGAGCCAGTAGATCTTCCGTTGATTCTTGCTTGCTGATCAACACCAATACCCCACCTTCATCGGCAATGCGGCGCATGCCATCTTGTAGCGAATAACTGCGCTGCGCGCCACGGCGGCTTAGCAACAAGTCACTAAGGCTATCTTGCAAATGCACCCGCACTAATGTCGGTTGCTCGGCAGTAATAGCGCCTTTGACCAAGGCATAGTGCAGCTGGTTATCGATGGTATCGCGGAAGGTGACCAATTCAAATTGCCCCAACTCGGTGGGCCATTGGCAGCTACTGATGCGCTCAACCGTCGTTTCATGCAGATTTCGGTATTCGATTAAATCGGCAATAGTGCCAATTTTAATGCCATGCTTGGCGGCAAAAATTTCTAAATCCGGCCGCCGCGCCATAGTGCCATCATCATTGAGGATCTCAACAATCACCGCCGCCGGCTCCAACCCCGCCAAACGAGCTAAATCGCAGCCCGCTTCGGTGTGCCCCGCGCGTACCAGTACACCGCCATCTTGAGCCATAAGTGGGAAAATATGTCCTGGCTGCACGATATCCGTTGGCATCGCATCGCGAGCGACCGCGGCTTTCACCGTACGCGCTCGATCTGCCGCAGAAATACCTGTCGTCACCCCTTCAGCGGCTTCAATCGATAACGTAAAGGCAGTGGCAAATGGCGAATTATTTTTATCTACCATTAAAGGTAATTGCAATTGTTTACAGCGCTGGCGAGTAAGCGTTAAACATATCAAGCCGCGGCCATAAGTGGCCATGAAATTAATGGCTTCAGGCGTGACATAGTCAGCCGCCATGACTAAATCACCTTCATTCTCGCGATCTTCATCATCCATTAGGATGACCATTTTGCCTTGTCGAATGTCTTCAATTATTTCTGCCGGAGTATTTAGAGGCATAACACACCTTTTGGCTGTGGGCTCAGAGGAAGCCGTGTTGTTGTAATAAATCCATGGTCACACCGCTCGATGGCATAGCCGCGGGCTGCATCAGACGTTCAAGATAACGCGCGAGTAGATCGACTTCTAAATGTACCTTGCTACCCAAGGTCCAACTGGCCATGGTGGTTTGGCCAACGGTGTGCGGTACTATGGTTAAACGAAAAGCATCAGTGGCAAGTTCATTAACCGTCAAACTAATACCATCCACAGTGATAGATCCTTTGGCGGCAATATAACGGGCTAAGTGCGCCGGCATCGCCACCCAAACCTGCCATGCGCGGCCATCGCGTTGTACTTTGGTGATTTGACTCACCGAATCCACATGACCGCTGACCAAATGCCCTCCCAGACGAGTGGTAGGCAACAAGGCTTTTTCTAAATTTAACACTTGCCCCACTTTATAGTGGCCAAAACAGGTATTGGCGAGGGTTTCCGTTGACAAATCGGCGCTATACCAATGCGGACCCAAGGCAGTGACTGTTAAGCAAACGCCGTTGGTGGCAATACTATCGCCAAGTTTCACATCTGAAAAATCCAAACCATGTGACTGAACTTTGACACTAAGATCACTGCCATGTGACTTGGTTTCAATCAAGGTGCCGGTGGCTTCAATAATTCCGGTAAACATTAGGCATCCTTCTGTAAGGTTGTTTGCGCCAGAGTAGGATCAGAAAATACGGCGCGTAACCGCAGATCTGGGCCAATCACACTCACCTCTTGCCACTGCCATCGTGGCGCATTGGAAAGCTGCTGCCAAGGTTCAGCGACCATCATCGCTTGCGCATTGGCGCCTAATAACATAGGTGCTTGATAAACGATGTATTCATCAACCATACCGGCATGCCACAGTTGACTGCATAACTGCGCCCCTGCCTCAACCCAAATCGTATGTAAACCATGCTGCAGCAGCAATGCATTTAATGCCGAGAGCGCAAAGAAACCTTGTTCATTAAGCTGCAGCTGCGCAAAGATGATTTCCACCTGCACGGTATTATTTTCCATGACGGGCGATTGCACGCCAGGTGCAGTCAACAGCATTACTTTGCCACCATGACGGAACAGGGATTCATTACCTGTGAGGCGTGCACGACGATCGAGAATGACGCGAACAGGTTGCCGAAGCTCGCCAGATAATAGCGGCGTAATCTCATTGGCGCGTACGGTTAGGGTCGCATCATCGGCCAGGACGGTTTGACTGGTGGACACTATGGCACAGGCCATCGCCCGGAAGCGCTGCACATCCTCGCGCGCCGCGGGACTGGTGATCCACTGACTCTCACCATTGGCCAAGGCCAGTTTACCATCCAAACTGCACGCCTGTTTGATTTGCCACCAAGGTTGCTGCCGCGCCATCACGCTTAAAAACCCAGGATTGAGCGCAATCGCCTGCTCAGCCATAACACCAACATCGACCTCGATGCCTGCAGCTCTTAGCATCGCTATACCATGGCCATTTACCAGTGGATTAGGATCGGCTTGGGCTATCACCACCCGCGCCACTTGGGCTTTGATTAATGCCTCGGCACAAGGTGGCGTGCGGCCGTAGTGGCTGCATGGCTCAAGGGTGACGTAGCAAGTGGCACCTTGTGCCGCCACGCCTGCTTTTGCAAGTGCAAACACCTCGGCATGCGGTTGACCGGCTTGGTGATGATACCCCTCACCCAACAACTGGTTGTCTTTGACTATTACGGCGCCGACACGCGGATTTGGATTGGTGGTAAAACGACCGTTGGCAGCTAACTTTAGCGCTCGTTGCATCCAATAATGATCGCGCTGCGGGCTCGACCACGATGCAAGCTCTGCCGAACTGATGCTGTCTAGCAACGCTTGGTTGGGGTTAGTTAGGATTGGCATCAGATTCATCTCCGAGCCGCGCGATTTCTTCGCCAAACTCACGAATATCTTTAAATGAGCGATAGACGGAAGCAAAACGCACATAAGCCACTTTATCGACGGTACGCAGCGCATCCATGATGCAATTGCCGATCAAGGCACTGCTGACTTCCCGCTCACCGGTGGCTCGTAATTGTGATTCAACATGACTGATTAACGATTCGATGCGCTCGGTTGAAACTGGGCGCTTTTCCAACGACCGTAATAAACCGCTGCGCAGCTTGGTTTCATTATAGGGTTCGCGTGAGCCATCACGTTTGACCACGCGCGGCATCACCAATTCCGCCGCCTCAAAGGTGGTAAAACGTTCATGACAAGCCGAGCATTCGCGACGGCGCCGAACTTGATGACCATCCGCCACTAAACGTGAATCAATGACCTTGGTATCATCGGCACGACAAAAGGGACAAAACACCAACGTTTCCTTAAAAAAATGGCCGCTTACGCGGCCATCATAGCATTAATCGCTCGATCAGGCATAGACAGGGAAGCGTGCACAAAGCGCTGCAACTTCGGCTTTCACTCGCTCATTCACGCCGGCATCTTGGATGTTATCTAACACATCACAAATAAAACCTGCCACCAAACGGCTTTCTTCTTCTTTAAAGCCACGACGGGTAATCGCAGGCGTACCGATGCGAAGACCTGAGGTCACAAAGGGTGAGCGTGGATCATTTGGCACTGAATTCTTATTCACAGTAATATGCGCACGGCCTAAAGCAGCATCTGCATCTTTACCAGTGATGCCTTTATCAATCAGATCTAACAAGAACAAATGGTTTTGTGTACCGCCCGAAACCACTTTGTACCCACGTGCTTTAAATTCATCACACATGGCGACAGCGTTTTTCAACACTTGTTGCTGATATGCTTTAAATTCAGGCTGTAACGCTTCTTTGAACGCCACCGCTTTGGCCGCGATCACGTGCATCAACGGACCACCTTGGCCACCTGGGAATACAGCAGAATTGAGTTTTTTCTCAATTTCTTCATTTTTGCGCGCTAAAATCAGGCCACCGCGCGGGCCCGCCAGCGTCTTGTGCGTCGTGGTGGTCACCACATCAGCAATAGGCACTGGGTTTGGATACAAACCTGCTGCCACTAAACCGGCGACATGCGCCATATCAACCATTAAATAAGCGCCAACTTTGTCAGCGATATCACGGAAACGTTGCCAATCGATAATGCCAGAGTAGGCAGAGAAACCGGCAATGATAAGTTTTGGTTTATGTTCCAGGGCTAAAGCTTCGGCCTGATCATAGTCAATCACGCCAGTTTCCGGATGTAAACCATATTGAACCGCTTTGTACAGTTTGCCAGATGAACTCACGGATGCGCCGTGGGTTAAGTGACCACCGTGCGCTAAGCTCATGCCAAGAATAGTGTCACCGGCACTTAACAGTGCTAAAAAGACCGCGGCATTGGCTTGTGAACCGGAGTGCGGCTGCACGTTGGCAAAATCAGCACCGAATAATTCTTTCGCACGTGCGATGGCTAAATCTTCGGCGATATCGACGAATTCACAACCGCCATAATAACGCTTATGTGGATAGCCCTCGGCATACTTGTTCGTCAGCTGTGAGCCCTGCGCTTGCAATACGCGTGGACTACAGTAGTTTTCCGAGGCGATTAATTCGATGTGGTGTTCTTGACGCTGGGTTTCATCCTGAATGGCTTGCCATAATTCTGGATCGAAATCGGCAATATTCATATCACGCTTTAACATGCTATCTCCTGCTGCGGCACAGTTTGCGGTATTAACCAAAAAAACTGAGCGCTATCATACATCGAATAGCCCGCCTCTGCACTGCAAAATTAGACGTCCATACAGCTAACAATCATGAAATTTTGTTGTAAACCACAGGTCAGACCGCGCGAAATAGGTTATTCAAAGACGTCATCTCTGCTTTACAAGCTGACAAATCGCGCTAAAATAGCTGTATAAACATACAGTCGAAATAATATCTATGCGCAAGATTATTCACATCGATATGGACTGCTTTTTTGCTGCCGTTGAAATGCGGGACGATCCTTCATTGCGCGATATCCCGATTGCCATTGCCAGCACCAAGGTTCAGCGCGGGGTGATCAGTACCTGTAACTACCCTGCCCGCGCATTTGGCGTGCGCTCCGCGATGCCCACCGCCAAAGCGTTACAGCTGTGCCCACACTTGCGGCTCGTTCCAGGGCAAATGGATAAATACAAAGCTGTGAGTACGCATTTGCAGGCAATTTTTCACCGTTATACCGACAAAGTAGAACCGCTGTCCTTGGACGAAGCTTACTTGGATGTCAGCAACAGTAGATTATTTCAAGGGAGTGCGACGCGTATCGCCGAAGCAATCCGGCATGATATTGCCACTGAACTGGCGTTAACCGCTTCTGCTGGGGTGGCTCCATGTAAATTTTTGGCAAAAATTGCCAGCGATGAGAATAAACCCAATGGTTTATTTGTCATAACGCCGGCCATGGTCGATAGTTTTGTGCGACGGTTACCCCTTCACAAAATACCTGGTGTTGGCCAAAAAACGGCAGCGCGACTGGCGCAACTCGGGCTATTTTATTGTCAAGATATCGAACAATTTCCCTTGCATACCCTCGTCAAAGAATTTGGCCGTTTTGCCGAAGTGTTATTAGAGCGCAGCAAAGGAATAGACCCGCGTCCCGTTGAATCGCAGCGCGAACGAAAATCCATCGGCGTTGAGCACACGTTTAGCGAAGATTTAACGCATTGGGTCGAGGCGGAACCTCACTTGCAACAACTTTTGCTGCAGTTACAACGCCGGATTGAGCGCAGTGGCGTCCAACAGCATATTCAGAAGATTGGTGTGAAACTAAAATTTGATGATTTTCAGCAAACGACCATTGAACGGCAAACCAGCAGTCCAAACCGACAACAGCTGTTGCAACTGTTACAACAAGCATGGTTGCGAGGCGGTGGCAAAAACGTACGGTTGTTGGGCTTACAAGTCGGCTTAAAATCGCTCGAACCCCAAGCACAATTAGGGTTACTTTGGTCTTAACGAGTCACGACCATACACGTAACGTTTTGCACGACGAATAGATGTTGATATAGATGTTGAAAGCACTCTAGCGGCTTCAAACCATAAACATTTCTGGTTAGCTTATGAAGGTTGCTGCGATGCTATAAATGTCAGGGCGCATGTCTCGGCAATCGAAGCCGCTGATTGACTTAAGATCGGGCCTGCTGCTTTTACCAGCGCTACAGTGTTTGCTGATTTACAACCAATACAAACCCCAACGAACAGAGACGCCCAACGTCTTGCCAATCCAATTACATTATGGGAAGTTTTCGGTGTTTAGGAAAATGACAGACTAAAAAATAAAAAAGCCGCATAAGCGGCTTTTAAGAATTCTTAGCATTCAAGCTGGAATTAAGCAACAACAGTTACGTTTTCAGCTTGTGGGCCTTTTTGACCTTCAGTTACTTCGAAAGTAACTTTTTGGCCTTCGACCAGAGTTCTGCGACCAGTACCGTTGATAGCACGGAAGTGTACGAATACATCTTTACCGCCATCGCGCTCGATGAAACCAAAGCCTTTATCTTCGTTGAACCACTTAACGGTACCGGAAATTAATTGTGACATAAAATTCTCTTACTTTAACTATATTTGCCAGCGTACTGGCGACTTAAATATTACCGGTCTGATGTGGACTAGTACATATTGCAGACCCATTATCAGTGAACCTTATAAGTGGGTCAATAGATATCTACCATTCAACAGAAAATAAAATTTTCTTTTAACCGACCGTTCCGATTGTTTTGGCTAAATCATATAGCAAACAATATGTTACAACGAGTTAGCACTAGCATATTGCTGATTCTGCCCTGTTGTAGCCTGAGTTTAGCACTAAACTACGGATAAAAAACAAGCATTTTTTGCAAATTTTGTTATTTTTTCTTTTTCCGTAGCGGTGCAGAGCCATCATCACCACCTTCAAAAAAGCGTGGCGGTTTTTTCTCAGCCGGTTTATTCGCATGGATTGCAGCCGTTGTAGGTCGTTTCGCCTTCTGCGGCGTGGATTTTTTAACCATCGCCGTTTTGGCGTCTGTCGCTATAACGCCATTAAAACGCGCGACCAGCCCTTCAATGCTAAGGCGCGGTAATTCACGACGTAGAAATTGTTCAATCGATTGAAAACTATGCCAATCTTTGGGGCCCACTAACGAGAAGGCTTTCCCCTGTGCGCCAGCTCGACCGGTACGCCCTACGCGATGCACATATTCTTCCGCATGTTTGGGCATATCAAAATTAACCACATGCGAGACTTGCAGCAAATCAAGGCCACGCGAGGCTACATCCGTGGTCACCAAGATTTGATATTTGTGACTGGCAAAACTTTGCATCACTGATTGGCGCTGAGCTTGGGTTAATTTACCATTTAAGCCAATCGCCGCCACACCACGCTGTAACAACCACTGTGCAAGTCGATCGGTATCCGCGCGGGTTGCGGTAAAAATAATCATCTGTTTGATCGGCTCTGTCGTTAACAGATGCGCCAGCAGTGCCTCTTTGTGCGTTAAGTTATCAGCCAAGATACAATGTTGCTCGATGTCCTGATGCACGTCGGAACCGTGCCCCAACGCCACGCGATAAGGATCTTTAAGCAGTGACATGGCCAAATTATTGACCTCGGTATGATCCAAGGTGGCGGAAAACATCAACGTTTGCCGCAGACGATGGCTAGCCGCTTTGTGAATGGCATTAAGCTGTGGCATAAAACCTAGGTCCAGCATCCGGTCGGCTTCATCCAGAATCAGCATCTCTAAGCCTTCAATAAAAAAGCTTTTGTGCTCCAGATGATCGGCCAATCGCCCAGGGGTTGCCACAATGATGTGCGGTTGGCGTTTTAGCAGTTTAGCTTGGTCATTAAAGTTTTCGCCGCCGACAATAAACGCTGGCAATAAACGAGTATTGGCAACTAACAATCGCAATTGTGCATATATTTGCGCCGCCAGCTCACGCGTTGGCGCCAGCACCAAGGCGCGAGCATCGTTCGGTGCTAAAGGTCGGCTTTTTAACAAACGCTGCATCATGGGTAATAAATAAGCCAGCGTCTTGCCAGACCCCGTTTTCGAGGACACCATCAAATCTTTACCCACCATCACCGCGGGGATAGCTTCTTGCTGAATAGGTGTCGGTTGGGTAAACCCCAAATGTTGTACGGAACGTAATAAACGTGGATCTAAGGCTAAATCTTTAAAAGGGATCATGGGAACTCATCAGCTAGGTTAACCTTGATATGATAACCCAATTTCGCCAACACAGCAGCACTCAGCCACATTGTGCATGCGAACAGCTTGGTAAACCCAAATTTATCTTTGAATTTATCGGCAACCACTGCAAGCACTCTTGGCAAACCAGCCTGTGGCATGAAACAATCCAGCCAAATTAGTTGGAGCACAGATCATGAGTAAATCCCTGCAAGAGCAGCTGTTAAAAGCCGGGCTTGGCGATGCAAAAAAACTAAAAACGATAAAAAAAGAAAAACACAAAGAACGTGTTCAGGCTGGTAAACACGGTGTGGTGGTAAATGAGGCCACGATATTGGCGGAAGAAGCGCGTCGCCAACAGCAGCAACGCGATCTTGAATTAAACCAGCAAAAACAAGCGGAATTGAATAAAAAAGCCATCCATGCTCAAGTCGTTCAGCTGATTACTATCAATCAAATTAGCGGCAAAGGGGAGCTAGCGTTTAATTTTACCGATGGCACCCTTATCAAACGCTTGTATGTCAACTCGACCTTGCAAAAACAGCTGACTGATGGCCAAGTGGCCATTGCACGATTAGCCGATGGTTATGCGTTAGTCCCTGCGGCGGTTGCAGAAAAAATCAGCCAGCGTGAACCTGAAGCTATTGTACTGCGGCATACGCAAAGTGCTCAAACACAAGCGGAAGATGATCCTTATGCGGATTATCAAATCCCTGATGATTTGATGTGGTAAGGCGGCGATAAAACTTAACGTCAAACGCACATCACCAACCATACAAGGTTGACTGCAACTTTGGGGGCTGCATGGCGTTATCGCAGCCCAAATTGAATGAAGATCCGCGCATGCCATACCCTTCGCACCATCCATTATCTTTAGGTCATCGTTCAACAGAACCCGCACCAACACTGCGCCTAACCGACGCGGATAGTGATGATTGTATCGCCTTAATGCAGCAATTTTCCTCGGCAGACGAGCTGCTACAATGGGGCGGCGATGGATTTAGATACCCGCTGCAACGCCTTGCGTTTTTACAACAACTGCATAAACCCGATACTCATGCCTATACCTTATGGGAAGGACAACAGCGAGTTGGTTTTGGTCAAATTTGTGATCGCTTTGGCTGCCATCACCTCGCCCGATTGATCATATTTGCCCCTTTTCGTGGTCGTCAGTTGGCACGCTATTTACTTGAGGCATTGATTTTGGCGGCGTTTCGTTTACAAGGTAACCGAGTGCCTTCGTTATTTGTGCTCAGGGATAATAAGCATGCGATTGGCATCTATCAGCATCTTGGTTTCACCTGGCAACGACAACCAGGCTTTGAACACGAACAGCTCTACTTTATGCAGCTAACCGGCCCTGCCCTGCGCGATTTTGTGCATCGGGCCATGCGCCACTGGCGCTTTCAAAAGCAGCAATGGCTGTGGCACGCTGCAGACGCCAACGACAATCCACCTATCCAACAGTTAGACTAATACAACATCACATCGACACATATAAAAATTAATAAAATCAATACCATAGTAATAAATCTCCCTACGATGAACAGGAGCCACTGCGCGCACTCACCCCCTTGACCGCGCGATTAAATTGCGGTTGCCGTTGCCAGCGAGGTTTTATCGGTGTTAAAGGCAGCGTACGTTTTCGTGCCACGATAATGTAGCTACTGCCAAAGAATCGTAAATGCTGCTCTACCCAATGTTGCAATGCTGACGTCTGCGAAGGTGGTGTAGACTGATGAGCGTTGGGCGTGGGCAACATGGTTCGACAAAAAAATCGCTGCTCGCTTAAAATTTCAAACCCCAATAGCGCCAACCAATCTTTAACACGCGCAATAGAAAAAAACCGCCCCGTCCATGGCAGCGATTGTTGTAGCCCTGGCCATAACTTCAATAACCCACAGATACTCACTGGGTTAAAACCACTAAGTAGCAAGTAACCATCCGGCATTAGTACCCGATGTGCTTCTCGGATCACATGATGTGGATCTTGGGTATATTCCAGCGTATGGGTGAGTAATACCGCATCAACGGCGTGTTCAATAAAAGGTAAATCATCCGGATCGGCAATCACGGTAGCCAGCGGCGCTTGATCGGCCAAATGGATCTGATGCTTAATACTGCAGGCGGAGGTGTCGATTTGGCAGCTCAGCGCGCCGACTTTCAGTAAGTGATAGCCAAATATTTGTGGCCACCAGCGGTTAAATCGCGCCTCAAGCTGCGCCGCTAGGGCGTCGCCCTGACCAAACTGCTGCCACTGCTGTGGCGTTTCTGGTGCCAGATCGTGATTTAAAGCCGGTTTCATTTATACCTACCTGAGCTTGGCAAATGATCGACCCTGCCCCATATTGTGGCTACAACAAGGTCACGCTGGCCTTATGATGCGGCAATTGTTTATGCTGATCAACATACAAATCAGATGACAAACACAACATCAATTTATGCAAGGACATTCATAGTGATGCAACATCCATGGCTGCGCCAAACTACCGCATTGTTTTCGCTATATGCTATCCCAGCATTTCGAGACAATTATATTTGGGCAATTGCACCACACCACAGTGATGAGCTGTGTCTGATAGATCCTGGCAGTGCGGAACCGGCATTGCAATTGGCAACGGATTTACAGCGGTCTATTCGTTATATTCTGATCACGCACTGTCATGCCGATCATATCGGTGGCGTGGCAGAACTGATGCAGCATGGTGATATCCAACTATTTACCCCCGCGCATGAAGCCTATGCATGGCAAATGCCGCAACAATCGCTGGCACAACATCACGATGTTTCCAAACAGCATATCGATGACATTATCATGGGCCGCATTCGCATCCAAGTGTTACAAATCCCGGGTCACACCCAAGGGCACATTGGCTATTGGCTCAAGGCACCAGATGCACATGCCGTTGATGCAACGCCGACATCCGCCTGGTTATTTTGTGGAGACACCCTTTTTAGTGCAGGTTGTGGCCGTGTGTTTGATGGCAGTCTCAGCAGCCTATATCAATCGTTACGTGTCATTGCCGAATTACCCAGCCACAGCGGGCTGGACGCCACACAGATTT
>JACCDR011970299.1_pt1 | contig 14342 bp, 16 predicted proteins | sample 7446431 | NCBI WGS metagenome assembly JACCDR01 (sample SAMN15323443, study PRJNA562643) | freshwater metagenome | isolation source: river surface water | place: USA:Blue River Watershed | collected 2017-08-17 | reverse complement strand
GTGTTGTTTATCGGGGCTCAGTGTCTGGCAGCGTCAGCAATCATCCTGCTCGCCCAGGTTATACCATTGTGGGCCTCTGCGGTGATCGTGACCGCTGCCGTTTTAATTATCGGAGGTGTCATGTTTATTGGGGCATTAAAAAAGCTGAACGCTGAGGATCTGAAGCCCAAAAAATCTCTTGAGGCTTTTGACCACATACGCTTTTCGCTTAAGGAGAAAGTCCATGAAATCACCAAACACTAAGGGCACGGATGAACTCAAACGGGAAGTCCATCAGGATATCCGACGAGTCGAACAGGATATCGATGCGCTGCAAGGCCGGCTAACACCAGGTCAGTTCCTCGATGATGCTATCTTCTACCGCCGTGGCCGCAACCTTGGGGCCACGTTCGATCATCTGAAGCGCAATCCCATCGGTACTACTTTCCTTTCCCTGGGAACCCTTATGCTCATGGAGGACGATCACCAGAGGTCCTTGGAGCAGATCATGCGCAGTGAGGCGGCGACCATCAAAGGTACCGTCCGGGAAACTGTTCGAAGCCAACTTCCGCACAAGGAACTGAATCAGGGAGATACGCCGAATCGAGTTGACCTTGCTCGCAACAAAATTAACCAGCTTAAAGAGGCGGTTCAGTCAAAAGTTCAGGACCTGAGGGAGAAAATCCCCTCCAAAGAACAATTAAAGGGAGCGGCACAGGACAAGATCTCTGGTCTAAAGTTCACAAGCGATGAATCCGAGAGTGTTCGGAGTAAATACGAAGAGGGGCGTGAGAAAGTTTCAAGCCTCTACAGTAGCGGACGTGAGGCCATCCAAAACCTGGATCCCATGACGACTATGGCCTTAGGGGCCGGCCTCGGCGTTCTCACCGGAATGGCCCTCCCATTAAGTGACGGTGAGGCAACATTCGTATCCAGCAAATTCACTGACGGATTCTCGACTCTCAATGATGACCTCGAAGCTGCAGTGAACGAATGTTCTAATATCCTAAAGAATCTTGTCCTCCAGGATGTGAAGGATTTTAATCTAAATCTTTTTAAGTAAGCATGTGAGGAGATGTAGTCTCTTGTGTCCATTTCTATCTCGCTGAGGTCGTCACACTGCACCTTTTGGGTGCCATGCTCGGGTTATTCCGCGCGTAACCCGTTTGAGTCCTGTAGTGCTCGAGGCATTGCAAATCGATCAGACGAGACTGAGAATAGACTCGATCTGAAAAAGGCTGACTAGGCCGCTATGACCAATTACCTCTTCCTATTCCTGATCCTCACCGCTTGTGGAAAAGCAGTCGTGGAGGACGATGACAAGGATAAAAACCGCGAGGAGATTACGGTCGACGGAACCTATTCCGCAATCCTGATTCCCATTAACAAGAGAATCTCCAGTCAGGTCTATGGCGAAGTCCAGGTCGTGAAGTACGGGGACGAGTTTCGGGTCAAGGTTGAGGTCAAGAATGCTCCTCCTGGGCAAGTCACACAGCATCTTCATACCGGAAGTTTTTGTCCCAAACAAACATCCGACATCAATGGAGATGAATTCATTGATGGTTACGAAGCGCGTCGGCAGACAGGGCCTGTCATCGTACCCTTTGATGGAGACCTTAGCACTCAGCATGCAGGCTCAGGGCATGGGCTTAAGGCGAACTACCGTTACTCCCGTTCCTCTTCGTATTATCTTATGCTCCACGACCTCCACCTGCCAGATGAGATTGTGAACGATCATTTAGTGAAGCTCTCCACCCGGGAACTTCCTCTGGAGCGTCGGGCCGTAAGTATCTATGTTCGCACCTCAGTACGACCTGAGTCGACGATGGAAGAGATGCCGCTTGCCTGCGGTATCCTGACTCGTGTTTCCGAGTATCCAATTCCGGATGAGGGCGATGATTCTGAGTCAGAAAGACCTCGACGGACACGACCAAGCCCTCTCGGTCCGGAGTCTCGTCCGAGTCCCGATCCATTGCCAGGGCCTGAACCACGCGACACTTGGTGGGAGCGGATGCGAGATCGTTGGTGGAGATGGCGATCAGGTCAAATTTAAATGATGCAAAAAGAATAACGCTGGCGGGAAGAAACGATGGATGAAGTTTGAGATGAAAGGGGGAGAGGATCTTGCAACCCTCTCCCCACACTAAAGGTGCTATTGATTTTCAGTACTATCGGTCGAAGTCCCTGAACCGGTGCCCATAGAGCTATCCGTATCAGATCCTGAACCCATACCAGTGCCTGTATCAACAGGACTACTTGATGAATCCGTGGCGCTTCCGGTTCCAGTATTTGTTCTCGGTTCAGAATCCATCGACGTGTCTTCCATCTTCTGTTTCTTCTTCGTCGTTGTTGTCGTTGAAGTCGAAGATCCCGAACCAGCGCCGGTCATGTCACTTGACTCTCGCTCTGAAGCAGTCGGAGTCACCGTTGATCCAGATCCGGTGCCTGTCCCGGTAGACGGGGTAGCCGAGCTCCCTGATTGGGCCAAGACGGGCGCAGACAGGAGCATGGCCGACAAGCATACTGGAATTAACTTTTTCATTTAAACCTCCATGTTAATAAGACCTAACGAATATTTAGAAGCTCGGGATCCAAATGAAAATTAAATTTGTTCTTCAGGTCTTTATACGAGTGCGTAGGCCGGTCGCGCGTTTATCTCTTAAGAGAGGAGGAGGATAGTAGGATAAGTCTTAGATTGGGATCTGGAGGTTAAAGATGTCAATCATACTGACTCTACTCATCTACGCGTCTTTGTTTTCGTTCTTATTCGCGCAGGGAACCATGAGCACAGACGACACCGAAATATCATCGGCGGAGGCATCCCTTTCGGGATTCGGGCATCTTCTGAGGATGCCTTTGCATGAAGCCGAGCTCCAGGAGGATGACCAGGATGAATCCAATCAAACCCCACCTACTTCAGGTAACTCCGACGATCGTAGTCGGTCTGTCCCGCACAGACCTCATAAACGTCGCCATAATTCTCAACCCTAATTATTCGAGGATCCTGATCTCCTGAACCTTATTCTGGAAGAAGGCGACTCGGCCTTGAATTTCAGGGATGCTATTGAGTGGGCCATAGTACGACCAAGCAGCGTTTTCAATGTCATGAGCGCCGTGACGGATGGTGTAGATTTCAGCATTGCCTTTGTAGGGACAGTAGTAGTCACCACACTTGATAAGGTCAATTTCTCGAATATCGTTCTTCGGTACGTAAATAACTGGACCAAAACCGGTCTCGTGAACAACGATCGCCGAAGTCGTGTCGGCGATCGTTTCGCCTTCTACAATGACGATGACCCGATCTTCTAAACGTTCGGCCTTTACCACATGGTCTTTCATCGCGAGCTCCTTTTGCGAAGAGATAAGTCGCTCCATATTAGCGCTGTCAGCGGGCCGCATGCAATTCTCTGACTCCCTTGGTGTGTTCTTGCTTGAAAATCAAGGATGGTTTGGGCGTCGAGCGGTATAAACTAAGCGAAAGGATGGGCCCTCATGAAAGTCACGAAGCTCCTCCTGATCTTCACTGTTGCCCTTGCCCTAGGCTTCTTCTATGGCTCTGGTTTTCATCACAACTTGACTCTTTCGGAGGTTCAGGAAAACCTCGAAAAAATCCGTGGTCTCAATACCCGTGCTCCTATTCTCGTGCAAACCACTTTTATACTCACATATGTATTCCTCACATCACTTTCGATCCCAGGAGCGATTGTCCTAACCCTTCTTGCGGGATCAATCTTTGGCACGGTCTACGGTACCGCACTCGTTTCCTTCGCTAGCACCGCTGGTGCGACCGTAGCCTTCATGCTTTCGCGTACTATATTTCGTTCTGTCCTTATGATGAAGTACCGCCAACGCCTTCTGTACTTCGATCAACGCTTAAGACGTGACGGCAACCGATACCTTCTCTCCCTCCGACTCATTCCCCTCTCGCCCTTCGTCGTTATTAATGCGGTTCTTGGCCTTACGGGAATTCGAACATGGAGTTTCATCTGGATCACCTTCGTCGGGATGCTGCCAGGGAATCTTGTCTACGTGTATGCAGGCCGCAAAATTGCCGCAATAACTTCACCAACGGAAATACTGACCTGGCCCATCATTCTTCTTCTGACAGTCATTGGCCTAGTACCCTTTATCGCTAATCGGATTCTCCGCCGCCCCAGAGATACGCAGGTCACCTAAGTCTTCCATGCGCGGGTTGACCGTCACGCATGATAGGGGCACGACCCTTGGTTTTCTCTTCGGGATGAAAAGCATGATCTCTTCAGTCGCTTTACGGAAGACTGGGCATTACCGACAGACCTAGCTGAAAGAACTAGTAAGTTCGTTCCCAGAGTTGACGTCCGTGATGTGGGCGACTGTTACCAGGTCACCGCCGAGGTTCCTGGTATGAACGACAAAGACCTGAACGTATCCATCGAGCAGAATACCCTCACAATTCAAGGGGAGAAGCGCACCGAATTTGAGGATAGGGACAAGGATTTCTGGCAGTCCGAGATTTCCTATGGCATTTTCTTTCGTAGCATTCCTCTGGCCGATGACATGGACGATGCCAAGGTTGAGGCCTCATTCACTAACGGCGTTCTTCGCATTACGCTTGGAAAGCGCGAAGGGGCCGAGTCCCGCTCCCGAAAGATCGAGATCAGCTCCAAACCGCAGATTCAGTAGTTGTAGGGCCCTACCATTGACCTTAGGTAGGGCCTCTCCTTTTTCAAATTCTCACGTATAATCAAACCTGGTTTTTAAGGAGAGCTAAGTGGACTCAGTACGGGATCTTTTGGAGCTTTATGTCACAGAAATCAATAAGCACGATTTTGACTTAATCATTCCGTTTTTATCAACAGACTGCAAGTTTTGGTTTTCCAGTGGAACTTACACTGGGCTCAAAGAAACTCGCGAAGCGTTCGAGAAAACGTGGTTGATGATAAAGTCTGAGGTCTACTTGATGAAGGACATTAACTGGATAGCTGAATCCGATAGGGCAGCAGTTTGTATCTACACCTATCATTGGACTGGATTTATAAATGGTGAAAAAAGAGAAGGCCTGGGTCGTGGGACTTCCTGCTTCCGAAAGGAGACCGAGGGGTGGAAAATTATCCACGAGCATCTTAGTTCTTTCCCAAAGCAAAACTAGAAAAATTGTAGTCATGTTAGAAGAAGGGCGCCCTCCTGTCACGGATGGTGCCCATCTTTTTAAATTAACGAGCGTAGCCTTCGCAGGCAGGACGGAAAGTGGTGTCCTGGATGTCAACACACTGGCCACGGAAGCGAACAGACCAAACTTTTTGACCGCTGAATACACCATCAAGTGCCTGACAGTCAGTACCACGTTTTACAGTCATAACTGGACTCGAACATCGATCGTCTGAGAAAAGCTCCACATCGTCACCACGTCTTCTTGAGCCATCATTTTCATACAGCGCAAGAACTGCGTCTTGGTAGGCATTACACTTATTAATATTGAAAGTCGTATCAGGAATATCGACACAAGCATTTCCGATTTTAACGGACCATACCTTGGAGTTATTAAGAACTCCGCCAAGAGACTGGCAGTCAACTCCTGGATCGATGACTGTTAAATTCGCAGAACATCTGTCATCTGTGTAGGCGACGAGGTCAGCTGAACGAGGAGCTTGAGCTGAAGAAAGTCTCACTGCTGGTTCGCAAATATTGCCAAAGTTGGTATCCGATATATCAGTGCACTTTCCATTAATGGCAACAGACCAAATACTCTGATTCCCAAAAATTGAATTCAAACGACTGCAATTATCCCTCGGCAAAATCTCGGTCACTAATCTGGAACAACGGTCATCTGAATAAACCTGAACATTGTTACGTGCGTACCCTGAGTTTCTCCGCCATTCACCGCCGCCGTTATTATTATCCGGGCGATTGTCTCCCTGTCCTGGATTTGGTCTACCATCATTTCTAATGACTGAAAGAGCCTCTACCAGTCCTCGATTCATTATTATTTTTTCCCCTTCAGAAAGACGAGAGATATCTCCGTTCCTTTGGGCCTGTTGAAGCTGGTCGATTTTAATGTTGATCGCACGGTTTAAGTTCTGCGCTAGAGCGCCAAACGAAAGCGTGGCAAGTACTAATGCAACTGTCTTTTTCATAAAAGGATCCCAGGTTGAATGGTAAGATATGATCCCGAGTCCAGCGGACAGCACACTGCCCGTGCTCCGAGATCTCATCGTTAGTAACCCCATGGTACCGCTTCTCTTGAACGCGTTGAGTTGCCGTGTAGAATATTCAATTCCTGACCGTCTATGAAATTGACACTACCCGGGCGAAACCATTGAAATGATCTGAATTTGGAGCGGCTGATGATATGAGGCCTATTCTTATGAAATCATGGGCCTTCATTCGTTTCTGGTAAGTGTTGCCAGTCGGAGAATGGATTTCTTAACGAATGAATTCGATTCATCGGTAGAGATTCAACAATGACTAAAGTAAATATCTGATAAATCCGATATTCTAAAAACTACTAATCTCTGAATGGAGTTTACTGTTAAAATTCTATTTTGTTTAACTTTGAGCTTAATCTCTTTAAATTCCTTCTCGTTAGAGAAGAGTTCTCCTACGGCCCGGAAGCCATCGAGTAGTGGTGAATTCATCGTACTTAATTCTTCTGGCAATAACGGGAGGGATGCAATTTCTAGTTTATCACGTGCTACTGCAGCTATGAATCAATTTTGTGATTCAAGAAAGCCGTTTCATATTGAGAAAACAGAGGATCAATTGGGAAGGGCCTATCAAATTCTTTGTGTCGCTACATAACAAGGTTTCAAATGACCTAAAATAAAAAAGCCTCCGAAAGGAGGCTTTTTTATTTGGTGATAATTTGGAGCGGCTGATCAGATTCGAACTGACGACCTTCTGCATGGCAAGCAGACGCTCTACCAACTGAGCTACAACCGCATTTAGTGGAATTGATAATAATTCTGACCGTCTAAGACTGTCAATCGCATACTTAATGAGATTGGCAGTTTTTTTCGATCGGGCGGAATGTTTATTCTGTCAGGCAGTCTCGAGACTCGGTTTCCATGGTCGTGCAAATAACTTCCGTTTGGACCTTGTTCTCTGGGAATTGGCTTCTCAGGATGTCCGGAAATTTTTCTGAGCCCGTGATCCGAACCTTGCCAACGATCACCCGGGAGATGCCGGAGGTAGGACAGGCGCGGAAGGCCCTTTCCCTCAGGAGGAATTCGCTCGTAAATTCGATGTTGACCTTTTCTAGGCCCAGCACCAGCGTGCCATCCACGAAGTTTGTATACTTCAGATCAATCTTATCCGCGTGGGGATGACCGCTGACCCATTTCACAGATCCACTTGAGTTTGAGCAATTGGTTGAGACCCAGGTACGGGCGAATGCGGTTGAGACGAGTGACAATGCGAGAACTAAGAGCGCGAGAGCTTTCATGGAGATACCCCTTTTTGAGACTGGTGAACCTCATCCCATGGCAGCAGAAAAACCGTCAATCGCAGTTTTTGAAGCACCGAGGTACAGATTCAGGGGTTACTGGAACTTCTGCTCCAAAGCTTTAATTATCTTTTGGTAGCTCGGATTGCGAAAGCGCTCATAAAGCAGGGGAAGGATCTCCTGCTTCTTTGAAGGTAGTGCGGGGTTCAGAAGAATCTTAATGAACATGTCAGCGACGATAAAGACTTTCGAAAGAGGATGGAGATCTTCTGCGGGATCGTCCTCGAAGCCTACGCCGTCAAGCTTTCCATGAGACTGGATGAGCACCGTGCGGATGTAATCGTTGGCCTCTGGATGCTCTTCGAGAATTTTGGCAGCGTCGGAAGCATGGTTCATGACCGCTCGCTTCTCCTCATCTGTCAGGTTGGCCTCGAAGAGGTCCCGCATGCTACCGATCTGCATTTGCTGATGGGATTTCAGCGTTACATCGGAGAAGAACGCCACGAAGGAGAGTATGTGGAGGTGATCCGGCTTGTACCAGCTTTGCTTTGAAAGAACATAGTGACACATGAGTGCTAGAAGGTGGCAGTGCTGGTAGGCGTAGGTGACTTTATTGGAGAAGAGAAACTTCAGAAGGTTTGCAACCTCTGGTGAGTTTTTAACCGACTTCACCATCGAATTGATGGACGCCTCAGAGAGGTCGACTGACGCTTGATCTAGGCCCATCTGCTGGATGGACTCACGGACGATTTCATGTGCGTTGGCGGTCGTTAGGATGCGATCCTCTAGGGTCAGGTCATCGCGCTCGAGCTTCTCGACGAGATTGTTTGTTACAAAAGTCGTAAAGTACTGAACGTAGTCTTTGGAGATATAGAACTCAGTCAGCCCTTGATCCTCATATTTTTTTATGACCCCACGGTCGAAGGTATCCTTGGAATGGATTCGCTTCACGAACTGGTAGTCGTTAGGACCCTTTTTGATGCGGATATAGACGTCACAGGGAGTCTTTTGGATGTCATAAAAGTAATGGAGCCCGATCGGTAGAAAATCCGGCTTAATTTTACTAACCGCATCTTGGATCGTTACTCCGAGGTGCTGTGCCGCTTGCTTAATGAGGATCTCCCAGCTTACGGGCTCCTGAAGGCACAGAAGCTCGGATGCGAGCGGGGGACATTCGCCCAGAACGATGAGCGCAGTATTGAGTGCCTGGTTTCGGATATACTGATGAAGCCTGACGGCGGTTTCTTCGCCATCGACCTGAGCACGCGTAATAATGAGCGATACCTGTGGAAGGATCTTAAGCAGTGCCAGTGCATCGTCTGCATTCTGACGAAGAATAACGTCTGTACCGACGAAAGTACTTAAATTGAGTGAGTAGATCTTTCGGAGGTCTTCGTTCGTCTCGATCAGGATCGTTTGGCTCATGCAGGAATCTTATCACGACTCGTAGCAGCTCCAAGGAGATTCAGCGGAGTGCGAGGTTTTCCGCTATACCCTGGCAAAAATGTCGGGCACCCAGGCCTAAGATCTTCGGCCTCCCCTGGAGGGGGGCGCTGGCGGACGCCGATGCCCACGGGTTGCTTGAATCTGAGCGAGTCCCTCGAGGCATGGAGCAAAAGTATCGGTTAAACCGTCCAAACCCGGCGGAAGTGCATGCCCAAGAAGATGACCTACGTGAAGAGAAAAAGGACAAACCTGAAAGCAAATGAACCGCCATTCAGTGAAGGTTCGGCTCCCTATGATCGACGAGATCACCGCTGCGGTTGATGAGGCGCCCACTAAAGGCATAGGCTTCGGGATTATAGGCCCCAACCTTCCCATGGCCCCCTGAGATGTCGATAACATACTGGGGGAGGGCCCAACCCGGCAGCTGGTCCCGCAGTGTCTGATAAAGGCGACGCCCCTCCTCGAGAGGTAAATAGAAATGGAGCCCACCTTTTACCTGATCCGGATGGTGCAAGTAATAGGGCCTGACTCCCAATGAGATAAGCTCTTCCATAAGTCCGAGGAGGGCCGTTTTTGAATCATTCACTCCACGCAGGAGAACTGTCTGCGCCAGAAGTTGGACGGGAAGCTTGCGGAGCGGCCTTAACCGATCGCGGACTTCATCGTCGATCTCGCGTGAATGGTTTACATGAATCGCAAGAGAGAGTGTCCTAAAGCGTTCGGCGAATTCTCCTAAGAGTTCGCAGAACCCGGCGTCGAGGCGCTGGGGAAGAATCACGGGATAGCGCGTATGGAAGCGCACGTCCTTAAGAGTTCCAAGCTCCGCGAAGGCACGCAGGTAGGTTCCAAGCCGGTCATTTGAAAGTGTGAGTGGGTCGCCGCCGGTGAAGATGAGCTCGGTGATCTCCGGGTGGGCCACAAGGTAGTCCAGGGTCTGCTCGAAGTCTCGTTGGAAGAGGTCGTGGCTAGCGTCGAGTTCGTTTTTACGAAAACAGTAGCGGCAGTGAACCGGGCACACGCTCGTGGGAGTAAAAAGAGCGCGGGATTTGTAGCGATGAATAAGCTGTGGGGCCTTTAGGAAGGTCCGGTCGCCGATCGGGTCGGTAAGGCCTTCGGCCAGTTCAGTTTCTAATCCGTCGGGAAGAAACTCGCGGGCGAGGACTCCGTTCGGCCCTTCCGCCTTTATTCTTCTGGCGAGACCTTGAGGAACAAAGAGCGGATAGGTCCGTGCAACGTTCACGAGCTCTGACTTGAGCTCCCAGTCAAGAAAGCGGTAGAGCTCTGGCAGGTCTCGGAATGCTCCCGCGAACTCAGTCGTCCAGCTTGGGTTCTTTTCCACTTTGCTCGAGCTCCTTCAGGTACTGGCGCTTGTATATGTAGGCACAGGTCCGAATAAGAACCGCGCCGTAGATGCTGATGCCAAGGAAGTGGTAGAGTAGGCTGGAGAACGGTAGTACCCCACCTTCGTAAAGGGTGTAGAGAATCCACTTCAAGAGCACGATATGAGCGACGAGGATCACCAGTTGCGTCAGGCGCGGACCCAGGTTCTCCCGATTAATAAAGCTTCTCATGCACTAGCTCCTTGTCGCCAGAGGCTCGCCTCGAGCTTCTGGTAGGATTTAATTTTTTTCAGGACAAAAGACTTATTCATTCCGGTGATCAGGCATTCACCAAAGAGCACCGGCCCCTTCGGAAGTGGCATAAGACCGATAGGGCGCACCGGTCTGTTCCGGCCCTCTTTGGAGCCACCGCGGTAGTCGAGCTGCACCAGTTCTTTTTCCTGAACCAAGATGGCAAGACCTTTCAGACGCTCAGAGAAATTAAAGCAGTCGCTCCGATCGAAATGCGAAAGTCGAAAGACGAAACTCTTGTCCATGGCGACCTTCTGATCCGCAGAGGCACACGCTGCAAACGCCATGATCTTTAGGCAAGCAACAGTATCTTCAATCGCCACGTGGTGCTGAAGGCCGAAACCAACGAACTGGGCAAGCGTTGAGAGCTTGAAGTTGGCGGGAGCGCCTTCCACATTCTTGTACACGGCGCGGGCGTACCGACAGCTGTCGTAGACGTCGAGGGGAGGAAAATCAATTTGAAAATCGTGGGACGCCTTTATGAGATAGCCCAAATCGAAGGTTGAATTGTGCGCAATGATCGGAAGCCGTTCGGCGAAGTCCCAAAGCGCCTTGAGCGGCTTTCGGATGGTCGGTGCCGTCGCGAGGTCTTCGGTACGCAGACCATGGAACTGAACGGTGAACTCTGGCACGTCGATCAGCGGGTTGATCAATTGGTGGAAGGTTGAGATTTCTCCGGCCTCAGAGATCTTCACTGCTGCGATTTCAATGATCTTATCTACGAGGGGTGAAAGTCCTGTAGTTTCAAGATCTACCGCCACAATACCCTTAGGGAAGAGCTTCAGCAGCGAGGCGACTTCCTCGGGGGAAATAGAGAGGGCTGAGTGCGATCTTGACATAGAGTGTCTTATAGCTTCTCTACCGCTGTTTCGTCTAGAGAAAAGGGCCTTCACTTGATTGACAAGTGCGCAGCGCAAAGACCATGATTTCGGGACATTTACAGTTCGTCTGGAAACAAAGGATTTCTGATCATGGCCAAAACGTTTGATGTGGTAGTTTTGGGCGCAGGCCCCGGCGGTTACGTTGCCGCTATTCGCGCCTCTCAGCTAGGAAAAAAAGTTGCGATTGTTGAAGCTGATAAGCTCGGTGGGGTATGCCTCAATCGCGGTTGTATTCCGACCAAAGCTCTCCTTAAGTCCGCACACGCTGTCCACGAGGTTCACGACATGAAGGCCCTCGGTATCAACGTCGAACTTAAAAGCCTCGACGCCACCGTCGCCGTGAAACGTGCCAATACCATCGCTGATAACATGTCGAAGGGCATCTCCTTCCTCATGAAAAAGAATAAAATCGAAGTCATCAATGGAAAGGGCGTTTTCACTTCCAAGACTTCTCTTGAAGTCACCCTGAATGATGGTAAGAAGGAAACTCTGAACTTCACAAACGCGATCATCGCGACCGGTGCCAAGTACCGCACCTTCCCTGGGCTCGAGCACGACGGCAAGAGACTCGTCGGCGCCTGGGAAGCACTCAAGATTGAAAAACTCCCGAAGTCTGTGGGTATCGTCGGAGCAGGGGCCATCGGCGTCGAGTTCGCCTACTTCTGGAACGCCTTCGGAGTTGAGGTAACGATCTTTGAAATGCAAAAAAATCTCCTCCCGATCGAGGACACCGATTGCTCCGTCGAGATCGAGCGCGCCTATAAGAAACTGGGAATCAAGCTCCACCTTGGTATCGAAGGAGTTACCGCTAAGAACAATGGTAACGACGTTACCTTCACTGTCACCGAAGGCGGCAAGAAGGTCGAGCACAAGTTTGAAATGGGACTTATCGCCGTCGGCATGACCGGTGTCACAGAGGGCTTCGGTCTAGAGAAGATCGGTGTTAAAACCGAGCGGGGATTTGTCGCCGTTAATAGTATGTACCAGACATCGGTACCTGGGATTTACGCCATCGGCGATGTTTCGGGTCCACCACTTCTTGCTCACGCTGCTTCCCATGAGGGTGTCGTTGCTGCCGAGCATCTGGCTGGTCTGCATCCTCACGCTATCGATAAGATGAATATTCCCGGATGTACCTATTGCCAGCCGCAGGTCGCTTCAGTCGGATACACTGAGCGCGCGCTGAAGGAGAAGGGCATCGAATATAAAGTCGGGAAGGCCCCTTTCATGGCCAACGGCAAGGCGATTGCTTCGAATGAGAACACGGGCTTCATCAAGGTCCTCACCGGCAAGCACGGCGAACTTCTGGGGGCCCACATCGTCGGCACTCACGCCACCGAACTGATTCACGAATATGTGCTTTTCCGAACCATGGAAGGCATCGACGAAGAAATTTTCGCTACTATCCATCCGCATCCGACCTTAGGAGAATTCCTGGGCGAAGCGGTTATGGCGGCGAAAGGCCGAGCACTTAATCTTTAAACTTTAGGAGAAATATATGGCAAAAATTGAAGTCGTCATGCCCCAGATGGGAGAGTCGATCACGACCGGTACCATCACGAAGTGGCACAAGCAACCGGGAGAGGTTATCGAACTCGACGCGATCCTCCTTGAGATCTCGACCGACAAGGTCGAGTCTGAGATTCCATCTCCAGTCCAGGGCAAAATCGTTCAGCTTCTCTACCCTGAGGGAACTACCGTAGACGTCGGCAGACCGATAGCGATCATTGAAGACGACATGAACGCTAAAGTTGACGCCGCTCCTGTTGCATCAGCTCCGGCCGCAAATGCGCCTGAGAAAAATACTGCTCCTGCCACTGTAAAAGTAAATCCTCCTGCTAGCGAAGAGTCGACAGCTCATGTTGCCGAAGATGCTGAACAGGGTTTCCGCTTCTATACCCCCCTTGTCAAGGCCATGGCCCGGGATGCAGGTATTCCCCTGGCTGAGCTTAAGAACGTAAAGGGATCTGGGGCCGGTGGCCGTGTCAACAAATCCGATCTTGAAACTTACATCGCCTCCCGCGGATCGAAAGCGCCGGCAGCGCAGACCAGTGCTTCGAGACCGTCTGCACCTGTTCTTTCTGGTGTCACCGAAACTCGCTCTTCTGGTCGAGTTGAAATCATCGCTATGGATAACATGCGCAAGGCGATCGCGAAGAACATGGTTATCTCTAAGCAGACTTCCCCTCACGTGAACTCAATCGATGAAATCGATATGACAAATCTCGTGAAGCAGCGGGAAAAGCTTAAGAACGAATTTAAAAAGCGTGAAGGCATTAATCTCACGTACTCTCACTTCATCCTTTACGCTCTTGTTCAAGCACTCAAAGAGCATCCGCTTGTTAACGCCTCAATCGAAGGTGATAACATCGTCATTAAAAAGGATATCCACCTCGGCTGCGCCGTCGCAGTTCCGGGTAATGGCTTGGTTGTTCCAGTCATTAAGAATGCCGGAGATCTTAATCTCACGGGTCTCGCCCGACAGCTTGATGTTCTGGCAAATAAAGCTCGGAACAAGAAGCTCACGATGGACGATCTCTCGGGAGGGACTTACACATTTACAAATAATGGCTCATTCGGAACTCTCATTGCCACTCCGGTTATCCTTCAGCCACAGGTGGGGATTTTCTGCACGGGCGTTATCAAGAAGCGCGTGATGGTGATGGATGATGATGCGATCGCCATTCGACAGATGATGTACGGGACTCACACTTACGATCATCGCCTTATCGATGGCGAGCTCGGTTCGAAGTTCCTCGCGAGTGTGAAAAACTACCTTGAGACTATGAACATCGACTCTCTGATCTAATCTTCGAAGGGCCTCTTTGGGGGCCCTTCTCCTTTTCTGCACCAATATATGTTACTTCTCTAATGTCTGATGACCTTATTTGACTGTCCACGGACACGTCCCATCACATCTCGATGAATTTCGCGGATGGTGTTTTTCTGGTGCCCCCCCTCACTATGCCGTCTCCACCAGTCGAT